>OCZT010003962.1_pt1 | contig 15068 bp, 10 predicted proteins | sample 1539031 | NCBI WGS metagenome assembly OCZT01 (sample SAMEA3539308, study PRJEB22396) | soil metagenome | biome: tundra; feature: field; material: soil | place: USA | collected 2010-05 | depth 0.15 m
GCCGCTCTAAGGGAGCGGTGACCGAAGACGCCATCACGTCGGGAGCGGCGCCGGGATAAAAAGTCATCACCTGGATCGTCGGATAATCTACCTCGGGCAAGGCGGAGACCGGCAGTTGCCGGTAGGCGACGATTCCGACCAGCATCACCGCCACCATCAACAAAGAAGTAGCAACTGGCCGCAGAATGAAAAGGCGAGACGGGTTCATGACGTTGGTGCGGCTGTACCGGGCGGCGTAGTCGATTGCGAAGTTTTGGGGTTGCCGGTTGAGCTGCGCGTTTCAACTTTCGCGCCGTTCTGTAATTTGTCCTGTCCGTCGGTGACCACGACTTCCCCGGCCTCGAGACCGCTGGCGATTGCGCTTTGATTCGATTGGGTCAGCGCGACGGTCACCGTGCGCGCCTCCACCGTCTTGTCGGCTTTCACCACGTAAACAAAGCTCCCCTGCGGCCCGCGCTGCACGGCCACGCTGGGAACGATGGTACTGTTCTTGCGCACATCGAGAAGCAGGTGGATGTTGACGAACTGATTGGGAAAGAGCACGCCATCCTTGTTGTCGAAAGTGGCCTTCAGGCGGTCCGTGCCCGTCGTCTGATCGATCTGGTTGTCGATGGTCAGCAATGTGCCGGTGGCCAGCTTGGTTTTGTCGTCGCGATCATAGGCGTCGACCTTCAGAGTTCCCTGCTTCATCCGCTGCACGACCACTGGCAGGCTGTCTTCCGGCAAAGTGAAGATGACCGAGATTGGCTGCAATTGCGTGATCACCAGCATGGGGTTGGCGTCGCTGGCGTGGACGATGTTGCCGGCGTCAACCAGCCGCAGCCCGATATGGCCACTGACCGGCGCTGTGATGTGGCAATAGTCGATCTGAAGTTTTGCGTTGTCGATCGCAGCCTGGTCCGCCCGAACCGCGCCTTCGAACGTATCCGCCGTTGCCTTTTGCGTGTCCACCTGCTGCTGCGACATCGCGCCCGACTGCTGCAACAAATCTTTGAAGCGTTGATAGTTCAGTTGCGCGTCGCGGAGGGAAGCCTGGTCTTTATATAACTGCGCCTGCGCCGACGCCAGTTGTACCTGGTAAGGACGCGGATCGATCAGGATCAGCAGATCGCCTTTGTTGACCTGTTGCCCTTCGCGAAAGTTTACCTGGATAAGTTGGCCATCCACCCGGCTCTTCACACTCACCGTGTTGTAGGCGGTGACCGAGCCTAAGCCGGTCAGATACACCGGCATGTCCTGCTCGATCGCGGACGCCACTGCAACCGGCACGGCGCGAGTCGTGGCTGCCAGAGCCTGCTTGTCCTTCGAGGAAACGGCGCCCTGGCACCCGCCAAAAGCAAGCAGCAGGAGCAAGGTCCCGCCGAGCTGCATCCACCGCCAATTCATGTTCCCATTCATAAGAAAGCCGCACAATCGGTAAATTAGTTGTCGAATCGCCGTCTGCCGAACTCAGCGACAGAAAATAGTAGACGATCCATCCTCTCCCAAGGTGATGATCTTTGGAAGGCAACCGATGGTAAAAGTTTGTAAATCATAGATTTGCGTAAGAAGCGTCACAAGCTATCCAACCTCGCGATGCGTCCGAAGTTGCCCGGTGGAGTTACGGCTGTACAACCTGGACCAGCGCCGGCCTCACTTGTTCGTGCTGAATTTCGGAGGCATCCCAGGCACCGCCAAGAGCCTTCACCAGAAAGACAGAAGTGACCATTTGCTGGCCGAGCAGTTGCGTTGCCAGGCGTTCGTTGTTCAGCAACGTGGATTGCGCGGTAATCACATCGAGATAAGTCGTAACTCCGCCGACGTAACGGCTGTTGGCGATGTCAAGCGCGCGTCGCGAGTCAGCGACCGCGGCCTGTTGAGTTTTCGCGGCCTGGTTCAGCAACGCGAGACCGGAAAGCCCATCTTCCACTTGCTGAAATGCCACCAGCACCGCTTCGCGATAGTTGGCGATCGATTCGTCGTAGGCAGCGCGGCTGGCCGCCAGGTTGGCGCGATTGCGGCCGCCATTCAAAATCGGCTGCAGCAGATCGCCACCCAGCGACCACATAGCACTGGGAGCGCTTATCAGTGTGGCGATGTCGCGGCTTTCGTATCCGCCCGTCCCACCCAGCGTGATATGCGGATAAAACGCAGTCAACGCCAACCCAACTTGCGCATTTTCGAACGCCATCTGGCGCTCGCTGGTGGCCACGTCCGGCCGTCGCTCCAGAATCTCCGAGGGAACTCCGGTGGGAATCGCAGGAGGGGCGGCGTCGAACGGCGCCTCTGCCAGGTTGAAAGCCGAGGCGGACTTCCCCGTCAGCACGGCGATGGCATGTTCGTTTTGCGCTCGCTGCTGCAGCACGAGCTGAAGTTGCGTCGCGGTCGAATCGAGCAAGGCGGCTTGCTGCGCGACTTCCAGCCCATTCGCGACTCCGCCTTCGTGACGATGGTTGACCAGGTCCAATCCTTTTTGCTGGATTTCGACCGACTGCCTTACCACTCCAGCTTCGCGATCAAGTTCGCGCAGGTTGAAATAGTCGGCGGCAAGTTCGGCGGTCAATACAAGGCGCACATTTTCCAGGTCGGCCGCGCTCCCTTGCAGCGAAGCGTTGGCCGCTTCCAGATTGCGGCGCACGCGTCCAAATAAATCAAGCTCGTAGCTGACGGAGAATGGGACGGTAAAATTGCTCTGGGTAAAGGGCGGCAATTCGCCGCCCGAAAACGCACGGTTGCTGGAGACTGCCTGGCGCTGCGCGCTGGGATCAGCGCTGAGTGTGGGAAAATACGCTGACGACGCGATTCGGGCCTGCGACCGAGCCTGCGAGAGGCGGTCCCCGGCCGCCGCTAGCGACTGGTTGGCTTGAAGCAGTTCGCGCTCCAGTCGGTCGAGTTCCGCGTCATGAAATATCTGCCACCACGCGCCCTTCGGAATTGCATCCTTCGGAGCCGCTGTTTGCCACGGCCCTTCGCCTTTCCAAGTGTCGGGAACCGGCGCAGTCGGGCGCCGATATCCCGGCCCCACCGTGCAGCCGACCGTGCAGACTGCGAACAGCACCGCAGCCAGCAATGCTGCATTCATGACTGGAGGGTTTCGCTTCACGAACGAGCATCTCCCGCGCTCGACTTGGCAATGTGCACTTGCTGCCCTTCCTCGAGTGAGTCGGACGGGTTGACGATGATCCGATCGCTTGCGTCGATCCCGCCAAGAATTTCGATCGTCGTGCCGAAGTCGCGCCCAATGGTGATCGGGCGCAAATGCACTTTGCCGTCCTTATCGACGACCGCCGCCTGCGGGCCCTCGGCACGGAAAAGCATGGCATTTACGGGAATCGTAATCCGCGGAACGGACGTCCCGGTCGCAAAATGCACTTGACCGAAAGAACCAGGAAGCAGCTTGCCATCTTTATTGGGAACATCTACTTCCGTATTCAGGGTGCGGGTTGCGGGATCGATGGCATCGGCGGTGCGAGCCACTATTCCCAGAAATTTCTGGCTGGGAAATTCCTGCAGCGTAACCGTGGCCTTAACCCCAACCTTCATGGACGGCGCATACGCCTGCGGAACACTGACGTAAACTCGAAGCGGATCGACGCGCGCGATATCGAACAACTCTTTGCCAGTCGCCCCCGCCCCGGAATTGATGAGCGCGCCCGGATCGACATTGCGCCGCGTCAGCACGCCGGAAAAAGGAGCGTACACGTTTTTAAAAGACTCGAGTTGTTCAAGGCGGCGAACATTCGCATCCGCCGCCGCCAGGTTGGCGAGTGCCTGTTGGTATCCGCTGGCTTGCTGATCGGCTTCCTGCTGCGACACGGAGTCGGACTTGCGCAGATTGGCCCAACGGTCAGCGGAGATCTTCGCCAACTCGAGCGCTGACTTGACCTGCTCGCGGCCGGCTCGGGCCTGTGATAGCTCCTGGTCGACTTCCGGAGTGTCAATCGCCGCCAGCAGTTCGCCTTTCTGGATCTTGCTTCCCATGTCCTTGTACCAGCGCAAGAGATAACCGTTGGTTCGGGCAAAAATTGGAGACTCTTCAAAGGCTTGCAAATTTCCGGGCAACACCAGTTCATCGTTTCCAGGCGCGGATGCGGGCTGCACTACCGCAACGGTCGGAACCGCAACGGCTTCGGTTTCTTTGGCAAGGGCGTTAGATTCGGTGTTGCGGTTCAGAAACGTAACCGCGCCCGCGGTGATCAGAACGAGCAGCACGGCGCCAACCAGAAGCTTTCCCCGGCCTGCCGAATTCGCACCCAGATCGGAAGGCCGATAGTCATCTGGGCGCACGGACTCAGTCTCGTTCGGCCTGGTTGTTACGGGCGGCGGTTGCACTGGCATGATTGCGCTCTCCCAAAACAATTCTCTGCTTTTCGACTTCTCTCTTCTCTAGTTCCGCTCTGACTGCCGCTGTGCCTCGCGGCGGCCGTGAATAATCGTAAATACACTCGGCACGAAGAATAATGTGGCCACGGTGGCGAAGAGCAGACCGCCAATTACGGCGCGGCCTAACGGTGCGTTTTGCTCGCCACCCTCTCCGAAGCCCATCGCCATCGGCAGCATGCCGATAATCATGGCAAGCGCCGTCATAATGACCGGCCGAATGCGCGTGTGGCCCGCTTCGAGCGCCGCTTGCCGCGCGGGCGCTCCCGCATTCATGCGGTCGCGAGAAAACGAAACCAGCAGAATCGAATTCGAGGTCGCCACCCCCATGCACATCACCGCGCCCGTCAGCGACGGAACACTGAGCGTGGTGCGCGTGATCAGCAGGAACCAGCAGATTCCCGCCAGCGCCCCCGGCAACGCAGTAATGATGATAAAGGGATCGAGCCACGACTGAAAGTTGACCACGATCAGCAAATAGACGAGCACAATGGCTCCCAAAAGGCCAAAGCCCAGCCCAAAGAACGAGGAGCGCATGGTCTCGATCTGCCCGCGAACCACGATTTGCGTTCCGAGCGGTAAATAACGCGGGTCCTGGAATGGCCGGAGCGCCTTCATGATGTCCGACGCCACTCCGCCCAGATCGCGCCCCTGCGTGCTGGCGTACACATCGATGACCGGCTGCACGGCGTAATGGTTGACCACGGCAGGACGCGCCACCGGCGTGAGTTGAGCCAGATTGCCGAGCACCTGCGGGGCCTGGGCGCCGGCGCCGTTCACCGGGGTGTTCATCAAATCCTGCAACGAGGTTATGTGATACTGCGGCGTCTGAACGGCAATGTTATACGTCACACCGTTCTTTGGATTCAGCCAAAAATTGGGAGCCGTTTGGAAGCTTCCACTCAAGCTGACCAGCACGCTCTGGGCGACTTCCTGGGCATTCAGTCCGACTTGGTTGATGCGCGTGCGGTCCATATCCAGGTGGAGAGTGGGCAGACTCATCATCTGTTGCACATGCACGTCGGCGGCCCCGGGAATCTGGCGCAGCCGATTTGCAATCTTCTGCGCGATGTCGTAGTTCGCGCGCATATTGGCACCCATGACCTGGACGTCGACCGGCGCGGGCAATCCAAAATTAAGAATTTGCGACACGATATCGGCGGGCTGGAAGAAGAACTCCACGCCCGGAAAGCGCGCGGGGAGTTCGCGGCGCAACCTGCGCACATACTGCGCGGTCGGATGATGGTGTTCCAGATTCAGCGCAATCAGAATCTCCGCATCGCTGGTCCCAATCACGCCCGAACTGGAGTAGGAGAGATTGATGCCCGAGTAGGGGACGCCGATGTTGTCCAGCACGGTCTGCAATTCTTCCTTCGGAATCTCGCTGCGCAGCACTCGTTCCACTTCATCGCACAGGCGTGCCGTCTCTTCCACGCGCAAGCCGGGCCGGGCGCGAAAGTGCAGGCGGATCAGGCCGGCATCCACTTGCGGAAAGAAATCCTGCCCCAGAAAGAACACCAGCCCCAGCGACAAGAAACAGAAAGCCGCAAAACCGAGGCAGAATAATTTCCGGTGCTCGAGCGTGGTCTCCAGCAGTTGCCGATAGCTGCCGCGGAACCTTTCGAACCAGCGCTCGAATCCGCGCTGGGATTTCCCCAAGAAGCTTTTCGGCTCGGCGGCGCGATGCTCATGCCCGCGCATGATAAACATCACCATCGTCGGAATCAGAGTCCGCGACAGCAGATACGACGCCAGCATCGCAAAGGACACGGCTTCGGCTAGCGGAACGAAGAGGAACTTCGCGACTCCGGTGAGAAAGAACATCGGCACAAACACAATGCAGATACTCAGCGTCGATACGAACGCAGGCACGGCAACTTGTGACGCACCGTCCAGGATGGCCTGCTTCATCTCCTTGCCCATGGCCAGATTGCGCTCGATGTTTTCGATCTCCACCGTCGCATCGTCCACCAGGATGCCGACGGCGAGCGCCAGTCCTCCCAGGGTCATGATGTTGATGGTCTCGCCGAGGGCGCTCAGCAGAATCACGGAGACGAAAATGGACAGCGGAATCGAGACCGCGATGATCAAGGTCGGACGCCAATCGCCCAGGAAAATCAGGATCATGACGGCGGTGAGACAGGCGGCGATGATGCCTTCCCGCACGACTCCTTGAATCGACGCGCGCACGAAAACCGACTGATCGAACAGAGCCTTGATGTTCAGTTGAGGGCTGAGTTCAGGCGGCAGATACTTCGCCGCGTTTTTTACCATCGCCTTTATGCCATCGACGACCGTCAGCGTGGAAGACCCACCCAACTTGAAAATTGACATCAGCACGCCGCGCGCGCCGTCCTGCCGCACGATGTTGGTTTGCGGCGCAAATCCGTCGCGCACGTGGGCCACATCGCGCAGGTACAGCGTGGACGAATTCGAAGTTTTCACCGGCAGATCGTTCAGTTCGGCGATCGTCTGCGGATCGCCGTTCATCTCCACCGTGTACTCGGTGGCCCCGATCTTGGCGGTACCGGCCGGCAGAATCAAGTTCTGCGCGGCCACCGCGTTGACGATATCGACGGGCGTTAAACCGTAGGCCTGGAGTTTGGCGGAGTCGAGGTCCACCTGGATCTGGCGCGGCTTGCCGCCGAAAGGCCACGGAGTGGCCGCGCCCTGAACTGTGGTCAACTGCGTCCGCAGGAAATTCGTCCCCAGATCGAACAACTGCTGTTCCGGAAGCGTCTTGCTGCTCAAGCCCAGTTGCACAATCGGCGTCGTGGATGCCGTATAAGTGATGACCAGCGGCGGAGTCGTGCCCGGGGGTAACCCGCGCAGCATGGTCTGGCACATCGCCGTCACTTGCGTCACCGCCATGGAAAGGTTGACGTTGGGCCGGAAGAAGATTTTGATCACGGCGATGCCGTTCAGCGACTGCGACTCCTGGTGCTCGATGTCGTTGACCGTGATGGTGAATCCGCGCTCGGAGTTGCTCACGATGCGGTCGGCCATCTCGCTCGGCGACATACCCGTGTAGCTCCACACCACGCTGACCACGGGAATGTTGATTTCGGGGAAAATGTCGACCGGGGTACGCAGGATGGTGATGGGCGTAAGAATGATGATGAGCAGCGCCATCACCACAAACGTATAAGGACGGCGAAGCGCTAATGCGACGATCCACATAGGACTGGCGAAAACAAGACTAGCGAAAACCGGTAACGCTGAAACCCAATACTAGCGAAACGGTACTGCCCCGGGCCGCGACCCCACTGGCCCAGCGGCCTTAGGGTATAGGATTCGAAACAGTACGTTTCGGATTTATATTATATTAGACTTTACCTATGGCTCAAAACCATACCCGGCACGTCGAGCCTCGAAACGCCGGCGCGCGGAACGGAAGCAACGGGACCAATGGGAAGCGCCCGCCCGGGCGGCCGCGCAGTGAGGAATCGCGTCAGTCCATTCTGCGCAGCACCCTGAAGCTGCTTAAACAGCATGGTGGATTGGCGGAACTGAGCATTGAAGGCATTGCCGCCGACGCGAACGTTGGCAAAACAACTGTCTACCGTTGGTGGCCGACCAAGGCCGCCCTGGTCGCCGACGCCTTCTCCGCCAGCGCCGACAGTGAGCTCCGTTTCCCAAACACCGGATCCGTAGAGCGCGACATGAGCCTGCAAATGCGCCGCCTGATTCGCATCTTCCGGTCCGAGCGGGGCAAGGTGGTGGCGGCGCTGCTCGCCGGAGGGCAATCGGATCCGGAACTGATCGAGGCCTTTCGCGACCGATTCCTGTGGCCCAGACGTAAGCAGGCGTATCAAACTCTGCAGCGCGGCATCGACCGCGGCGAACTTCCCGCTGGCTGCGATCTCGACCTTATTCTTGACTCGCTCTATGGGCCGATCTATATGCGCTTTCTGATCCGGCACGACAAGCTCGAAGAAAGCTTCGCCGATGAAATCTGCGGGTTGGTGCTGAAGGGTTTAAAGCGGCGGGTGCAGCGCTGAAACGAGCCGAACTCGGCGATCCTGTTCGTGAGCGAAATCGCCTGGTTGCAATAGTTGACGGTTGGGTCAATTTATGGCCGAGCGCTGTAGCCGAGCGGTGTAGATGAAACGGAGTCCCCAGCACCACGACCAGTTTCGACCAAAAAAAGCTATGTGTTGCCCCGTGAGCGAGAAACTTCCCCGGATACCCGGTGTTCCCATCTCCGTGCATTCATGCCAAAATCCCTTTACAGGGGTGTTGGTTGACGTCCACAAATCCGCATTAAGGAGGGTATTTGAAGTCGCCTTCCTCCATTTGCCGCCAACTGCACAAGGTTTTTGAGGATACGTAGAAGGGAGACTGCTGTGACTACCCTGGGAGGTCCGTGCCGTTTTTCAGGCGAGAATCACCACCGTCTCACTTGGATCTTGGCGCTAGTGTCCGCTCTGTTGGCTGTGCAATCGGCTGTGGCGCAGATACCAGCTCGGCTTGACCCACTCCGCAGCGCCCCGAGATTGTCAGATGCCGTGTCCAAGAATCCCCTGTCTCCTGCCGGCGAAAGCAACACCGACTCCGGCCAATGCCACGTGCACGTCATTGCCAACGAGGTGATCGTCTCTGATCATGAGCGAGAAGAGGTGGGTTATCACGTTCAGCCGCCGGGCATCATTCCGGCGCCCGGCCAGTGGCCCTACTTTGCCTGGAGTGACACACCGCTGGGGGTGGTTCGAGCCCGCGATGGATCGGGTTATCTCTTCTTTGGCAGCGATGGAGGCTGCCACGAAAACTGCGCCGACCAAAACACTTGGCGCTGGGGCTCGGTCACGGTTTCACACGGGACATTCGATCATCCTTTGGGCGAGCCGCTGGGCGACCCCAACCCGCCGGTCTACGAGTTTGCCTTCCCAGCAAGCGCGAACTTACCCGCTGATATCAACTACGCCGGAGGTGGACCCGTCTACCGCGTGCCCGCAGGCGAGCCCGGCGCGGGAAGTCTGCTCCTCGTTTATCACATTGAGCGCAACGCCAATCCGTTCTGGTCGTGGACCGGGATGGCCAAGTCAACCGACGAGGGACTTACGTGGCAGGACCTCGGCTTAATTCTGAGCGTTCCTCATCCCTACAATCCAACGGGCGCCTCCGGCGTTGGTGAAAATCCGCTCGTGCCTTATACCGACCCTACGACTGAGCAAAAGTATTTCTACATTTTCTTCCCTCATCATTGCTGGACGGCAACCGCCGAATGTAGCGACTTCACCTTTATATCGGTGGCCAGGGCCCCCTACGAAGAGCTTCTCACCACCGCAGCGACGGGGCACCCCGTCTCGAAGTTATTCAAGAAGTATTACAACGGCAACTGGGATCAACCCGGATTGGGCGGGCTGGCCAGCGAGACTTTTCCCAACGTGACCGGGGAGACCGATGGAGACTTCCAGATCGTGTGGAGCGCCTATCGCCACCGCTTCATCGCCATGGTCGACAATAGCCAATACATTGCCTATGGCGAATCCGTCGACGGACTCTACTGGCCTGCCATGCAAGTTCTCTATAGGGAACCAAATCTTCTCGCTACCATCGGCTATGCCAACGCGGTTGGTTTAGGGGAAGATCCTGCCGTTCTCGGCAAAACCTTCTATAGCTACTACACCGACTCGCCCGTGCCGTACAACCCGTGGCAACCCGCCACCGTCAACCGCCTCACCATCACCACGGCGGCGTCCGTGACATCGATCCAGCCGAATGTCGCGACCGCCGGCGCGCCGGCGCTTTCCTTGTTAGTGTTCGGTGAGCACTTTGTGAAAAACTCCACCGTCATGTGGAACGGCTCACCCCGCACCACAGCTTTTGTAAGCCCAACTCAACTCACCGCCCAGATTCTAGCCTCAGATATAACCGCCGCGGGCGAGGCGCATGTGGATGTGTCGAACCCCGCTCCGTGCGGAGGCCTTTCCAACGCCGAGCCATTTACCATTTACACTCCCTGAGCTTCTACCAGCGCTTGAAGCGCTGGACTAAGGTGGGTCGTCCGTCCGGGGCTAAGTTCTCCCCGTGCGGGGGTGCATTCCCCCTCATTTCGCTCCGCCGATTGCTCGAAAGCGAACTCTCACATCCCACAGGTATTGTCCCCATCCCATAACCAGTTTACCTGCCGAAACTTACCGTTCAATTGCGAAATCCGACCTGTGCCTGATCGGGCTTGCGCGAAGTCGCCTCTGCGGCTAGAATTAAAGTGCGACTGAAACAGTCGGAGTTTAATCCGACTAGATAGGTCGGCATTTGACTCCATGCTGAAATTGACCAAGAAAGCGGACTACGGCCTCATGGCCATGAAGCATCTGGCCGAGCACGCCGACCGGGGATCATGCAGCGCCAAGGACGTGGCGGAGGCTTACGGCATCCCGCAGGAGGCGCTGGCAAAGATCCTGCAACGGCTGGCGAAGGTTGGATTGATCCGGTCGCAGCATGGGATGAACGGCGGCTATACACTGACGCGCGATCCGAAGACGATTTCGGCGTTCGAAGTGATCAAGGCGATTGACGGGCCGCTGTTCATTACGTCGTGCGTGACCGTGCGCGGCGAATGCGGCCAGAGCAATCGCTGTACGATTCGCGAGCCGCTGCGCAAAGTGAACGAGAGCATCGAGCAGGTACTGAAAAACATCATGATTTCGCAGATGAAAGAAGAGCCGGAAGTCCTCCAGGTCAAGAAACTGGAGACCAAGAATCCGGTGGAGTTGATCACAATTTCTTAACGGCGGCATTCTTACCCGTGAGTTAAGGCATTTCAAGGAGAAAGGCAATCATGAGCACGAACGGCAATCACGCGACCCCGACCAGTTCCGGACCGCAAGCAGTCCCCGCTGGGATCAAGCTGCCCATCTACATGGACAATCACGCAACCACGCCGATGGATCCGCGGGTTCTCGAAGAAATGCTGCCCTACTTCATGGAGAAGTTCGGCAATGCCGCCAGCCGCAATCACCCGTTTGGATGGATCGCGGAAGAAGCGGTGGAGTTGTCGCGCGAACGAATTGCCAAGCTGATCGGCGCGACCTCGAAAGAGATCATCTTCACCTCGGGCGCCACCGAAAGCGACAACCTCGCCATCAAAGGTGTTGCGGAAATGTACCGCGAGAAGGGCAACCACATCATCACCGCGCCCACCGAACACAAGGCCGTGCTCGACACCTGCAAGCATTTGGAGAAACTCGGCTTCCGCATAACCTATCTGCCGCTGCGGAAGGACGGGATGATCGATCTTGACGACCTGAAGCGCGCGATCGACGACAAGACGATTCTGGTCACGATCATGGCGGCGAACAACGAGATTGGTGTGCTGCAACCGATCGCGGAAATCGGCAAGCTGTGCCGTGAGCGCGGCGTGATTTTCCATTCCGACGCGGTGCAGGCAATCGGCAAGGTTCCGATCGACGTCAACCAGATGAACCTTGATATTGTGTCCATCACCGGACACAAGCTGTACGGGCCGAAAGGCGCGGGCGCGCTCTATGTGCGCCGCAAGAATCCGCGCGTGCAGTTGGTGGCGCAGATTGACGGCGGCGGACACGAGCGCGGCATGCGGTCCGGCACGCTCAACGTCCCCGGCATCGTCGGCCTGGGCAAGGCTTGCGCCATCGCGCAGGAAGAGATGCCGCAGGAATCCTGCCATATTGCTGGCCTGCGCAACCGGCTGAAAGACAGCATCATGAGCCGGCTCGACGAGGTGTATATCAACGGCTCCGTGGAACATCGGCTGCCGGGCAATCTGAATATCAGCTTTGCCTACGTGGAAGGCGAGTCCCTGCTGATGGGCATCAACGATATCGCGGTTTCCAGCGGGTCGGCATGCACCTCGGCGACGCTCGAGCCCTCCTATGTTTTGAAAGCTCTCGGCACCGGCGACGATCTGGCGCACAGTTCGATCCGCTTCGGCATCGGACGATTCAACACCGAAGCCGAGATCGATTACGTAGGTGACCGCGTGGTCGAAACCGTGCTGCGTCTGCGCGAACTGTCGCCACTCTACGAAATGGCGAAAGAGGGTGTGGACTTGAAGAATGTGAAGTGGGCGGGATAGAAGCGCACTAAACAAGCTTCTGAAGAAGTGGGGTTCGTATCAGGGCATCGCTTTAGCGATGCCGTAAAGGCTAGAAGTAAATGCCCCTTTAGGGGCTGTCATAGAAGAGTTTTCAAGGAGATCGAGAATGTCCTACAGCGATAAAGTGATCGACCACTACAACCATCCACGCAACGTTGGCTCCATGGACAAGAAGGATGCCGATGTGGGCACCGGTCTGGTCGGCGCGCCCGAGTGCGGCGACGTCATGAAGCTGCAGATCAAGGTCAACCCGCAGACCAACATCATCGAAGACGCCAAGTTCAAGACCTTCGGCTGCGGCTCGGCGATTGCGTCGTCCTCGCTCGCCACCGAGTGGGTCAAGGGCAAGACGGTCGACCAGGCTCTCGAGATCAAGAACACCGAGATCGTGAAGGAACTGGCCCTGCCGCCGGTGAAAATTCACTGCTCGGTGCTGGCCGAGGATGCGATCCGAGCCGCGATCGGCGACTGGAAGAAGAAGCAGGACGCGACCAAGCCGGCAGAAGTGCAGGCGGCACAGTAGATCTGTTCCTGTAGAGACGGGGCTTGCCCCGTCTCTCGCCGCAACAGGAAACGCGGCTAAGCCGCGTCTCTACGGGAAATCAGAATCCATCATGGACCAAGCACTCAAAGACGAAACCGCGAGACCCGCCGTACCCACGGCTCCGGCCAAGGGCATCCAGGTGACCGACAACGCCCTCAAGAAGATTCGTTCCGCCATGGTGAAAGAAAATGTTTCGCCGGAGCAGGGCGGACTTCGCCTGGGCGTGCAAGGCGGCGGATGCTCGGGCCTGACCTACAACATTCGCTTCGATACGCAACCGCGCGAGCGCGACCGTGTGTTTCAGTTCGGAGATGTGCGGGTTTTTGTGGACCCGAAATCCTTCATCTATCTGCACGGACTGACTCTTGATTACCAGGAGACCCTGATGCAGCAAGGATTCGTGTTCGTGAATCCGAACTCGACCAAGTCCTGCGGCTGCGGCAGTTCTTTCTCCTAGCCGTTTTGTAATTTTGCAATCTGGTAATTTGGTAATTTGAATTACGCGCGGCTTCTTGAATTGCAAAATTACCCGATTACCAAATTACAAAATCACAACCATGCCTGAATTCAAATCTTCGTTGATCATGCCCGGACAAGCGCCCGACGAAGCAACCGCAAGTTGCTGGTCGTGCGGCACCATGCGCGCCGTGCACTTCTGCAGTGCATGCGGCAAAGTGCAACCGCCGGTACCGGTGGACTATTTCACTTTTTTTGGATTTCCGCGCAAGCTCAACCTTGACACGGCGGCATTGGAGAAAGAGTTCTATGCGCTGAGTCGCCGGCTCCATCCTGACGGATTCGGGCAGGCTGATCCGCGGGAGCGTGCCTGGAGCCTGGAACAAAGCTCCATGCTCAACGACGCATACCGCACGCTGAAAGATCCGATCAAGCGCACCGAATACCTGTTGCGACTGGAAGGCATCGAACTGGAAGAACAGTCGAAACAGGCGACGGAAAAAGCTCGCGCCACCGGGCAATTGAAGAAGCAGGTCGTGCCCCCCGATCTTTTGGAGGAAGTCTTCGAACTCAACCTGCATCTGGAAGAATTGCGAACCCAGAAGAAGATGGGCGAAGACGATCCTGCATTGCTTGAGGAAATCGGCAAGGCCAAGCTCTCGCTGGAAGAGAAATACGATGCGCTCTTCAACGAACTCAAAAGCGAGTGGAACAAGTGGGACAAGGCCGTGGACAACGGAACCGCAGCCGACCGGCGAAAGATCCTCGACCAGATGCTCGATGTTTTGAATCGCAGGAACTATGTCCGGAACCTGGTGCGGGACGTGAATGAAGTAATTGGTAATTTGTGATTTGTAATTTGCGATTTAAGAGCGACACATCGTCGGCAATCCAAATCACAAATTACAAATCAGAAATTACAAATGACTTCTGACCCCATCGTCGGTATCGATCTCGGCACCACGAACTCGCTCGTGGCCTACATGCAGGGAGATTCTCCTGTCGTCATCCCCGGAGAAGACGGGCTGAACCTTGTGCCCTCCGTGGTCGCGCTGGACGAGAACAACCAGGTCATCGTGGGCAACGCCGCGCGCCGGTATCTGATCGAAACGCCGGAGCGGGCGGTTTACTCGGTCAAACGCCTGATGGGGCGCGGGGTCGAGGATATCCACGACGAACTGAAGTTGTTTCCCTTCCAGTTGGCGGAAGATCTTCACGAGGGCGAGGTTTTGCGCATCAAGATTGGCGAGCGAACCTACACCCCGCCAGAGATTTCGGCCCTGGTGCTGCGCCAACTGAAGCGCAATGCCGAGCGGTTTTTCGGAGCGCCCGTAACCCAAGCGGTCATCACCGTCCCCGCATATTTCAATGACGCGCAACGGCAGGCCACCAAAGATGCCGGACGAATTGCCGGTCTGAATGTCCTGCGGCTGGTCAACGAACCCACGGCAGCATCGCTTGCTTATGGCCTGGACAAGAAGACGAACGGCATTGTTGCGGTCTACGATTTCGGCGGCGGCACTTTCGATATCTCGATTCTCAAGCTGCACGACGGCATATTCGAGGTGATTTCGACCAACGGCGACACGCATCTCGGCGGAGACGACATCGACAATCTGCTGATCGCGA
>OCZT010003963.1_pt1 | contig 15066 bp, 13 predicted proteins | sample 1539031 | NCBI WGS metagenome assembly OCZT01 (sample SAMEA3539308, study PRJEB22396) | soil metagenome | biome: tundra; feature: field; material: soil | place: USA | collected 2010-05 | depth 0.15 m
ACCCGCCTTCTGCCACTGCCCTCCCCAGCCCCGGCACGGGCCGCGGACGCGGGATCGGACGGCGGCGCACCGCGGCCCTGGTGGCCGCCGCGGGGCTGGCCTGCCTGGTCACGGTTGCCCTGCTCAGCACCTCCCTCGGCGGGTCGGCCATCACCGACCAGGTCAACACCCGCCTCTCCAGTGCAGGCAAACAGGCGGCCGGCTACCTGGTGCAGGTGATCTCCGGCCGTGTCGCCGCTCTCGACAGTACCGCCGATGAGCTCCCGATCCTGGCTCTGGCGGAGGGCAGCACCACGGCGAACCCGGCGGCCACCGCCGACCTCACCGCCCTCTCCATGGCCGAGACGGAGAGCCAGGGCCTGGTCCTTACCAACGCCGCGGGATCGCCGGTCCTCCGGTCCGGCAACCAGGACCCTCTGGACGGTCTTCCCCCTGGGTGGGGCGCGAGCACGGCTCGCGCCGGCTCCCTCGCGGTGGCGGCGCCGTCGTCGCTAGCCGCTCCCGCCATCGACGTGGCCGTCCCGGTCCTCGAAGGGGGCGGAACCGCCGGCGGCTTCCTGGTCGAGCAATACGGGCTCGGGGGCTCTCTCTCGTCACTCCAATCACTCGCCGGGGCCCAGGCGATGACGCTCCTGGTGCTGGACCGGGCCGGCGGCCTGGTGTTGGGCGTGGAGGCAGGGGGTTCGGGTGGCGTGAGCGTCGTGACCAGCCGGCCGCCGGAGGCGTCGATCACGACGGCCGCGGACCGGGCCCTCAGGAGCGGCGTGATCGAACTGGATGACAACGGAGCGGGCGGCCCCGCCGCGTACACGCCGGTGAGCGGGGCCGCATGGGTCGTGCGCGCGTGGCTGCCCAGCTCAGCCCTGGCGGCGGTGGCCAGCCTCAGAGTGGCGGTGTTCAGCATCTGTGCGGCCCTGGCGCTCCTCTTTCTGGCGGCGGTCGTCATGGTCAACCGGACGCTCCGAGGCCGGGAGCAGACCGAGACGGCACTGATCTTCCAGTCGGCGGCGATGGAGCACGCGGCCATGCACGACCCCCTCACCGGTCTGCCCAATCGCCTCCTCTTCAACGACCGGCTCCAGCACGGCATCTCCAACGCCCGCCGTTCTGGCCGGCCGTTGGCCCTCTTCGTCCTGGACATCGACGGATTCAAGAACCTCAACGACGCCCTGGGGCACAGCGCCGGCGACGCCGTGCTCAGGGAGACGGCGGCCCGCATCCAGGCATCGGTTCGCGTGTCGGACACGGTCGCCCGACTGGGAGGCGACGAGTTTGTGATCGTGGCCGTCGACGCCGACCCCGCTCAGGCCGAGCTGATCAGCGCCAAGGTGCGTCAGAGGATGGAGGAGCCGATGAGCGTCGACGATCGGCAGGTCCCGGTCGGGCTCAGCATCGGTCAGGCGGCGTTCCCCGAAGACGGCGGCGAGCCGGCGCAGCTGCTCCGTCGCGCCGACGCCAACATGTATCGGGACAAGCGCGCGAGGAAGATCACACCCGCCTGAGGCGGTCAGCCGGAGGCCGCAGGATGACTGCCGCGGTCGGCGTCACTCCGCGGGTGCGAAGAAGTCCCGCAGGTGGTCGAAGAAGCCGCGCCTCACCTCGACCGGCTTCCCGTCGCGCCCCCCCAACTCCTCGTAGAGCTTGCGCTCCTTGGCAGAGACGTGAGCGGGCACCACGACCCGGACGACGCAGATCTGGTCACCGCGACGCCCGGTGCGGAGATGGGGGACCCCCTGGCCGGCGATCTTGATGACGCGGCCGGGCTGGATGCCGGCGGGCAGATCCACCTCCGTCTCGCCGCTCACGGTGGGTACCGTGATCCTGTCTCCGAGAACGGCTTGGGTGACGGACACCGGCAGCTCGTAGACGAGGTCCTGACCCCTGCGGATCAGCTGGGGATGGGGCGCGACCCGGAAGCTCAGGTAGAGGTCGCCGTGAGGGCCGCCCTGCGGTCCGGCCTCGCCCTCACCCGAGACCCGCACCTGGACGTCGCCATCGACCCCCGCGGGGATCGCGACCTCGATGGTCTTGCGCGCCTCCACCAGCCCCCGGCCGCGGCAGCGCGCGCAGGGGTTGTCCACCAGCTTTCCGATGCCGCGGCAACGCGGGCATGCGGTCACGTTCATGACCTGGCCGAAGATGGATTGCATCGCCCGCCGCACCTGGCCGCTGCCGCCGCAGTCGGGGCAGGTGTGCGGCGTCGTCCCCGGCGCCGCGCCGCTCCCGGCGCAGTCGGGGCAGGTGTCGGCACGCGGCACATCCACGGTCCGCTTGGCGCCGAAGATCGACTCCTCAAAGGTGATATCGACGGACATCCTCAGGTCGGAGCCACGCTGCGGTCCTGATCCGCGTGCGGAACGCCGCCCTCCCCCGAAGAACATGTCGAAGAGGTCGAAGGCCGAGTCGAAGGAGAACTGCCCGAAGTCGGGCATCTGCTGACCGCTGTGTCCGTACGCGTCGTATCGCTGGCGCTTCTGGGGGTCGCTGAGGACGGAGTAGGCCTCCCCCACCTCCTTGAACTTCTCCTCGGCCGCCTTGTCACCCTGGTTGCGGTCGGGGTGGAACTCCATGGCCAGCTTGCGGTACGCGCGCTTCAACTCCTCGGGTTTGGCGTCACGCTTGACACCGAGGACCTCGTAGTAGTCGCGCTTGACGGTGGCCATCAGACCTCGGGTACGGCCGTGGCGCTCGGGCCGCGACGCGGATGCACGACCTGTACCAGCGCGGGACGGAGGAGACGGTCATGGAGCCGGTAGCCGGGTTGCAGCTCGGCGACCACCGTGTCCTCGCTCACCTCGTCGGACTCCTCGCCGCCGATGGCCTGATGGACCGACGGATCGAAGCGCGCGCCGACCGTCTCGACGGGCGCTACCCCGAGGGTGCTCAGTGCCTGCTCGAACTGGATCACCACCATCCGAAGCCCGTCCAGGAGCTGCTGGCCACCGGCATCCCCGGCAGAGTGGCCAACGGCGCGACGAAGGTTGTCGAGCACGGGAAGGAGCGCCAGGGCGGCGTCCTCGGACGCGTACCGCCCCCGGTCGGCGAGCTCCTGGGCCTTGCGCCGGCGGAAGTTCTCGAAGTCGGCGGCGAGGCGCAGAAGCTGGTCACTCCGCTCGGCGAGCTCGGCCCGCAGGCTCTCGACATCCTTCGCCGCGACGGATTCCGGGGCGGTGGCCGCCACCGCCGCGGCGTCAGGAGGAGCCTCGCCGGCCGGGACGGCCGCGGGTGTCCTGCCAGCTCCCCGCGCACCCGGGCCGGCGGCCCCGGAGGCGGTGACACCGGGACGGGATGGCGGCTGGCCGTGGGAGGCGCGAACGGGTCTCCCGTCCACACTCCGCCTGGGGTGGTCGCTCATCCTCGGTCTCCTCGATCACCGGACATGGTCAACTGAGCACCCGTGTCACCGCTTCGCCAACCCGATCGGCCACGAAGCGCACCCGCGGGGCAACCTGCGAGTACGGCATCCGGGTGGGGCCCAGCACCCCCACGGTGCCACCCCTCCCCCCTCCAGCGCGATACGTGGTCAGCACCAGGCTGCAGCCGCTCAGCTGGGAGATCCCGGACTCGGTACCGATGACGACGGTGACCGGACGTCCGGCAAGCGCGATCCCACCCGCCATTCCCTCGTCCTCAGCGGAGCCGGCCTCCTCGAACGCCGCGGCGAGCAGCTCGCCGAGGACCCGCTCCTCCTCGACCAGCTCCAGCACCTGGGCGAGCCGCTGGACGTCGCCGAACTCAGGCTGGTGAAGGAGGTTGCGCACCCCGTCGTGGACGATCAGGGTGTCCTGCCGGGACTCCACCGAGTGGAGGAAGGTGGCGATATCGCCGACGACCTCGGAGCGGAGCGAATGCACCGGATCGCTGCCCGTGCTGGCCTCGATCTGGGCCCCGTCGAGCCCGACGATCTCCGCGTTGAGCCCGCCGGCGAGCCGGCTCAACTCCTCCTGGTCGGCCTCACGGCTGAGGGCCATCGGGTGCTGCCGGATCACGTTGCCGTCCAGCACCAGGATGAGGAGGGCGTGAGCGGGATCGAGCGAGACCAGGTCGAGGTGCTTGACGGCGACACTGCGGGCCCGGGGGCCGGTGACGATGCTCAGAGCGTCGACGGCCACGGCGAGCACCTGGGCGGCCAGCTCCAGGACCCCCTCGATGTCGGCGGGCATGACCGCCAGGCGGGGCTCCAGCTGGCGCCGCACCCCTCCTGGGAGCTCCTCCTCCTGCATCAGGAAATCGACGTAGTACCGGTAGCCGCGATCGCTCGGCACACGGCCGGCGGAGGTGTGGGGCTGGAGGAGGTAGCCGACCTCGACCATGGTCGCCAGCTCGTTGCGGATGGTGGCGGCAGACCAGGTCGCCAGGTGCAGAGCGAGGGCGTGCGACCCCACCGGCACCCCCGTGGCGGTGTAGTCCGCGACCACCGCCTTGAGGATCTGCTCCTTGCGGGTATCGAGAGGGATCCAGCTCTCCATGGCTCTCCCGCACCGGCGGCTCCACCCGGAGCCACCTTGGCACTCGCTAGTCCTGAGTGCTAAATCCTAGCACCGGGCCGGCCGGCGAGCTCGCTGGACCGCCCAGGGAGCCGAGACCGTGGCCCCGCGAGTGGAACTCGGGGGTCCAGCGGTGGCCTTCGCCGAGGTGAGCGGAGTGGAGCAGGTCGAGCACCTCCTGCGCTTTCCAGCGCTCCATGGCGAGCACGGTGCTCCGGGAGAGCCCGGCACGGAGGAGCTCCGTGACGACGGGTTCGGGCACAGGTTGACGGCCTGGAGAGCCAGGAGTACGGCGCATGGTTGATGCAATCGTGGGCTAGCCGCATGCCCGCCCGAAAGCCCTGCGGCGACACTGTGACCCCTCCGTCTTGACCGGGCATGGCGCCTCAGCGGCGGCGTTACAGATGACCACAGCGGCGCTACCCGACCCGATACCGGTGCGCTCCGACAGCTAGGCGACGAGCTGGCGGATCACCTCGTCGAGGACCTCCTGCCCGTGCGCAGTGGTACCGAGGCGGCCGTCGCGACGCCAGAGCAGGTCCGCGGCGACGAGCGCATCGGCGCGCTCGCCGAGCGGCCTGGAGACCGCGATCCCTTCGGCAAGGCGCAGACCCAGGAGGATGCGCTCCGCTTCGGCATCGGCAGCAGTGACCGCCTCGGAAGCCTCGATGGGGAGCGCGCCGCCGCGAGAACCCTCCACGTAGGCGGGGAGGCTGCGCCCGTGCCAGTAGCGGAGTCCGATCGCGCCAGGCGGCACCGGGATGTCGACGAGGGTGCCGATCCCGGCCGGGAGGTGCCCGTGGGCGCCGAGCCCCGCACCGAGGTAGTGGCCGCGCCGCCAGTAGACGAGGTTGTGGCGGCACTCCTCGCCCGCCTGCGCGTAATTGCTGACCTCGTACTGGTGGAGACCGGCCGCATCGAGGACGGAGACCGCGATCCGGTGCTGGCGAAGAGCGGCCTCGGGATCCACGGCGGGCTTCTCGCCGCGGCGCACGCTCGCGTGCAGCGGGGTCCCCGCCTCGACGGTCAGCTCGTAGGCGGAGACGTGGCCGGGACCGAGGGCCGCGACCCGCTCCAGGGTCGAACGCCAGCGGGCATCGTCGAGGCCGGGGACGGCGTAGATCAGATCGCAGCTGATCCGCGAGAAGCCGGCACGGCGGACCTCCTCGACGGCGGCGAGGGCCCGCTCCCGATCGTGGACACGACCGAGAAAGGCGAGGATGTCCGGTTCCAGGCTCTGGATGCCGAGACTCACCCGGTTGAAGCCGGCCTCCAGCCACGCCGCGGCACGCGCGTGAGAGGTGCTGGAGGGATTGGCCTCGAGCGTGACCTCGCAACCGGGGGCGAGGGCAAAGCCCGCCCGCACCTCGTCGAGGACGCCGGCGAGCCGGTCGGGGTCGACGAAGCTCGGCGTCCCGCCGCCGACGAAGACGGTGTCCAGCTCGAGGCGGCCGAGCCGGACGGCCAGCCCGCGGACCTCAGCCCGGAGCGCCTCGACGTACTCGGCCTCCCGATCGCGACCGGGCAGGGAGACGAAGTCGCAGTACTCGCAGCGCCGTTCGCAGAAGGGGATGTGGAGGTAGAGCGACCGGATGCCCGCGCGGCCGGCCGCGTGGGCATCCGTCATCTCACAGGGGCTCGCCGGCACTCACCGGCCAGCCCGTCCCGGGACCTGCCGCGGTCGCCGCGGAGGCCGGCGGAACCAGCGCGCGACCGGCGGGAAGATGAGCGGGACGAGCACGAAGCCGGAGACTGCGGCGATGATCTCGGCCACCGCCACGCCGGTGCCGGTCGTGGAGCCGATCGTGCTCACCTCCAGGTAGTAGACGAGGGTGTCGACCACCGCCACCAGGGCACCGAAGACGAGCACCTCCACGACCCGGGGACGGTCCCGCTTCCGGAGCCGGGCTGCCATCGGGCGCGCCACCAGGGCGGCCACCGCGAGCACCACGATGGAGATCTCGGAGATCGCGAGGCCGACGATGCCCCCGATCAGGCTGCCGGGCGTGTACAGCTGCTGGGTGACCGCGGTGCCGGCGGCCGGCGGCGACGCGAGCGGGCTGGAGAGGGTGATCCGGTAGGTGGTCGTGTTGACGGACTTGACCGTCGCCGGCTGACCGTCGATGAGGATGCCGGCGGCGACGAAGTCCACTCCGGCCCCGCCGGCCAGGGTGAACTGGGTGGTGGTGGGCGCCGGGCTGGCCGCCACGGCCGCGCAGACGTCGAGCGTTTCCGGGCCCACCGTGCTCTGGCTGATCGCCGCGCCGGAGGCGGGCGCCGCGCCGAGCGGTGCCGTGAGCGTGACCCGGTCGCCGTTGATCGCCGCGACGTGGGCCTTCGTCCCGCCGACCTCGATGGGGGCGTCCGCACCGCAGAGGAGCGTCTTACCGGCGCCGCTCGCCACCGTGAAGCTGGTCGCGGTCGGGGCCGGGTTGGCCTGCACCGTGGAGCTGGTGGTATCGGTCAGGCCGATGACGATGCCGATGACCAGGACCACCAGCGCGGTGAAGCCCGAGAGCGCGTAGTAGTCGAGCCGGGTCCACATCGGCCCGAGGTTGGCCGCGGGACCGGCCACCGGCCGCATCGGACGCGGGGAGGCCGTCCGCGGGGGCCCCAGCAGTGTCGACATGAGACCCCGGCGAGGGGGCGGCCAGGGGGCCTGCTCGGGCTCGGCCACCGGGGCGGGGGAGCTGACGACCCGGGAGGGCCGGCGCTTGCGGCGGTGGCGGGGCGGAGCCACGCTCAGGCGCCTCGGCCGGAGAGAGCGGGCGGGGTCGTCGACGTTGCTGCCGATGGTGTCGTCATCAGTCCTCGTCCATCTGCAGGACGGCCATGAAGGCCTCCTGGGGGATCTCCACGCTGCCCACCCGCTTCATCCGTCGCTTCCCTTCCTTCTGCTTCTCGAGCAGCTTGCGCTTGCGGGTGATGTCCCCACCGTAGCATTTGGCCAGGACGTCCTTGCGCATCGCCGACACCGTCTCGCGGGCGATGATCTTACCGCCCACCGCCGCCTGGATCGGAACCTCGAAGAGCTGCCTGGGGATGAGCTTGCGGAGCCGCTCGGCGAGCTTGCGCCCGTGGAGGTTTGCCCGGTCGCGGTGGACGATCATGGAGAGGGCGTCGACCCGCTGCCCTCCCACCATGATGTCGAGCTTGACCAGGCGCTCGGCCCGGAACCCGGTCAGCTCGTACTTCAACGACGCGTAGCCGCGGCTGCGCGACTTGAGCTGGTCGTAGAAGTCGTGGATGATCTCGCCGAGGGGGAGGTCGTAGGTCAGCGACACCCGGTCGCCGGCCTGGTGCACGAGGTTGCGAAACTCGCCGCGCCGGTCCTGGCAGAGCTCCATGACGGTTCCAACATGGGCGCTCGGCACCAGGATGGTCGCCGTGCAGCGGGGCTCTTCGATCTCGTCGATCGCGGACGGGTCGGGCAGCCTCTCCGGGTTGTCCACGGGGATGATCTCGCCGGTCCGCAGCCGGACCCGGTACTCGACGGTCGGGGCGGTGGTGATCAGGGAGAGATTGAACTCGCGCTCCAGCCGCTCCTGGACGATCTCCATGTGGAGGAGCCCGAGGAAGCCGCAGCGGAAGCCGAAGCCAAGGGCCACTGAGGCCTCCGGCTCCCAGACCAGCGACGCATCGTTGAGGTTGAGCTTCTCGAGCGCCTCCTTGAGCTCCTGGACGTCGTCGGAGTCGATCGGGAAGATGCCCGCATAGACCATTGGGGTCACGCTCCGATAGCCGGGGAGCGCCGCGGCGGCCGGGCGGTCGGCCAGGGTCACGGTGTCGCCGACCTTGGAGTCCCGGACGTTCTTGATCGACGCGATCAGGTAACCGACCTCACCAGTGGTCAGGCCTTCGGTGGGTGTCATGACCGGCCGGAATACCCCCACCTCGTCGACGACGAACTCCTTCTCCGTCGCCATCATGCGGATCCGCTCCCCGGGGCTGATCGAGCCGTCCACCACCCGGACGTAGACGACGACGCCCCGGTAGGCGTCGTACTTGGCGTCGAAGACCAGCGCTTTGAAGGGGGCCTCGGGGTCGCCCTGCGGCGGCGGGACCCGGGCGACCACCGCCTCGAGGATCTCCTCGATCCCGATCCCCTGGCGGGCCGAGGCCAGGATGGCACCGGCGCCGGGGAGGCCGATCACCTCCTGGATCTCCCGGCGCACCAGCTCGGGGTCGGCGGCAGGAAGGTCGATCTTGTTGATGACCGGGATGATCTCGAGGTCGTGCTCCAGGGCGAGGTCAACGTTGGCCAGGGTCTGGGCCTCGATCCCCTGGGTCGCGTCGACCACCAGGACGGCGCCCTCGCAGGCGGCCAGGGCACGGGACACCTCGTAGGTGAAGTCCACGTGGCCGGGAGTGTCGATAAGGTTGAGCTCGTAGGGACGTCCGTCCCGAGCCGTGTACTCCATCCGCACCGCCTGGGCCTTGATGGTGATGCCCCGCTCCCGCTCCAGGTCGAGGGTGTCCAGGAGCTGGTCCTGCATGTCCCGGAGGGCGACCGTCCCGGTGACCTCCAGCAGGCGGTCGGCCAGCGTGGACTTCCCGTGATCGATGTGGGCGATGATCGAGAAGTTGCGGATGTCGTCGCGGCGAACCGGGGGCACCGCGGCATCGTATTCCCGGTGTTGCATCGGCCGCACCGGGCGAGCGGGACGGCGTTGCCCGAGGGGCACGCTCCACCCGCCCCGGGCACGGCCTGTGCACGCGCTCAGAACAGATGGTTGACGATCCCGTCACGGTGCCACGGGCTCTCAGCCGGATCTGAGCCTGCGCAGCACAATGGGGGATCATGACGATCGAACCTCGTGGCCGCGTGATCGGCCTCGATATCTCGGGGACTTTCGGGGGTGGCATGCGGGGGGCGCTGGTCGACGGCACGGGATCGCTGCTCGCGCGGAAGGACGCCATCACACCCAGAATCAAGCCGGAGGACCTGATCGAAAGCCTGGTCACCATGGCCAGCCGGCTCGCGGAGCAGGCCCAGCGGGAGGGCGCGCCGGCGTCGGCTATCGGGGTGGCTGTCCCGGGCCTCATCAACGAGGCCTCGGGGATGGTCCACCGCAGCCCGAACCTCCCATTGCAGAACGTGCCGCTGGGTCAGATCCTTCGGGATCGGCTGAAGATGCCGGCCTTTTTGATCCACGACGCCAGCGCCGGCGCCCTCGCCGAGTACGCCCTGGGGGCCGGGCGGCCAGTGTCGGACATGATGATGGTGGTGATCGGAAGCGGGGTGGGCAGCGCCGTCGTCAGCGACGGCAGGATCCTCCGCGGGGCGCACGGAACCGCGGGAGAGATCGGGCACATCGTGATCGACCCGGCGGGAATCCTCTGCGGATGTGGTGGCCGCGGCTGCGTCGAGACCTTCGCCTCCGTGACCTCGATCGCCCGCCGCTACACCTTGGCCGCCAAAGAGGCGATCCTCGCCGAAGAGGTGGTCGCCAAGGCGGCGGCCGGAAATCCCGCGGCGGCCCGCGTCTGGAACGACGCCCTGGGGGCGCTCGCGACCGTGATCGCCACCGCGGTCGCCCTCATCGACTGTGCGCTCGTCGTCCTCTCCGGGACCATGAAGCTCCCCTCGGAGGCCCTGGCGCCCCTGGGAGCGCTGCTCGCCAAGAGGATCAATCTGGTCCAGCTTCCGCGCGTGGAGGTGGGCGCTCTGGGCGAAACCGCCGGCATTCTGGGGGCGGCGGCCATCGCCTTCGAGCGCGCCGCCATGGGCGACGCCACCCACGAGTGGCGGCAGTCGAGCCGGTAGCCCCGCAGCCAGGACGTGACGTCAGGCGTGGCCTTACGCAGCGCTCTGCGACCTCATAGCCCGCCCCGGAGCGCCGGCTCTCACGCTTGACATCGAGGAGCCCGAACCGGCTGCCGGCGCCCTCAGTACACGCAGCGGTACTGACCGCTCCTCCGCTCGGACCGGGAGCCGTCGGCTCCCGTCCTCGCTCCGTCACGGTCAGTTGATGTCGACGTGAATCAGGTCGAAGGTGCTCTTGTAGGCGCTGCCGTTGCTCACCACGTAGCGCAGCTCCAACCCGGAGACGGCGGTGGCGCTGTTGATCACCGAGACCACCGAGACGGTCTGGGTGGCCATGGTGGTGGTCTCGTTGGCGATCGAGAAGGCGGTCCAGGTGGAGCCGCTGTTGGCGGACACCTCGATGTAGGTGGTGGTGCCATTGCCCGGGGCGGCGCTGGCGTCGGACACCAGGGTCACCACCGCCGAGGTCACCGGGGCCCCGCTGGCCACGGCGGGGGTGAAGGTCCACTGCAGGTACTGGGTGGCGACCGGCGCAAACCAGGTGGAGCCACCGTTGGTGGTCTCCCGGAGATAGCCCGCGCCGCCCGTCCCCGACGAGCCCACCGCGTAGCAGTTGAGCGCCGACAGGCACTCGAAGCCCCAGATGTCGTAGGTGGTCCCCGAGGTCTGTGCCGACCAGGTCGTGCCGTTGGTGCTGGCCACGATGACCCCGGCATCGCCCCCCGCCCAGCAGGCGGTGGCCGAGTAGCACTCGATGGCGTAGAGGGCATCGGTGGTGCCGGAGGTCTGAGCGGTCCAGGTGGTCCCGCCGTTGCTGGTGGCCCGGATCACGCCGGCGCCCCCCGCTGCCCAGCACTGGGTGGTGGAGACGCAGCTCACCCCGTAGAGCTCCTGGGTGGTGCCCGAGGTCTGGGCCGTCCAATTGGTACCCCCATTGGTGGTGGCGACGATGACGCCGGCATTCCCCACCGCCCAACAGACGGTGGTCGAAACGCAGCTGACCTCTTCGAGGGCCTGGGTGGTGCCCGAGGTCTGCGCCGTCCAGTTGGTGCCCCCGTTGGAGGTCACCAGGATGACCCCGGCATTCCCCACGATCCAGCACTGGGTGCTCGAGACGCAGTCGATGGCGTTGAGCACCTGGTTGGTGCCCGAGGTCTGGGCGGTCCAGGTGGTGCCGCCGTTGGTGGTCGCCACGATGGTGTCGGTCGCCCCCACCGCCCAGCCGTCGCTGGCGTTGTAAAACCAGCCGCCGTACCATACCGGATGCGACGGGGTGGTCTCCTCGGTCCAGGTGGCGCCGCCGTTGGTGCTCGCCCAGATGTACCCCTGGTAGGTGTACGCCCAGCACTGGCTCGAGTTCGCGCAGCCCATCCAGTCAGGGGACTGGCCGCCGAGGAGGGTGGCGGCGGCGCCCCAGTTGGTGGTGTCGGTGTAGGTGGTGCCCCCCGCCGTCTGCATCGCGGTCAGGTTGGCGGCGCTGAACGCGGTCCCCCCGGTGCCGATGGTGTCGTCGGTGCCGGCCGTCGGGTCCAGCGACAGCGCCATGTCCACGTCGGCTGCGGGCATCCAGGTCGGGGTCCCCGAGAAGACCTCGTAGTAGTACTGGGTGTTGTAGGCAGCCGTGCTGTCGCTGTACGTGATCGCTGACCCCGCCAGCGTCGCGATCGTCGAGTACAGGCCGGCCGGCGCGGTGGCCCGCTGGACGGTGATGCCGGTGCTGCCGGGCACCGCGGTCCAGGAGATGGTCACGGTCCCCTGGGCGTCGGTGCAGGTGGTGGGGTAGGCGGGGGTGAGGCCGCTGCAGTGCACCGAGTGGACGGCCACCGCGCTGGCAGCGGCCGCGGTCACCATGTTGGTGGCGTTCTCGCTCAGGCCCTGCCAGGCGCCGAGCACACCCCCACCGGCCACGCCGATGCCGACCACGATGGCGACCAGGCAGGTGGTGAGCACCTGCCAGGGCCCGGGCCGCCGATGGTGTGCGGATACAGACATGGCACCCTGACACTAGGCCGGCCATACGACATGGCTGCTGCCCATCCGTGACGGTCTCGCAAACATCCGGCGCGCACGGGTCGCAACTGGGGCGGGACACAGCGGGGCTGCCGGCGCCGGCAGGCCGCGATCAGCCGGTCATCAGCGCCCGGACAGCGAGGAGCAGCGCCACCAGGAAGCCGGCGGCGAAGGTCCAGGCCTCGCGCCGCGGCGCCCATCCGCGGGCAAAGAGCACGGTGAGGGGGAGGGAGACCAGGGCCAGCGGGCCGTACATGAGATGGAGCCCCTCGGCGGGGCGCTCGCCGGCGAACAGCAGGCTGATCCCGGCGATCCCCTGCAGCACGAGGGCCGCCACGGCGAGCCAGAGGTAGGCCCGCACGGTGGGCAGCCGCCGCGCATCCCGGACGGCGAGGAGGGCGAGGACGAGCCCGGCGGCGAGGACGATCAGGAGGGCATAGCCCAGCCGCTCATGGACGGTGGTCAGCACGCCGGCCGCCCCCGACGGTCCGGCCACTCCCAGCGCGAAGCCCACGCTCACCGCAGGACCACCGCGAGCCCGCTCGAGGGGAGGGTCGTGTAGACGGAGGCCGAGCAGTCCCACGCAGTCTCGGTCCCCTCCGGGACCAGGAGGCCGAGATGGTCGCCGATGCGCCGGCGCCAGCCGAGTGGCGAGCCGGGCGGCGTCAGCTCCACCGGCTCCCCGTCGACCAGGGCACCGTGGGTGGCGTCCACCGCGACCGCGAAGGCGTCGACCAGCTCCCACCAGGAGTCCTCGTCCACACAGGGGACGACCTCGTCCATGGCGGGCAGGGCGAGGGCAGCCTCCACCACCTCCCCGCCCGAGGTGACCACCGACTCGAGGTGGACGGGGAGCCCGTGCCACTCCGCCTCCTGGGAGTGGAGGATCGGCCGGCCCCTGCCGGTGCCGAGGCTCCGGAAGCGCTCGGTGGGCCGCACCCCGAGCCGCCCCAGCTCGACCAGCGCGGTGGTGAGCGGCCAGGGACCGCTGCCGGCGGATTGCCGGCAACGCACCCGGATGCAGCTCTCCTCGACGGTCGTGATGTGCACCCGCCAGACGGGGGCGGCGGGCGGGGTCTCCCCGGCGACGGCGGCGTCCCACCCGGTGCGCGCACCGTCTCCGCGGTCCGGGAGCTGCTCGCGGGCCGGGATCTGTTCGGACGCTGGGAGCCGGATCATGAGCCCTGGGTGGTGTCGGGAGGCACGCAGATGTTTGCACGCAGGGCGCCGGCACCGGCGGCCATCCCGCCCCCGAGGGGCAGGGCGACGGCAAAGGTCCCGTATTCCCCCCAGGTCACGTAGCTGGTGGCCCGGATCGGCGGGTAGATGAGGATCACGGTGATCGTCTGCCCCGGGTCGACGTTGACCGAGCAGCTGCCGTCGATGGCCACCGAGCTGAGGCCGGCGAGCGGGTAGGCGGGGTAGTAGAACTTGTTGAAGGTGGACTTGCTGAGGCCCTCGGGGCAGAGTGCCCCCGCGGAGCCGTTCTCGCAGGTGGCCCACGATGAGGAGGCGATCTGGAGCGAGTCGAGTTCTGGGTTGCTACCCGCCAGACCGGAGTTGGTGAGCTGGAAGCCCACGACGGTGAGGTCTCCCAGGCCGCGGAGCGACGCCCACTGGCTCCCCGACCCGAGCGTCTGGGCGAGCGGCTCCATGGGGATTCGCCCGACCAGGGTGACGTGGATCGGATCGGGGTTGACGTAGATGCCGCCGTCGGGGCTGGTGTCGTAGGTGGCGGAGGCGAGGGTGTGCGGATGCCCGGCCTGGGGCAGACCGAGCTGGGAGGCGGAGAGGCTCGGTTGGCCGCCACAGGCCGAGACGATGGCGACGACGCTCACCAGACCCAGGGCCAGGCGCGGAAACGGCCGGCGCCGGGCGTGCCGAGAGGGGGATGCCGGAGACAGGGTGTGCCGGGTCACGGCGTCGGCCCCTTCAGCGTCGCTCCAGCAGCGGCCGGCTGAGCAGCCCGATCGCGGCCAGGACGACCACGATGGCGGCGGCGCTGACCAGCAGGACGATCGCCGAGGAGAACGCGGGGGTGCCGCCCAGGGCGCCGATGAAGGCGCTCCCCAGCTGGCCGAAGGGGTCGATCGTGGCGACGGTCCAGCCCCACCCCAGGCGGGGAACGCCGGTGAAGAGCCCGCCGAGGAAGAGCAGAGGCGCCAGCAGGACGCAGACGTCGAGGAGCACCTCCCCCACCCCGCCGGCCAGGCAGGCGACCACGCATCCGAGCAGGCTGCCGGTGAGCAGCCCGGCCATCACCGCGAGCAGCAGGCCGGCCCACTGGTCGGGGGAGGCACCCCCGGCGACCGCCACCAGGACGATCACGGGGAGGAGCTGGAGCAGGTCGACGATGGCTCCCGCTCCGACCACGCCCCCGACCACCCTCCACCCGGGGCGGGGCACCAGGGCCAGCCGCACCAGGAGACCGGACTGCCGGGCCCGGGCGAGGTTGACCGCGGTGCCGACGGCGCCCATCATCGCGACCAGCACGGTGAGGAGCATCCCGGCCCAGAAGGTCGGGGCACCGCCGATGATGAGCGGCAGCGCCAGGACCAGCGGGATGCCCACCTTGAGGGCGAGGGCGCGGCGCCGGGCGGCGACCACCAGCAGCTCGCGGCCGAGGGTTCCCCGGGGCATGACGCGGGCCAGGACGGCCCGGCGAGGGGTCGCACCTGGGAGCGCGCTGCGCGCGGCCCTGCGGCGGATCGGCATCGCCGCGTTCATCGGGAACCTCGGGCCGGGATCACGGCCGGCACACCCATCTCGGTCCCGTTTCCGTCCCTCCCCCCCAGAGCGTGG
>OCZT010003964.1_pt1 | contig 15065 bp, 15 predicted proteins | sample 1539031 | NCBI WGS metagenome assembly OCZT01 (sample SAMEA3539308, study PRJEB22396) | soil metagenome | biome: tundra; feature: field; material: soil | place: USA | collected 2010-05 | depth 0.15 m
TCATACGATCCTGGCGACAGAGCCGGGCGAAACCGAGTCGCCAGACGTGCTGCTGGCTGGCAGGCTGGAACGCCAGCAGGTTCTCTCCCGCCCGCAACCGCCAGCGGTCACCGTGGTCATGGCCGAGGCCGTCTTGCACCGTGGCGTCGGCGGACCCGCTGTGATGTACGAGCAGCTCACCCATCTAGCGGAAGCCGGCCAGCAGTCGAAGGTCATGATCCAGGTGATACCGGCGGAGGTAGGCGCACATGCCGGATTGGCGGGTGCTGTCTCGATAGCCGATCATGAGGAGCGGCCCGGGGGCACCTGAGATTGTCGCCAAGGTGCGGCAGATGTCGGACATGCTGCGCTGTGAAGCACTCCCGCGCGGTGCCTCGCAGGAACTGATCATGAAGGTGGCGAAAGAACGATGGCAATATGAGCTGGCGCAAAAGCAGCTACAGCTCCGGTAACGGCGGCGAGTGCATCGAGGTAGCCAGCCCCGATGACGCTGTGGCCGTCCGCGACACCAAGCAGGACGGGACAGGCCCCGTGCTCCGGTTCACCCCGGCCGCATGGCGCAGGTTCGCCGGCCAGGTGAAGCGATCGTTAGCGTCTGACCCCAGCCTAGGGTCCGCCGACGCCAGTTGAGGGGGCCTATGGACGGCAGCCTGTCCATTGCTGAGGAGTTCATCGACCGGCAGACGAGCTTTGAGCTGTTCCGGGGCCGGGAGATCGAGCTGACGACGGGCCGGGTTCTGCTGCATGCTCTGGGCGCTGACGGGCGTGCACTGTGCGGCCGGGACGGTGGCCGATTGGCACCCACGGAGCAGCCATGGGATGGAAGTCATCTGCCGCACATCCCCCGCTGCCAGGGCTGTGTAGCAGCTTACCTGCCCGGTGATGCACCACCCGTGCAGGCTGGATCTAGCGAGGACGATCCGGGCTCGCTTGCCCGGGGAGTACCAGCGACCGTCGTGGATATCCGGGCGGCTCATGGCACGGACGAAGAAGTAGCGGGCGTCGCCGCCTTGCGCGGCGTGCTGGCCGGGCATGATCTGCGGCGCTGGATGTTTACCGATCTGGTCATGGTCGATGAGACAATCAGGGGCGGCTTCAGCCACCCCCTCACAATCAGCCCTGTCCTGCTGGTCCGCCGTCCGGCCAGCGCACTCACCACGTTCCTGCATGAGCAGTTGCACTGGCTCGAAGGACCCGGCGTCGACAATGCCATCATCGAGGCCAGCACACGCTGGCCTAGTCCGCCGCCGCCTCCGGCCGGCTGCCATGATGCTCGGTCTACCTGGCTGCACATGGGCGTGTGCGCGCTGGAGTACCAGAGCCTCAGCTTGATCCTCGGCCATGAGGCCGCAGCCACCGAGCTGAAGCAGCATCAGGGCTACTCCTGGCTCTATGGCCAGATTCTCGATGATCCTGGCTGGTTCTCTAGCTTCCTGCACCGGCATGGCATCCAGGTGCCCGAGCAGTCGCCGGTTCCCCGCCGTTACGTGGGGCGAAAAGTGGTGGACAGACATTGACTGATGGCACTTTCACCACTCGATGACAAGCCGTCGGGTTCCACAGCACTGAGAGTGCCCCTTCGGCGGTATTTGGGCGTCAGGCGCCACAGGTGCGTCACAGTTGCATCGTCGCCTCTATTGTGAGTCGGCGGCGGGCAGCTCGGGCGTTTGCAGACTTGCAATCTGCTGCTATCACCCCCGAAACTGCAGACCAAGGAGCTTAGTCCCAGTACGGCACCGGCAGGCCGGCCGGGTCATGGCCGCGCGCGGTGCTGCGATCAGGTTCGATGCCGGTAGCGGTTAGGCCAAGTGGCCGGCAGATACGCTGCCAGACAAGATCAGACCAGGTGGTACCGGCCGCCGCGGCCAGCGCGGTGCCGAGTAGCTGGTAGCCGAGGTTCGAGTAGCGAAAGGCACCGGGCTCGGCGGGCGGGTTACGGGTCAGCGCCGCGATCACATGCGCCAAGTCGATGTCCCGGTAGGGATCGGGATGAGCGGTCAGGGCGTGGGCCTTCATCCGAAGGCTGGGCGCCAGCCGGGGCAAGCCGGAGTTGTGGGTGGCGAGGGAGCGGAGGGTGATCAGGCCGCCGGCCCTCGCGGGCAAGCCAATCAGGGTCCCCAGCGTTGCGTCGAGTTCCGTCTGACCCCGGACGACCATGTCAGCCGGGACGAGCCCGGTGAAGATCTTGGTGACCGAACCGATCTCGAAACGCGTGTCCGGGGTGATCGCCGGGCCGGGCCGTCCGCTCCGGCCCGATGCCGAGTGCCCGGCGCGCAGATCCGCTGGCTCGTCGCGGCCACGCACGAGGACAGCGGCACAACCCACCGAACCCGTGACCGTCATGGCCCGAACGGCCAGCGGCAACCCAGGTCCGTGAGCACGCCGCTCGCCTGGTGTCCCGAGCGCGCGGTACCGGCGCTCCTGTACGACGCGCCGCGCGCGTCCGTACAACCAGACGCCGACTGAGGCGGCATTGTGCACGGTGTCCCGCTCGCTCCGGAATGTGCCGCGGGACCACGATCAGAGCCGACGCGCGAAGGACTAAGGTCAAGAGCTGCGATCTATGAGCCAGGCGTGCACGTCTGCTATATGATTTTCCCGGAGGGCGTGCCCTTCGTCGTGGAAGAACCAGGCTTCGACGCCGGGGATGTGCGAGGCCAGCCATTGACCGTGGCTGAATGGTACGGCCTTGTCCTGGCCGCCGTGCAGCAACAGCACCGGGACCGATATCTGGGCCACCTCGAAACCCCACGGGGTGATCTGCGCTGCACAGTCATCCCAGGAGCCCTCGATCCCGGGTGCTAGGGCCAGCTGGATAGAGACCGCCTCGTCGGTGAGCAACGCCAGGTCGGCACCGGGTGCACGCGCCTCCATGTCCAGGGCCATCTGGGCTGGCGACGCCGCCAGCATCTTCTCCCGCTCCTTCTCAAACAATGCGCGTGCTGCGGCGTGATCAGCGAACATCAGCCGGACTTCCTCGATGGCGTCCTGGCTGAAGCCCGAGAGCCAGTCCAGCCCCTCGGCGGCGTAGGGCGCAAGCGACGCCAAGGACGCCACCGCCGTGACCAGGTCCGGTAGGAGGGCCGCGCATGCCAGCACATGCGGGCCGCCGCCCGACAGGCCCCACATCGCCAGTCTCTCGATCCCGAGGGCCTCACAGATCACCCGGACATCACTAACGCAATCGGCCGTGGAACGTCCTGGCTGAGCCGTCGAGTCGCCGTAACCCGGCCGGTCGTAGCTGATCAGCCGCAACCGGCGGCGTTCCGCATCAGCCAACGTACGGCGGCCGTACAGACGGCGGCCTCCCGGCGTGCCAACGTGCACCATCACCGGTCGGCCACCACGATCCCCGGCATCCTCGACAGCCAGCGTCCTGCCGCCTGGTGCCGGTACGAACCACTCCATAGACGCGCCTCCGGTTCTACCTGCATGATTAGACCTGCACCAGCACCGTCGTCAGTTCCGACCGGTCAAGACGCTGCACGACGTCTGTCATCCGGAAGCAACCGGAAAGCCTCATGCCGGGTGAGCGGACGGATCATGCGGAAATGGCGCCGGTCCAACGTCGCGATGACGTCAGTGCGGAACTCCCGGGCTAGCACCACGTTCATGGCATCAGCGAGCCCGATGGCGGGATAGTCGCCGAGTACGGCATGGGCGGCCAGGAGGAGCGGGCCGATCGAGGGAATTTCCCACCGTCCGGCCGCGGCCCGTCCGGCGATGTAGCTCAGGGCGCCGCGGGCCGGGGACGGTCCTTGCCGACTGGCGATGAGATAGTCCAGCTCGGTAAGGACGCATGGGGACACGACGAGATGACCGGTCTGCGCCAATCCCTCACGAACGGCCTTGTGGTGTTCGTCGTTGTCGTTGAACAACGCGACCAAGGCGGACGTATCCGCGATGACGACCGGAATCGGCTCAGTCATCGCCGCCGAATCCTGATAGGAGATCGTCTACCCGTTCGGAGAAGTTGGAAGGTCCGCTGAAGGTGGGGAGGGAATCGTCCAGGCCCATCGGGTCGGTACGAAACGGATAAGTCGCCGGATCTTCCGAACCGTAGGGACGCAGCACGGCCACAGGCCGGCCGCTCTTAGTCACTGTGACGGTTTCGCCGGCTTCGACTCGAGCGAGTACTTGCGCCGTGTGCTGGTTAAGCTCCCTAGCTGTAGCTTCCATACGGCAAATGTACTACATGTAGTACATTTGCCCGGGGCCGAGATTCGCCGGGACAGCCCGCCGCACCTTTCGAGGCTGACCCACTGGCCTTTCTTGCTCCCGCGAGCAACTCAAGTCGCGCTAATTTCCATTCGTCACACATCACGCTGGTGGCCGGCTTTGCGCCGTTTCCGGTCAGCGTTAGCTCCTCGTAAGGGAATTATCCTTCTGTTCTTTTGTAACCGTATGCATACTCAAGGTAATCCCTGGGCGGGAGACCCGGGGCGCTTAAAGGGGAAGCAGGTGGGGTCGATGTCTCCGGTATGCGCTAGCTGCGGCTCGTCGCTGAGCACTGAGGACATTTTTTGCGGGAACTGCGGGCGCGCCGCTAAAAGCCAGGCCGAGCAGGTAGGTGTACCCGCGCCAGTTCCGGCCTATGAACCGGTACCTGCCGCGTGGTTTTCGCTGAGATCGGCGCCGGAGCTTGACCGCGCCCGGAGTGGTCCGGTACCGCCGCAGGAGCCAGATCAGCGGCCGGAATGGGAGATGAGCCACGACCGCCGCGCTGGCGTGGCCGTCCAGGAAGAGCGGGAAACAGGCGACATGCCCTGGTGGGAAAGCCGGGTCCCGCTGCAAGCGCCGCCTGAGCCCAGGCCCGCGCCCGCGCCCGCGCCCAGGCCGGCCGCGGCGTCACAGTCGTACATCACGATCGATGACCGCAAGAAGAGCTACGCCGAGCTTGGCGTGCCGGAGACTCTCGATCCGCTCTCCAGCTCACGTTTCCTCGGCCAGCTAGCGCGCCGGTTCGCGCTTTACTCGGTGCTGACCGCGGTCGCTGACTTCGCGTTTTTCGTGCTGAGCCTCATCTTTTTGCTGGTGGGCCGAAACTCGGCCGTGCTGGCCATAGCGCCCGTCATTTACCTGCTCAGCGTTATCGTCTTGCTTCTGGTGTTCTGGCTGCTGCCCGTCCCGGCGTTGCTGGGACAATGGAGCCGTCTGCTCAGCTTCCAGGCCTCCGCGGCTAAGACCGCACTTGATTGTGTCGCCGGAGCGCTTGACCATCATGCGACCCCGAGCGACGAGCTCGGTATCCGGCTCATCTCCCCGCCGGGCGAAGGCCGCCGCCACTACCTCGAGTTGCGTCGCGGGTACTTCGCGGGTTACGTCTCCTGCTTCCCGCACGGACACGATCTTTACGTCGGGTGGACCTTCTGGATTCAGGTTTCTCCGCTCCGGGTCCTGCTCATGCGGATCGGCCGGAGGGTCCAGGATTACACGGGGTGCGGGAACGATATGTATCAGACGCTTCGGTTCGAGTCGGCCCGGGCGACCGTCGCCGCGATTCACACCTGCACGCTCGAAGGGGTCGATGTCGCCACGGGCGGGTCGCGGTCCCCGGCCGGGGCACCGTCGGCTGCGTGAGCAGCGCCGCTTACGGAGCGGTGAGACCTGGCCCGCGCGGGCCGGCTTGGAGATCTGCCGGGCCACCCGCTGGCGGGCCGGTCGCCGCGGCCGGAAACCCAGGTCCGTTCGGCCAGAAATAGGGCGTGCGGCGGGGCGTGCGGTGCGACCCGAGCCGCAGCGGGACGCCCGGCCCAATATCATGGGCGCTCGGGCACGGACAAGGGAGGAAACGTGGCGGGCGGCCATCAGCTGCGGCTGTTTAACTCGCTGGGACGGCGGATGGAGGACTTCACTGTCTCGGGCGAGGTGACCGGCATGTACAGCTGCGGTCCCACCGTGTACGCGTTCCCGCACCTGGGCAACATGCGCCCGTACGTGTTCGCGGACACGCTGCGCCGCGCCTTCCGGTGGCGACAGCTACCGGTCAGGCACGTGGTCAACATCACCGACGTCGGGCACGTCGTCGCCGACACCGACACCGGCCAGGACAAGCTGGAGGTGGCCGCGGCCCGCGAGCGGCGTTCGGTGCAAGACATCGCCGACTTCTACACCGATGTCTTCTTCGTCGACATCGCCGCGCTGAACATCCTGCCCGCCGACGAGTACCCCCGGGCCAGCGCCTACGTGCCGCAGATGATCGAGTTCGCGGCCGAGCTCGAAGCCAGGGGCTGCACCTACCGGCTGCCGTCCGGACTGTACTTCGACACCGCCAAGGACCCCGGCTACGGGGCGCTGGCTCAGATGGACGCCGAGGGGCAGCTGGAAGCGGCCCGGGTCGAGCAGGTCGAGGGCCGCCGCCGCAAGACCGACTTCGCGCTGTGGCGGGCCGAGGAGCCGGGCCAGCGCCGGGTGATGCGCTGGGACTCCCCGTGGGGCTGGGGCGCGCCCGGCTGGCACCTGGAGTGCTCGGTGATGAGCATGGCCCTGCTCGGCCAGCACTTCGACATCCACACCGGCGGGGTCGACCACCGCGAGCTGCACCACGTCAACGAGATCGCGCAGAGCGAGGCCTACCTGGGCGACGGCCAGCCGTGGGTGCGGTACTGGCTGCACAACGAGTTCCTGCAGCTGGGCGCCGAGAAGATGGCCAAGTCGGCGGGCGGCGCGCCGCGGCTGGCCGGCCTGACCGAGGCCGGGTATCACCCGATGGCCTACCGGCTGTTCCTGCTCGGCGGCCATTACCGCAGCCAGCTCGACTTCACCCCGGCGGCCGTGGACGCGGCCCAGGCCACCTTGCGCCGGCTGGTGACCCGGGTGCAGCCGCTGCGCCCGCTGCCGCCGATCCAGACGCTCGCCGCCGCGCAGGCCGGCCTGGCCGGCGATCCGGTCGCGGCCCGGCTGCTTGACACCATCGACGCGGCCATCGCGGCCGACCTGAGCACCCCGCGGGTCCTCGCGGCGCTGCAGGACGCGCTGCGCGACCCGGAGATCACCCCGGACGGCCAGCGCACCGTGGTCGCGGCGGCCGACGCGCTGCTCGGCCTGGGCCTGGCCACCCTCAGCCCGGACGACCTGGAGCACCGCCGCGCGGTCTCCGACCTGTCCGCCGAGGAGCGGCACGCCATCGAGCAGCTGGTCGCCGACCGGACCCAGGCCCGCAAGGAGCGCGACTGGCCCCGGGCCGACCAGATCCGCGCCGTCCTAGACGAGCTAGGCGTCCGGGTCACCGACACCCCCAACGGCCCCACCTGGCAGCTCCGCTAGCCGTTTCGCCTGATCGTGGATCAAAACCACGCTCTCGGGAAGGTAGGTATCCACGATCAGTAGCGAAGACGGAAGGACAGCCATGGGACAGCGGGTGTGCGTGACGGGTGCGACTGGGAAGGCCGGGCGGGCGGTGGTCGCGGAGCTGCGCGAGCACGGCTACGACGTGGCCCCGACCGACATCGCCGTGACCAGGGCCGAACGGGCGAGCGGAACGCTCCAGGCTGACCTGACCGACTACGGCCAGGCGGTCGAGGCCCTCGCCGAGGCCAACGCCGACGCCGTGGTCCACCTGGCCAACATCCCGGCGCCCGGCCTGACCACCCCGGCGGTGACGTTCAACTCCAACATCACCATGAACTTCAACGTCTTCCAGGCCGCCGCGGCCCTCAAGCTCGACCGGGTGGTGTGGGCCTCCAGCGAGACCACCCTCGGCCTGCCCTTCGACGTGCCGCCGCGGTACGCGCCGGTCGACGAGGACCACTATCCGGTCCCGACGAGCACCTACGCGCTGTCCAAGGTGGCCAGCGAGACGATCGCCTGCCATATCGCGCAGTGGTCCGGGATCCCCTGTATAGCGCTGCGCCTGTCCAACATCATGGCGCCCGACGATTACCAGGAGTTTCCCTCGTTCTGGCCGGACCCGCAGGCGCGCAAGTGGAACCTGTGGGGCTACATCGACCAGCGGGACGCGGCCGCGGCCGCCCGGCTCGCGCTGGAAGCCCCAGCGGACACGGTGAAAGGCAACCCGGCCTTCATCATCGCGGCCGCGGACACCGTGATGAACCGCCCGTCGGCGGCGCTGCTGGCCGAGGTGTTCCCCGACGTCCGGCTGACCCGCGACGTGGGGGAGTTCGGCACCCTGCTCGCCATCGACCGGGCCCGTAAGGTGCTCGGCTTCGAGCCCCGCCACTCCTGGCGCGACCACGTGTCCCCGGCCGCCACGACAACCGGATAAAGCCCAGGGAGGCACACACACAAATGAGCGAAGCCCAGGATTCACCGCCACGCGGCCGTCTCGCGCAGGTGATCGCCAGCCGAGGCGGCCTGGCTCCGCCCGAGGCCCCGTTCGTGATCGAGCACCGCGACGCGCGCATCGTGGGTTACCAGCACTACGGTCGTGCCCTCCTCGCGGGTCAGGCCCACCATCAGGTCCAGCACCTTCTCGCCGGTCAGCGAGTCAAGCGAGCCGGGCGAGCCATGAGGCCGCCATCTGGTAGGCCGCCTTCCGCCGGACCCGGTTGAGCAGCAGCGGCATCGCCACGTTGTCGGCCGCGGTCAGTTCGGGCACCAGCTGCCCGAACTGGAACACGAAACCGAACGCAGTGCGCCGCAACTCGGTCCGCCGCGTCTCGGAAAGCTCGTCCAGCCGCTGGCCGTCGAACCAGACCTCGCCGCCGTCCGGCGGGAAGATGCCCGCCAGGCAGTGCAGCAGCGTGGACTTGCCAGATCCGCTGGGGCCCATGACGGCGAGGATCTCGCCGGCGGCGACCGACACGTTGGCTCCCCGCAGGGCGTCGGTCTGGCCGAACGACTTGCTGATATCGCGGGCCTCGATCAGCGTGGCACGAGCCTGGCGGCCCGCCGGCTGGAGATCGGCGCTCATGCGGCACGCACCGCTTCTGCCAGCTCACTGAGCCTGGCTGAGGTGGTATCGATCCAGCGCAGGTCGGCTTCCAGGTGGAACAGGCCGTAGTCGGCCAGCAGCGTGTCTATCAGCGGGCCGGTGCGCTTGAGCTCGGTCAGTTCCCGCATCCGCCGCAGGTGCGCGGCGCGCTGGGTGTCGAGATAACGGCCGGCCGGACGGCCGAGCATCAGCGCGAGCACGACCTTGCCGAATAGCACCGTCTGCAGGTGCGGCTCAGGCTCGGCGGGCTCGGTCAGCCACGTTTCGACATCGGCGGCCCCCGCCTCGGTGATGGCGTAACGCTTGCGGTCCGGCCCGTCGCCAGGCTCGGCCTCGCTGGCCACCGCCTTGCCGTCACGGGCCAGCCGGCCCAGCGTGGCGTACACCTGGCCGAAGGGCAGCGGCTTGCCCCGGCCGAAGTACGCGTCGTAGTCCCGTTTGAGGTCATAGCCATGGCTCGGTTCACGTTCGAGCAGGCCGAGGAGGGTAAGAGGTACGCTCACGGCATCAATATAAACTCAGTGTATACGCTCAGTCAATAATTAGAGTCTGGTGAGTGTTGGCCGGCGCGTAGTTAGTTATCCGATAGCAACCAGCCGATCCTGTGAAGCAGCCAGGGAGTCCGGGGTCAAGCTGTCATAATTTCGAAGATTCACGGCTAACCGCAACTAACCGTGGCAAGTACGCTCACAGGACGGTGCACAGGGACATGATCCTTACGAGAAAAACGCGACTATCGGCAGGGATAGTGCTGGGGGTAGCAGCCGTCGTGGCTCCGCTGGCCGCGCTATCCGGCCCGGCTTTGGCCTCGACGCCCAACCCGAACACGCCCGAGCAGGTGTCGTCGGGTATCGACGCGGCGCTGCTGCCGGGGGCCACGGTATTCGGCATCACTCCACCCAGCACGCCGGAAACCGTATCGTTCATCCTGCGTGAGCGGAACGTCAGCTTCCTGCAGGCCGCGGTCACCACCGGCGTCAGGAGCTACCTTTCGGTCAGCCAGTTCGCCAGCGCTTACGGCCAGACCCCGGCCAACGTCTCCGCGCTGACGAGCTACCTGGCGCACTACGGCATCAAGACCACCGTCTACGCGGACAACGTGGATGTCTCGGCCACCGGCACGGCCGGCGAGTTCAACGCCGCCCTGTCCGTCAAGCAGAACCAGTACCACGTGCCCGCGCTGCCGGGCGGCAACGGGCTGAACCCGATACCGGCGCAGACCGTGCACGGCACGGCCCAGTCGCCGCTGCTGCCGTACCGGCTCTCGAACTTCGTGCTGGCCATCCTGGGGCTCAGCAACTACGGCCCGTACGCCAGCCAGGCCGCGCACGTGAACACCCACTACGTCAAGCCGCAGCCGAGCAGCTCGATCGCTTGCCTGGCGCTGTCCGGCCTGCCCAGCGCGTGCAACCTCCCGTCGAACTTCGCCGCCAGCTACGGGCTCAACGGCCTGTACAGCAAGGGTGCCAACGGGTCGGGCCAGACGCTCGCCATCGTCACCCTGGCTGCGGTGGACCCGGGTGCGCCGCAGTACTTCTGGAGCAACGTCGCGCACATTCCGGGCACCGGCCGCAGCCTCACCGTCCAGAACATCGACGGTGGCCCGGGCGCGCCGAGCGACCTCGCCGGGACGGGTGAGACCGACCTGGACCTGGAGCAGTCCGGATCGCTGGCTCCGGGTGCGAACGTGATCGACTACCAGGCGCCCAACACCGACCCCGGGTTCGCCGACGCGTTCTTCACCGCGGCCAGCCAGAACACCGCCAGCACCGTCTCGGCGAGCTGGGGCGAGTCGGAGACGGTCCTGCGGGCCTCGATCCTGGCCGGCCAGGAACCGTCGAGCTACCTGGAGGCGTTCAACGAGGCCTTCCTGGAGATGGCGATCCAGGGGCAGTCCGGCTTCCTGTCCGCGGGTGACGCGGGCGCTTACGACGCCAGCGCCGACCTCGGCACCACCAACCTGTCGGTCGACACCTCGGCGGACAGCCCGTATATCACCGCGGCGGGCGGCACCACGCTGCCCTGGACCGGCACGCTGACCGGTCCCGACGGTTCGGCCACCGTGACGGTGGCCAGGCAGCGCGCCTGGGGCTGGGACTACCTGTGGCCGGCCATCGCCAAGATCACCGGTAGCACCGAAGCCGCGGCGGCGGAGTCGGCCATCGGGGGCGGCGGTGGCGGTTTCAGCACGGTCGAAGGATCCCCGCTGTACCAGCTGTTTGTGTCGGGCACGCACAACTACAACGCGGTGGAGTACCTGACGCCGACCAGCTATCAGACCATCGTGGCCGGGCTGACCGAGCCGACCGCCTGGAAGTTCAACCCCACCCCGTCCGTGACCAGCGGCTCCGGGAACGGGCGGGCGGTTCCTGACGTGTCCGCCGACGCGGACCCGTACAGCGGCTACCTGCTCTACTCGCCGGCCTTCGCTCAGGCCGGCGCCCCGGTGCTTGAAGGCGGCTGGGGCGGCACCAGCTTCGTGGCGCCGCAGCTGAACGGCTCGACCGCGGTCATCGACTCGGCCGTGGGACACCGGGTCGGGTTCTGGAACCCGTCGATCTACGCCGACGCGGCGCTGGGCGGCGGCCCGTTCACCGAGCTGGACCAGGCCGGTACCAGCAACGACAACCTCTACTACACCGGTAACCCGGGGCAGCGCTACAACGAGGCCGTGGGCCTCGGCATCCCCAACCTCACCGCGCTCGCGGGTGACTTCGGCCGCTAACGCGGGGTGACCCAGCTAGTACCCTCCGGCCCGGACCGTGCCCAGCCAGGCGCGGTCCGGGCTTCTTGTACGCTGATGCCTGCGGAAAACGATGGAGGTGGCCTGTATCGTGGCTCCGGCCGAGGACTGGGTGGCGCGCACGGCCGAACAGGTGCGCGCGGAAGGCGAACGCCGGCATCCCGGCGTGCCGCCGACCTGTGCGTCCGGGATCAGCCCGTCCGGCCCGGTGCACCTGGGGAACCTGCGCGAGCTGATGGTCCCGCACCTGGTCGCCGACGAGGTGCGGCGCCACGGTGCGCCCTGCCGCCACATCCTGTCCTGGGATGACTATGACCGGCTGCGCCGGGTCCCGGCCGGCTTGCCCGCCGAATTCGCCGAGCACATCGGGCGCCCGCTGACCTCGGTGCCCGATCCCTGCGGCCTGCACCCGAACTGGGCCGAGCACTTCAAGGACCCGCTGCGCGAATCGCTGGCCCGGCTCGGCGTCCGGGTCACCGAGATCAGCCAGGCCCAGATGTACACCTCAGGCGCGTACACGGAGCAGATCGTACTTGCGATGCGGCGCCGGGCCGGCATCGGCTCGGTGCTGGCCAGGTACCGCACCAAGCGCGCCGCCCAGCCGGAGTCCGAGGACGACGAGGGTCCGCAGACCGCGGTCTACTACCCGTTCCGGCCGTACTGCGCGGTATGCGGGCGCGACGACACCACGGTGACCGGCTTCGACGACGAGACCACCGAGATCTCCTACACCTGCGCCTGCGGCGCGCACCAGGGACCCACGCCGATCGCGCAGGTCGCAGGGAAACTGGCCTGGAAGGTCGACTGGCCGATGCGGTGGGCGTACGAGCGGGTGACGTTCGAGCCCGCGGGCGTGGACCATTCCTCACCCGGGTCCAGCTTCACCGTCGGCGGGGAGCTGGTGGCGCTGTTCGGCGGCGAGATGCCGCTGCACTTCGGGTACTCCTTCGTCGGCACCTCCGGGTCGGCGAAGATGAGCGGCTCGGCCGGCGGTGCGCCGACTCCGGCCGACGCGCTTGAGATCTTCGAGCCGCCGCTGGTGCGCTGGCTGTACGCCAGGCGGCGGCCCGAGCAGTCCATCACGCTGGCCTTCGACGCCGAGGTGGGCCGGGTCTACGACGAGTGGGACGCGCTGAGCCGCCGGGTCGCGGCCGGCAAGGCCGACGCCGCCGCCCAGGCGGTGTTCGCCCGCGCGGCCGGCACCTCGGACGGCCTGCTGCCGGTCACCCCCCGGCCGATGCCGTTCCGGACGCTGGCCTCGGTGGCGGACATCACGGCCGGCGACGAGGGGCAGATCCTGCGGATCCTGCGGGACCTGACCGCCGATGATCCGGTCACCTCGCTGGATGAGGTCCGGCCGCGGCTGGACTGCGCGCAGGCGTGGGTGGCCGGGTACCTCGCGCCCGCCGACCGGACCCAGGTCCGGGACACCCCTGACGTCGACACGCTCGCCGCCCGGCCCGACTCCGAACGCGACGCGCTGAAGCTGCTGACCGAGGGCATGGTCGCCGACTGGTCCCTGGAGGGCCTGACCACGCTGCTGTACGGGATCCCCAAGCTCCAGCTCGGCCTGCCCATCACCGCGCCGCCGACCCCCGAGCTCAAGGTGCGCCAGCGGACCTGGTTCATCCTGCTCTACCAGCTGCTCATCGGCAAGGACACCGGCCCGCGGCTGCCGACGCTGCTGCTGGCCCTGGGCCAGGACCGGGTCCGTGCCCTGCTGTCTCCGAATTAGGCCGAACGGACCTGGGTTACACCGCCGGGCGCAGCAGCGTCGTGCGGTGCAGGAGGCCTGCCCGGGCCCGGGCGTGCCTGGCCCGCAGCCGGCCCTCGGGCTCGAACCGCTGGACCGGTTCGCGCGCATCGACGTCGTGCGCGTCGACTTCAGGGGCTCCGACCAGCTGGATGGACGGCCGCTGCACCCCGCGCAGCGCCATCGCGAGCCCGGCCGGAGTCAGCGGCCGGGCCGGGGCGTCCGGCGCCTGTCCCCGCATCCCCTGGTAGGTGATGGCATCGAGGATGGCCGGCACGCCCGCCCGGACCTGCCGCGGCGTGCATACCTGCCCCTTGTGCCGGGGCGCGGGCGGCAGCGCGGTGGCGTCCGGCCCCGGCCAGAACCCGGTGAGCAGGGCGTAGAGCATCCGGCCCAGCGCCTTGGTGTCGGCCAGCATCGGGTCCTCATCCGCTGAACCCGGACCCGAACCCGAGCACGGGCGGCACAGCGCGGCGTCCAGGCCCAGGCCGGTGATCTTCAGCCCGGTGCAGGTGTCCCAGCGCAGCGAGCGCGGGGTCAGCCGCAGGTGCGGCCGCCCGGCCTGGTGGGCGACGGCCAGCGCGTCCGCCGCGTCGGCGATCATGGCGGCGGCCAGCGCCGGGGCGGGGAGCCCGGACAGCACCAGGTCCTCCAGGTGGGTTCCCGGCGCCCATTCGGACACGATGTAGGGGCAGTCGGCGCTGAAGTCGGTGTCGTAGATGGTGGCCAGCCGCGCGTCGCAGACCTTGGCGGCGGCGCGGACGGCCTCGGCCACCCGGTCAGGTACCGGCCGTCCCGCAGGCAGCAGGTAGATGGTGACGGCGCGCCCGAGCAGCTCGTCGGTGGCCTTCCACAGGGACAGCCCCCAGGATGCCCCGCAGGCCCCGCTGATCCGGTCCCCGACGCTGATCCGCTCGTCCAGCCGGAACCTTCCGCCCAGCCACCCCGGTGTCACGTGCGTGCCGGACGGCACCTCGACTATGGTCACTGACTACCTCCCTGCCTGATCGCCAGGCAGGTCGAGCTATGCCCCGTTGCAGCCAAGAGATGCCACCATGTCTCGCATTTATCGCCGCGCCGCACTCGCCACACCGGGATCAACCTGCGGAAACCACCGCGAAAAAACCCCGAAATTTTTTTGGTTCAGGCCGCGCCTAAATCGCCCGCAGCAGCCGGTCCATGATCCGGACGCCGGACGCCAGGGCGGACAGCGGGATGCGCTCGTCGGTGCCGTGGAACATGGCGTAGTAGTCGTAGCCCTCGGGTAGCACCAGCGGCGTGAAGCCGTAGCACGCCATCCCCAGCCGGGCGAACTGCTTGGCGTCGGTGCCGCCGCTCATGCAGTAGGGCACCACCGTCGAGCCGGGGTCCTCGGCCAGCAGCGCGCGGGTCATGCTGGCCATGAGCGGGACGTCGAGCGGGGCCTCCAGCGGTATCTCCTGGTGCGCGTACTCCCAGCTCACGTCCGGTCCGGTCAGCTCGTCGAGGGTGGCAAGGAACTCGTCGGAGAAGCCCGGCAGGACCCGTCCGTCCACGTAGCCGACCGCCTCGCCGGGGATCACGTTCAGCTTGTAGCCCGCTTGCAGCATGGTCGGGTTGGCGCTGTTGCGCACGGTCCCCGCGACCAGGGCCGCCGCGGGCCCGAGCGGGGCCAGCAGCTAGATCGGAAGAGCACA
>OCZT010003965.1_pt1 | contig 15064 bp, 33 predicted proteins | sample 1539031 | NCBI WGS metagenome assembly OCZT01 (sample SAMEA3539308, study PRJEB22396) | soil metagenome | biome: tundra; feature: field; material: soil | place: USA | collected 2010-05 | depth 0.15 m
TTTTTTCGTAGCAATGATAATAATAACTATTTTATCATTTTTCTTAGGACTTGTTATAGGTGCTATATTTGATGTAGATGATCCAACAGGATGGATTTTAGTTGTTGGAGTAATTTTAGCATGTGTATTTGCTCATTATGCTACTCCTTTAGCTTCTTTTTTTAAATTCCTTTTGTAAAAAATAGGAGAGTAACATCTATTTTACTATCTTTAGGTATAAGAAATAAATATATAACCAATGAAAAAATTCACATTTAAAACTATAAAACCTACAGGAAAATGGAGATCATTTGATAATGATTATCATGTGATAAAACTTGATAAAAAAGAGTGTGGGCAAATTGTAGATAATAAACCTTTCTCTATTCGTTTTACGGTTATAAAAGACGATATAAATGAAGACGGGAACACTAACTGTGAGTGGAAATGGATACAATTTTCAAAAAAGTCCGAAACATTAAAAGAAGCTCAAGAGTTTTTAAGCACAAATATTGAAGCTATAATAAAAAAGTATAATATACGTTTAAGAGATAAATAAAGTTATGGAAACAATATGTAGAGATTGTGCACAGTATTACGAATGTAACGTAAAGCAAAAGGAACAGCTACTAAATGTCCAGGATTTTGGGAACATATTCCAACTTCAGAGTTTACTAAAAATTTAAAATTATAAAGCTATGGGAAAGATATTAATATTATTATTTATTTTAGGAATTATAGTTGTCGACTTTATTTCTTATATTAATAAAAATAATGAGAAAGAAGTTGAAGAACCTATTTCTGATTTAGATAAAGGACTATTTAGATTTTACGAAAGTAAAGGATGGAGTAACATAGGATATGATGAAGATCATAATCTAATTGGCAATCATCCTGAATATGGAAATGGCGAACTTATTCAAGAATATAAGTAGGATAGTAACATAATAATTATTATCTTTAGATATAGAAATTAAAACAATATAAAAGATAACCATTATGAATATCACAAAAAAAGTTGTTGAAATAGATACTGCTCAATTTAGACAAGAATTAAGAGAGCTTGCTTTTAATACTAAAAAACATATTCCTAATTCTGTTGGAATTACTCTTAAGTTTATTGAAAAAGAGTTAGGTATAAAGTCCTTTAAAATGAGTGATTGGTATAAACTTTTAGGCGAATTAAACTTAAGCCTTCGTAATGGAAAATACATTTATGTTGATGATATACTTAGAAATTAAGTAGGATAGTAATAATATTTTTCTTATCTTTAGAGTATAGAAATAAAAACAATATAAAAGATAACCATTATGAATGAATGTATAGCGTACGAAAAAGAGGTAGTTAATAAAATACTTTCGAAATTAAGTTATCCTATAGTTAAAAACTTAGGTTTGACAGTTGTTTCTATATCTAAAAATCTTTCTTCAATAAAGAATGAACATGGTGAATATGAGTCAGTTTACGATTCACTACCTAGTACTATAGACGAATGTTATGAAGAAGGTATGTCAGTAGAAGAAGCTGTAGAATTATTGTACGACCCTTATTATTCTTTATTAATTGGACATTGTTCTGTACTTTAAAGTAGGATCATAACATCTATTTTCTTATCTTTACATATAGAAATATAAATAATATAAAATATAACCAATGAAAAAGAAATTTGAAATATATGCTATAGAACCTAAAGAGGTTGTTCACCCAGGAAACGAATCTTCGGATTATAAAGAGTTTAATGAAACCATTCTAGAACTTGTATTTTTAGATTCCTTTGATTCTTTAGAAGATGCAGAAAAAGAAATTCAAGGCTTTTTAGTGTATGACAAACTTACCATATTAACAACATATAAAAAGTAATTTTAATTTTTAAAAACTAACCATTATGGATTTAGAAAAATTACAACAAGCAAATATTTTAGTAGAGAGAATCGAACAAATGAAAGAGGAAAAAAGAATGTTTTCTTCTAAGGAAAATTGTGTGATTTTAAACACATCAGATATGTATGGTAACAAAGGAAGAACTTTGAGACTATATGATAACCATAACGTCGAAACTAATAAATTTCCAACATACTACAAAGAATTTCTTGAGAAGTGTGAAGCTGACATTGAACAACAAATCGTAGCTTTAGAATATCAATTAGAAGTTTTATAAAACTTTATCTATATAATAGTAGGATAGTAATAACATTTTTCTTATCTTTAGATATAGAAATTAAAACATATAACAATATAAAAAGAATAACCATGATAAAAGCAATAATCGACGAAATAGCAAACGAACCAAGTACTAATCTTAAAATGGTTGTTCTTGAAAAATATAAAAATAACGAACTTTTAAAAAGAGTTTTATATCTTGCTTGTTCTAAACGAGTTAAATTTTATATCAGACAAATTCCTGATTATAAATCTTTATCAACTTTCCAAAGATCTTTAGAGGATGCGTTAATTTGTTTAGATGGTTTATCAAGTCGTCAATTCACAGGTTATGCTGCTACTGTTCACCTTCAAAATATTCTTAATAGCGTTACTGAAAACGACGCTATTATTATTGAAAGAATAATCGGTAAAGATTTAAAGATGGGGATGGGTAGGAATATCAACAAAGTAATCCCTAATCTTTTAGAAACAACTCCATATCTTGGATGTAAACCATATAAAATAGATCTTGTTAAAAAACTATTTGAAAAAGGAAAAAGTTGTTACGGTCAAGTAAAGATGGATGGTTGTTATAACAACGCTGTTATTAGAGACGGTGATGTTGAAAATGAATCTCGTCAAGGAGAACAAGTAATATTAACAGGTTCAATTTTAGTAAAAGAATTAGAAAGGTTTCCCGATTGTGTTTTAAACGGTGAAATTACAATCAACGGAATGACAAATAGACTTTTAGCAAATGGAATTGTAGGATCAATGGTTGATATTGCCGAAAAGATTAATACAAGAACACCCGAAGAAACTGCTAAAAAGATTGTTGAGTTCGAAAAGAAAAATGGTTGTACACATGAAGAAATGTTAAACAGAATACAACTTACTGTTTGGGATATGATTACACCTGATGAATATTATGACCAAAAATCTAATCGTCCTTATTCTGACCGTTTGGCGTTATTAAAAGAAGTAGTAGGAAAACAAAATACAACAAGAATTCAAGTTGTTGAAACTAAAGAATTACATTGTTTTGAAGATGCTCTTAAATATTTTCAAGAATGTTTAAATAGAGGACTTGAAGGTATTATTGTTAAATCATTAGATGGTAAATGGTCGTCTTCAAAACCCGCGAGTCAAATTAAGATGAAGCTTGAGATGGATGTTGATCTTGAAATCATCGGATTTAATTACGGTACTAAGGGAACTAAAAACGAAAATGTAATTTCATCTTTACAATGTAAATCGTTGGATGGTCTATTATTATCCGAACCTGGTGGAATGTCAGAAGAAATAATGGAATACGTTACTAATAACCAAACAACTTTATTAGGTAAAATAGTTCATGTTAAATCTTGCGGTATTTGTCAAGATAAATTAGGTAACTATTCTTTATTACATCCTAGAGTTGGCGAACACAAATTCAGAAATGATAAGGTAGTTGCTGATACTTTACAAGAAATAAAAGATAATGAAGATATGTGTAAGGGGTTAGTACCAACCAAATAATATATAAAATATAGGGTAGTGAATCCCCTCCACAGATTCACATATGTTAATTTCTATAAGAGGAAAGATAGTTGTGGTTAGCTATCTTTCTTTGTTTTTAATAGTTTGGTAACAACATTTTTCTTATCTTTATATATAGAAATAAAAACAATATAATATATAACCATTATGATAAAAAACGAAAAACCTTCATTTGAACTATTAGAAGATCTACATAAACAATTAAATGAAAGATCTAAAATATATGAAAAAGAACAGTCTAGAAAAAAAATGGCTTTAAATCTAAACATATGTTCTGAATGTGGTAGTGATTTAATACAAGAAAGAGTTGAAAAATTTGAAAAACCTAATACCTATTTATTTGGTTTGATTAGTATACAAACTAAGATGTGGAAATATAGAAAAGTATGTTCTAATAATGTAAAACATTATGAAGATAAATATTAAATAAGATAAAGAGTAGGTTAGTGATACATTTATTATTATCTTTACATATAGAAATAAAAACAATATAAAAAAATAATCATGCATATTATAGCCGCACTTACAGATAAAGATTCAATAATGTATAAAGATCAAGAAGGTCGTCTTTATATGTGTCTAGGTAATCTCTGTCCGACAAACTCTTTTAAAGTAGCTGTATATTTTACTGGAGAAGGTCCAATTAGAGATAATGATTATTATCTTTGTAATGGAGATGAATGTTTACACCAATGGGGAAATAAAATTCCTCTAGAGAGTGATAGTTGTAAAAGAGTATATGCTGTTTATCCCCCTTTAAAAGGTGTTCTTGAAATAACTCCTGTGGTATTACATGAACTAGATAACTTAATAATATCAAAAGACGATGTTGTTGAATTTAACGTATCAGTTGATGTTATTGGTGAGAAAATTAAATTAACTAAAGATAACTATACTTTAGAAATAATACCAGCTATTAAAGAAGAAAAGGTTTATACTTTATCAGATCTTATTAGAATACTAGAAGACGTTTACTGTAAAGTAGCTGAAGATTACAACGACCATGGTAAGAGAGAACAAGATTTTGAAAAGGACGCAGTAAAGTTTGTTGAAAATTATATATCATCATTAGGTTAGTAATACTTTATTTACTATCTTTAGATATAAGAAATATAAATAACCACTTTTAAAACCATAACCAGTATGAATAATTCAGCAGAACAAACACAACTACTTAACAGTATACAATGGGTTAAAAACCATATAGGTGCCGATACGTTACTATTAAATAATAAAGTAATAGCATCAGTTATTCCATCTATTCCTGCAAGAGAGGTTAACAACATAAAAACATCAGGAGCAAATAAACCTACTAAAGTATGGTTCATGGTAGACAAGAATCAACCTATAGAAGTATCTTCAATAGAAGAATTAGAAGTGGAAGATACTCTTAAAGAATTAAATGCACGATTAGTGATGTTAATACATGCTGGTTATGATTTAAAAAACCTCAAGAGAATGAAACGTTGGAAATAATATTAAGAAGAAAAGAATGTTAGATAGTTTATCAAATACTAGTTTTTGTTTAATAATATCAGCGATAATATTAATCTTATCTTATATACAAGTATGTATTGAGCAATGGTCATTCTCTTGTGTTAAGTTTGAAAAAAGAACTATACTTTATATAATGACAGCATTATTTTTCGGTATTGTCATTACATTTTTAAGATAAAGAAATGGAGCCTCTTAAATTTTATTTATTAGTAACAAATAAAAACTATGATAGTAAATCAAAATATCATATAGCAAAAAACGGTCGTAGTGCAAATACATATTGCGGGAAACACTTATCATTTGATTTTGAAATATTATCAGAGAATGGTGTTTATATACCGTATTTTAAACATGAAATATTACAACATTGTAATATATGTAAAACATGTTTAAAGAATTTTAATAAAAACATAGGGTAGTTTTGTCCCCTCCACAGACAAAACAATTTATTTCTATAAGAGAAAAGATGATTGTGGTTAGTCATCTTTTCTTGTTTTTAAAGAGGATGGTAAAGACATTTTTATTATCTTTAGACATAAGAAATATAAATAACATATATAACCATTATGAAAAAGATAAATACTAGAAAAGATAAATGTAATCAACTTGCAAATCTTTGTAGAATAAAAGGTGATTACTTTAAAGAAGATTCTTATTTTCGTTTAGTTGTATCACCTGCTGAATTAGATATTGATGGTAGATTTTGTGAAGAGTATGAAGATGTACCAACTCTGATCATGTGTCGTGTTACTCATTTAGTTCTTAAATCTAATTGGACAATTCCTTCTTTTCACATGTGTACTATAAGTGGTACAGATTATCATTTGTTTAGTAATGATGATTATAATTTAGAAATATTAGGAGATAGTGGTCTTGATCATCTAATTAATTATATAAATCAATTACCTGATTCTAAATTAACAAATAATTTGTCTGCTGAAATAAAAAGAGCTGAATGGTTAAATATATCTATTCCATCTATATTTCCAGGCTCTGATAAAAAAGATGGTTGTGATTTAAAACATTCTCTTGATTGTGTATATACTTGTAATGGTCCTTTTCCTTCAGACAATGAAACTTTTTGGCATGAAGGAATATTAGATAAAAAAGAAGTTATTTTAAACAATATGACTTATGATGAAAGAGTTCAATATTGGATTAAACAAATAACTAAAAAAACAGCTAAAAAACTTAAAGATCTTATAGAAAAACATTCTGACAAAGGATATTTTCAATCATCTTTAGAAATATATACCAAAGATACTTTACCTGAAAACATTTTATTACAAGCAAAAATTAAAGGATTTGAAACTTACAAACAACTTACTATTAGTACAGGCGATACAATTGTTAGAAAGCTTTATAGAGATTGGTGTGATTCAGATAAACAATTTGAACAAGCGATTATAAAAAAGATAACTACACCTGTTGCTTTTCTTATTAGAATAAAATATCCTTCTAATAAAGCTTTAAATAATTCAGGTTATTTAGCTTATCAATCTAAACAAAGATATAATAGATGGAATACAATAATTCCAATTGTTAATAAACAAATCAACAAAGTATTATCTAAAGAACAACATGACTATTTGTTTTCTTTAAACCCTAAAGAAGTTTGTATAAAAGAAGCTCCTTATTTTATTCCTGAAGTTATTGAGAAATTAAATCTTATGAAACCTTTAAAGAAGTTTGAAATATGTAAGACTTGCGTGCATTATAAAGTAGATTGTGATAGAAAAAATCAAAGGCCGTTTGTAATACCAAATTCAGGAGACGGTAAAGTAAGCTTTAAAACTTGCAATCATCAATCTAAATATCCTGCGTATAAAGAAAAATGTTTATAATACTTATTAGGTTAGTAACATCTATTTTACTATCTTTAGGTATAGAAATATAAATAACATATATAACCATTATGAAAATCAATACTAGAAAGGTACTTAGAATTATTCAAGCACAAAACTCTATTAATCGGAGACTTGGAATTCTAAATCGTAATGCTTGGGATAATAGAAATAAGATTGAAAAACTAGAGAAAGAAGATTTAGCTTATGAAAATAAACTTCAATCATTATATCCTTTAATATCGGAAGATGAATTTGATAATCATCTAGCATCTACAATGTGTTGTGAGTATTCAGATATTAATAACCAATAGGATTATGAAAATCAAAGAAAGATACTCTTTAAATAAAGAAGCTAAGGTAGGAGAAGGTTGTGTATGTCCATCTTGTAATAGTAAGTTTATAAAAGAAAATTACCAACAAGCTTTTTGTCGTACTAAACCTGGTACTAAATGTAAAGACAAATATTGGAATACTGTTACTCCTACTAAAAGAAATAATAAAACTCGTATTAGTCCCGCTTCTGCTGCTTATATGGCATCTAGAGAATGTGAACGGATATATAATGAAAAAGATTATATCTATATGGGAGTTAGAATGAAGAAGTAGTAAAAGATAAGATGGTTTATCCTACTTATTCTAAACAAGATATTAAGATTAATAAATATCCTGGTGGAAATCATTACTATGCTTCTTTAGGAGAGATGACTGTTGTTGATAGTCAAAATAATCAAAAGTGGAATACATTAGAAGAAGCACAAAGAGTTTCTGAATCTTTTTTAAGTAGTGTGATATAATAATTACTTTTATGAGAATAGGGAAAACAATAAAGGGAGAGTTATATCAATTTTATTTACAATTCATATCTAAAGAAAAGAAAGCTTCTATTAGATACTTTATGTCAGATGATTGGACTATCTGTGAATTAAGCGAAGATTACAATTACGTCTTATTATCAGAAGGTAAATTTAACTTCAATGGTATTGATATAAAGAAATTAAAGTTAAATAAATCTCAAAGGTTAGATGCAATAGATTATAATTCTTTTTAAATAATGTAGGTTAGTAACATCTATTTTCTTATCTTTACATATAGAAATTAAGACATAGATACATTAATAAAGTTTTATGAAAAATCAAGATTATATAAAGAAGTATTCATTAGGTATTTTTGCTGAGGTTGGTCAAAGAAATATTGATAATATCAATACTCAACAAAATTTTAAATTAGATTTGTTTTATGATTACAAAGCTAATCTTCAACTTGCGGTATTCAATAAAGTATTATCATTAGATGATTACGACAGAGTATATAATCAAATGGTTCAAAAACTAGATGGTCTTAGTAAGAAAACTCCATTTGGTATTCCTGATTGCTTCTATGAAGACTTAGATACATTTTATAATAACTTACTAGAAGAGTTTTGTCCTAAGGTATATTCTTTTTTAGAAGAAGTTCAAGGTTGGAAAGTTGAAAGTTATTCTGATAAATTCACCGAGTATTTTAGAACATATAACTTTAGATACTACAGTCATGTTAATCAAATAGATTTTAGAAAGGTTCCTAAGGTTGTTCAATTTGTATATAATATATATAAAGAGAAGAAAGAATATCATGACAAGAAACAAAGAGAACGTAATGAAAAAGAATGGCATGACTTTTATCAAAATACTCGTTCAAACTTTTACTCTCAATTGTTTAACTTCTTTAATTCATGTGCTACACCAACAGACTCATTTGACATATTAGGTTTATCTTATAATGTTTCATCAGATGATATAAAGACGGCATATAGAACTTTAGTTATGCTTCATCATCCTGATAAAGGTGGAAGCTCTGAAAAGTTTATTCAAATAACAGAAGCTAAAGATAAATGTTTGCAATATTTAAGTAAGTAAAAATTTTGTTAGTAATATATATTTTACTATCTTTAGAATATAAGAAATATAAATAATAGATAATCATTATGTGTTTAATAACTAAACAAAAAGAACCTATAGTTCTAACAGAAGATCTTGCTACTTTTAAATTAGTAAGTAAAAATGATGAAACTAAAAAAGGAATAGTTAGAGCTCATATAAAAACCCGTTTTTTTATATTTTAAAAACTTTATATGAAACAACTATTGAAGAAAGTGAAGATTTTCGTTTCAATGACGATAAGGATGAAATCCTTATCAAATTAGCTGCAGGAATAAGTAGAAATATATCTCATAGTTACGTAGTACCTATTCTAAAAGAAAAAGAATATGTAGCATATGGTCAAGGTTATCATAGTTGTTTAAACAAAAAGGATTTAATAAAACGTTATGAGTTAAATAGAGATGGTAACTCGGAAAGCCGAATTGTAGAGTGTACTATAACTAAAGGGTCTGAAATATATTATGATGAAACAGGTCTTTGTATTTCAAATAAGATTATTTTAAATAAAGTTTGTAAAAATAGATACTTTTATAATAGTACTTATTAGTTTGGTAATATATATTTTACTATCTTTAGGTATAAGAAATATAAATAACAGATAACCATTATGAAACAATACAAATATAGAGGCGGTTTTAAAAGTGTAGAAGGACACACATATATTTTAGAAGTAAATTGTAATAGTTTTCTTCAAGCGTTCTTTTTATTAACAGCTGATGCTATTAGAGGCGGAAGACATTATCAATTAGATGCAATAAGCGATGAAAATGGAAATGTTAAATTTATTGCAGATATATTAAAATGTAGTGAGTTATTTTCTTAATATTATAAAAAAATGGATGAAGTTTGGAAACACGCAATTAAAGCAGGAAAAATAGTTGCTGATAAAGCCTTAGAAGAATGTGATGGAACTTATGTAGGAATTGATTTATCATATGAATTTAGTGTTGATGGATTAAACTACAAAGCTAGTTACTCTATTTTCTGGGAGAGTTCAGATTATTTTGATTGTTCTGTAGAAGGTGTAGATAATGATTACAAAAAACACGAATGTTGTATAATGTTTTAAATAAATAAATATTTTTTTTACAAAACAGTTGGATAGTAAAAACAAAAACATTATCTTTAGGGTATAATAATAATAACAAAGAAGTTCATTGACAAAAATATAAAAATATAAAATCTATTTAAAGAAATAATCTAGAGTTAGATGGACAAACGCTATTGATTTAAGGGTAACTTTTAATCGTATAGGAAACGATTCTAAATAGCTAGAGAGTATTGTATAGTTAAGTATGTTTATTTAACTAGATAGATTTTTGTAAAATAAAAACAATTAGAACTAGATAGCCCTATAATGGCAGACTCACTTAGTGAAAGGCGTGTTACAGGTCGAAAAGTTTTACAGTGAGGTAGCGAGGAGTAACTCTTAAGTCTAATTGTTTTTTTAAAAAACATAAACCATTAGATCGAAGCAAACAATATAGTGAACGGAGTTAATCCATGGTAATTATAAAGCCTTGTAAGCTTAGTTTGTGTAAACATAATTTGATTGAACAACTTGGCGGTTACTGTCGAAGGTAACACAAGCATTCATTTTATTCATTACAAGACTAATGTTTTTTAAAATATAAAACTAGAAGTATAAAATGTTATTTCCGGTAGGCCAGAAGGTTCTTTTATAGAGGTATAAACTGAAAACGGCTAGTTTTTTAAAACTTAAAAGAATGCTTACGTCGAAATTGACGTCGTTAAGACCAAGGGAGTGTATACTTCCGAGCATTCTTTTTTTTAAAATATAAATTTATAATAGTAATGAGTTGAAATTGAAACATAAAGTAGGTTGAAAAGTAAACGCACCTTATGGATTAGGAGAAAGAGTTACTTGGAAAGAATATGGTAAAATATGTGCAGAAGCTGCTAGAAAGAAACAATTTACTTCTTCTGATTTAGACGAACCTTATAATATTTAAAATAGTTTTTTAGGTTGGTAATACATTTATTATTATCTTTAGATATAAGAAATATAAATAACATATAAATAGCTATGAAAAAAGAAACATTAACCGCGGAATTTCCTAGTCAAACCAAACTTGTAGAAGATACTATTAAAAAAGCAAAAGAAGTTGGTTATGCAGGTTTAACAGCGAAAGACCGAGATATTCTACAACCACATATAACTAATCTTTTACAAAAAGAAGAAGGTCGTAGTGGTCCTTTATATGTTGTTACTTCTTTAAAAGAATATAACGACTTTTTTTGAACGTCATGAAAATATCAGTTTTAACTATCAAAATGGTAGTATGAAATGTGCTTCTGGAGATGGATATTATGCTCAATGGTGTTCTTACAATAAAGGAGAATCAATTGCTAAGAAGATGAAAGTAGGTTACGAAAATTGTTAGTAGGTATGAATAATATAGATGAAGTAGAGTTACAAGGGTATATAAATAAGTTTTATACTTATAGTTATCCTAAAAGTAGATATGTAAATAATGCTAATAAAGAATTATTTACATACGATGAAGTAGTTGAAGCTTTTCTTATTAACAAAAGAAATTATAGTAAAATAATTAAATCTTACAGTTAGTAAATAATATTAAATCAATTAATTATGAAAATAGCTATTTTATTTCACGATAATGATTTTCACATGACCTTTAAATCTGTGTTAAATATATTATTGGATTCATACCAATGGCATTATGATTTTCCGTTTACTAAAGAACAATTTGTTGAACTTATAAATGAAGTTTCTTTCGGATGTTGTATGATTAATCAAAATCGATTTGAGTATAATAATACACCCGAACAATTACAACATACTAAAGAATATTTGAAATTAACATCCGAAAATATTCTTTTAAATGAAGAAGTTGATGCTTATATTAAAACATTAGGGGAATATGGGGATAACGGAGAAACATTTATTTTAGAAACTGATTTAGATTTTGAAAATAATAAACCAATTTATAGTATATAAAAAAATAGTTATGAAAAGAGAAAGTGGATATTATTGGTGCTGTGTTAGAGAACATTGGGATATTTTTTCATGGTATGAAAACGGAGATTGTAGTGGTTGGTATGATGGCCAAGGGGAATTTTATATAGATTCTGATTTCAAAGAAATAGATGAAAGAAAAATCATTCGTCAAATATAGTAGTAGATTAGTAACACTTTATTTACTATCTTTAGAGTATAGAAACCTTATTAAAAAAGAGTAAAGATGATATATGATTCTGAAACAGCACAAAGGGATTTAAGTTTATTATTTAATTCTTTAAAACCAACGTTTTGTAAATTACTTGAAGTAAAATACAATGAAGTATATAATGATGAGAAGATAGATAACATTATATCTACTTATAATGGAGATATTTTAAAATATTGTAGTGATATAAATAAACTTTACGAAGAATTATACCACTATCAACATAATAATCATTAATAAAAGTTTTGTTAGTAATATATATTTTATTATCTTTAAGTATAAATTAAAAACTAAAAGATTATGTGTTTAATAACTGAACAAATAACACCAATTATATTAGAGAAAGATCTTGTTGTATATAAACAAATAATAAGAAAAAACAGAAATATAGTTTTCTCTAATTTTTGTGAATTTGAATATAAATTAGGGAAATTATATCAAACAGATATTGAATACTCTGACAACAGATCTCCTTACGATAGTACAGCGTCTGAATACTATTACTCAGATACTATGATAGGTAAACCTTTACAAAGTTATGGTATAGGGTTTCATAGTGTTCTTTCTAAAGAAAGATTTCGATTTGTTAGTAAATTTGACAAAAACGATAGAATAGTTAGTTGTACAATACCTAAAGGATCTGAGGTATATTATGACAAAACAGGGCTTGTTATATCTAATCAAATTGTTATAAATAAAATATTAAAAAAAGATTAACATTATAACATGGAAATCAGAAAAAATATAATTATCGCTGGTTGGTATGAGGCATGTGTTCGTTATCATGACGGCAACTCTGGTGTTCATCCTCATTTAATTAACGATGAAAAACAAGTTAGTATTTCTATACCCTCTGAGTATTTAGAAGTATTTGGATACAAAGCACATGGTCCAATGCTTGGAATAATGGGTGGAGAAGAATTAGGAAGTGTTGAAGAACAAATTAATGCAGTTATTTCTATTATATCACTTGAATTAAAACGTATTGATAATCAGCCAAGTTGGATTGATGTTAGAGAGTTTTTATATACTTATCAAGGAAAAATACGATGCGATAAAATAATTCCACTTTCTAAAATAGAAAAAGAGAGTATTATTAGAACAGTTAAAATTATAAATGATGAATACAATACCATTTATAGAAATAAAATAGAATTTTCTAAACAATATTTAAGTAAATAATATAAAACATTATAAAAATGGGATATCATAAAATCGATGAAAACGATTTAAAAAGACTACATGAGTTAGCAGATTTACAACATCCACATATGAAAGGAAACAATCATACAGGTATGCTTATTAATAAAGTTTATAATTGTGAAGGTTTAGATATTCACGAAGCTTTTGATTGTGGTAAATATTACGAAAGAATGCTAAGTCAATTAGATTTATTTAAAGAAGATTCAAATTTACATCAAGAATATTTACATGCGATACTAGATTTTAAATGGTGTATTAAATAAAGAAAAACTAGAATCAACTACAAAATAGTTAAAAAAATGTCTTGGATAACAGTAGATTTTGATGGAACTGAAGTTCTTTGGGAGAATAAACCTGGGAGAGTATTATATAATAATTTAGGTAGATTATTTATTAATACTTGGATTACATCTTGTAAACATAAAATTTTAAAAGATGGTGATTCTTTAAAACTAACAGGAAAACAAATGACCTGGGATGATGAACCTGTAGAATTAAGTCAAAAAGTAGGTTAGTAATACTTATTTTATTATCTTTAGGTATATAAATAAAAACATATAGTTGTTATGGAGTCACAAATAAGATGTACTTGTTGTAATAAGTTATTAAAAGATAAAACAGTAATGTTGGAATTATCTAATACTGATGGAAATTATTACAAACCTGAAAAGTTTCCTAAATTACATATATCACAAGGTAGTTTTTATTTTGGAATAGGATGCGCTGCAACTTTATTAAAAAACCAGTCTTTATTTTCTAAATTTTTAAAAAAATAATTATTATGACATCATTAAACTTCTTTTTAACAACATCACTTATAAGTTTATATGCTTGGGTTTTATTGTTTGTTTTCAAAATAACTGATAAATCAGTTGATAAGTTTGATAATTATGATGTAATAGCTTGGATGAGTTTAGTTCCAGTTGTAAATGTTATAATTTCTGTAGTTTTAACATTTATTATTGTGGGAGCATCTATACACAGATTTATAAAATTTATTTTTTATTAATATATAGTTATTATGAAAAAATTTGATTTAATCCTTTTTTCTTTATTATTAATATGGAAGACTATTCTTTCTTCTATTAATATACCTCATGATATTTTATATATAATGTTTACAACAACATTATCTATAGTTATTTATTTATATAGTGGGTATTTTTTAGTGATGTTATGTAAAGATATTTATGTTGATTTTTCTACTAAAGAAAACTAGGTTAATATTACAAAGTTATCTATTTTAGAATATATTTAATTATGAAACAAATTAAGAAAAGACTTATACTTCCAATTGGAATTTCAGGATCTGGAAAAAGTACTTGGATAACAAATAACTTTCACCCGTCTTTAGTACTATCGGTTGACCAGATGCGTATAGATATGACAGGTGATATTAATAATAAAAGCGAGGATGTTTTTATTTACGCTGAAGCATTACAATATCTTTTTGTTCTTTTGAGGCAAAATGATCTAATTGTTTTCGATACAACTAACTTACAAGTCTCACGACGAAGAAATTTAATCAATTTTATTAGAGATAAATATAAAGATATTCAAATTGAATACAAACTATTTCCTTGTGATATAGAGATTGCAAAACAAAGAATCAGACAACAATTAACAAATGGTGAGTTTAGAGCAAATGTTCCAGATAGTTCAATTGAAAGACAATTTGCTTTATATGAACTAGCTTTAGTTGACCTAAAAGAAGAAGACTTGATT
>OCZT010003966.1_pt1 | contig 15059 bp, 16 predicted proteins | sample 1539031 | NCBI WGS metagenome assembly OCZT01 (sample SAMEA3539308, study PRJEB22396) | soil metagenome | biome: tundra; feature: field; material: soil | place: USA | collected 2010-05 | depth 0.15 m
GTCTTTCCTGTGGCGACGATGAAACGGAATCTAAACCCGCTGATGCTGCATCGCATGTTCACTGGGCGCTGGGGTCTGAATTCGATTGCCACAACGTCAAAGCCGTTGCAGGCTATTCGTCTTCCTCATCCCAGATCCGGGTCTTCTTGACCTTGGGGGCTCGGGCTGGGGCTGCTGAGCCCGCTGGTAGCGGGCCCAGCGGTTCGGCGCCGTCGAGGTATTCACGCCGCGCCGCCAAAAAGACGAGAACGAGCCCGGCTGGGACGGCAAGCCACCACTGAAGCGCATAGGCCAGGTGCGGCCCCAGGTCGGTGTTGGGCATCGCCAGTGCCTGAGGCGCCTCGATGTGCTCACCGGCCGGTCCGGCCTCGGAGCGCCGGATCAGGTAGGCGCCGTACAACGACGTGCCGCTCTGAGCTCGGGCCTCGGCAAGGTTGATCGACGCCAGCTGGCCGTTCGACATCTTTCGCCCCAGACTCGGCTCACCCATCCGCAGCCAGCCCGTGACGGTGATGACTCCGGCGGGAGTGGCCGGTGTTCTCGAGGGCTCGGCGGCAGTGGGCCCGTTGGGAATCCACCCACGGTCGACCAGCAGGGCGGTGCCGTCGGCCAGCTCCAGAGGAACCAGCACCTCGTACCCGAAGACTCCGTTGTTCGGACGGTTGCGTACGAGCATGAGGTGCGCGGCGCCGTAGCGTCCCGTCGCAGTGACCATCGTCCATTCCTGCGCCTGTGGCAGCTTGGCGTCGGGGCTGGGCATCGCCTGGGACAGCAGGACCGGGCTGGCGGAGTAGTGGCTGTCGATGCGCTGCGCCCTGCCCACCTTGTCCTCGTGGCGGCCCCACTGCCACCGGCCGAGGAACACGCAGGCGACCGCGAAGATCGCGGCGACCGCGAACCACGTGAGCCAACGACGCGACATCACCACCCTGAGCACCCGACGACCGTACCGCCCTAGGCTTGGCGGTATGAAGAGCACGCCGATCGCATCGGTGCCAACTGCCGGCATGCCCGACACATTTGGCCGGGTCGCCACGGATCTTAGGGTCTCGATCACGGACCGCTGCAACCTGCGCTGCTCGTACTGCATGCCCGCCGAGGGCCTGCCATGGATGCCCAAGCCCGAGATGCTCACTGATGATGAGCTGCTGGCGATCATCACCGTCTTCATCGGGCTCGGGGTACGGCAGGTGCGGCTCACCGGTGGCGAGCCACTGCTGCGCCGATCTCTTGTCGACCTGGTGGCCGGCATCGCAGCGTTGGAGCCGCGGCCGCTGATCGCGATGACCACCAACGGAGTCGGCCTGGACCGGCTTGCCGCGCCGCTTGCCGCGGCCGGCCTCGACCGGGTCAACGTGAGCCTGGACACGATCGACCAACAGGAGTTCTTCAAGCTGACTCGGCGCGACCGGCTCGTAGACGTCGAGATGGGCCTGAAGGCCGCAGCCTCAGTGGGTTTGACTCCGGTCAAGGTCAACGCCGTGGCTATGCGTGGCATCAACGATCACAGCGCGGCAGACGTGCTGGCGTGGTGCTGTGACCGGGGCTACCAGCTGCGGTTTATCGAGCAGATGCCTCTGGATGCCCAGCACGCGTGGCAACGCGACCAGATGGTGACGGCCCAGGAGATCCGCGAGCAGCTGTCCGCCAGGTTCACCCTGACGCCGCTGCCCGACAAGACCCGGGGCAGCGCGCCTGCCGAGCTCTTCCTGGTCAATGGCGGGCCGTCCACGGTCGGGATCATCGCGAGCGTGTCGGCCCCCTTCTGCGCGGCCTGCGACCGGGTCCGGCTGACCTCGGACGGCCAGGTCCGCAACTGCCTGTTCGCCAGGGGTGAGGTGGACCTGCGGGGTCCCTTGCGCGATGGTGCCAGCGATGCTGAGCTGGCTGCTCTGATCCAGGGCGAGATGTGGCGCAAGGCTCGTGGCCACGGCATCGACAAACCGGACTTCGTTCAGCCCGAGCGGCCGATGTCCTCCATCGGCGGCTGAGACTGCAGGTGGCGGGTCAGCCCATCTCGTCAGTGAGCTCGTCCACCGGGACGGCGTCTTTGAGGAACCCTCGCTTTGACAAGAAGTCGGAGAGCGGGTCGGCGTGATTCTCGCAGGCCAGCCAGGTCTTGCGCCGCTCAGGCGCGTGCAGCTTCGGGTTGTTCCACAACAGTCCGTATGCCGCGTTGGCGCGGCAGCCCTTGGCGCTGCAGACGACCGTGTGGTGATCAAGTGTGGATGGGTTCATGCTCATCGGGGAGGCTCCTCATCGGGACGACGGGGTGAAAGCTGTGGAGCCGCGCCGTCGTTAGGCGTCACCGGTCCAAGAGCCGTGCCGCCATGCGACCTCGTCGCATTGGCCATCACGACGGCGATGTAGGGCAGGATTACGGCGGCAACAACAAGGCCCCAACCTACCACCGTCCAATGAAGCACTCCGAGCGCGACAACGGCCAGAACGAAGCACAGCGTGCGGATCCCCATGGACAGCAAATAGCGTCGCATCCGCCCGCGCCGGTCTTCCTGGAGCGACGTGGGCAAGCCGGTGACGGAGAACACCTCATCCTTGGGACGGGAAGAACGTTTCCTCACACGAGCACGATATGCCGGGGTGCATGCGAGGTACTCGCGGGTAGTCGGCTAGCGTCCATCGTGCCCGCTCAAGACCGAGCGCGCCCGGTCATCGGACATGTGTTCGGACCAAACCCTGGAGGAGGAACCGATGGCTGAGCCTCGCAACGTGTTGATCACGGGAGGCAACCGAGGCATCGGCCTGTCGATCGCCCGTGCTTTTGTGCAGGCCGGGGACAACGTGGTGATCACCTATCGTTCGGGTCAGGCTCCGCAGGGACTGCAGGGCGTGATCTGTGAGGTGACCGACAGCGAGTCGGTGAATGCTGCGTTCACGGCCGCCGAGGAGAAGCTCGGCGGACCGGTCGAGGTGCTCGTGGCCAACGCCGGAATCACCCGAGACGGGCTGTTGATGCGGATGAGCGATGACGACTTCGACTCCGTGATCGACACCAACCTCACTGGCGCCTTCCGCTGCGCACGTCGCGCCAGCAAGGGGATGGTCAGGCTGCGCAGGGGGCGGATCGTGTTCATCTCCAGCGTGGTGGGGCTCTATGGCTCCGCAGGGCAGACGAACTACTCTGCCAGCAAGTCGGCGCTCGTCGGGCTGGCGCGGTCGATCTCGCGCGAGCTAGGCGGGCGGGGGATCACTGCCAACGTCGTCGCCCCGGGCTTCATCGAGACCGAGATGACCGCTGAGCTGCCCCCGGATCTCCAAAAGACCTACCTCGCGGGCATACCTGCCGGTCGCTTCGCGTCCCCGGACGAAGTCGCTGCGGTCGTGAGATTCATCGCGTCCCAGGACGCGGCATACATCACTGGCGCCGTCATCCCTGTTGACGGCGGTCTTGGCATGGGTCACTGAACACGGGTCACTGAAGTCAAGCCAAGCCTGAAAACCATGGAAGGAAAGAGCATGTTGTTGCAAGGCAAGAAGCTGCTGATCACGGGCGTCCTGAAGGACTCCTCGATCGCTTTTCACGTGGCCAAGCTGGCCCAGGAGGAGGGCGCCGAGGTCGTGCTGACCTCGTTCGGTCGCGCGATGAAGATCACCCAGGCCATCGCCAAGCGGCTGCCGTCGACACCGGCGGTCATCGAGCTGGACGTGACCAACCAAGAGCATCTCGACTCCCTGGCTCAGCGGCTCGGTGAGCACGTCGACCGCCTCGACGGCGTGCTGCACTCCATCGGCTACGCCCCGCCCGGCGCCTTCAACTTCCTGGAGGCCGGCTGGGATGACGTCGCGACGGCATTACACGCATCGGCGTACTCCCTCAAGGCGCTTGCAGTTGCCTCTCTGCCGTTGATGCCGCTTGGCGGCAGCGTGGTCGGCCTGACCTTCGACGCACAGTACGCGTGGCCGATCTATGACTGGATGGGCGTGGCCAAGGCCGCCTTCGAGTCCACCAGCCGGTACTGTGCCCGCGATCTGGGCCCCAAGGGTGTGCGGGTGAACCTCGTCGCGGCCGGACCCATCCGCACGACCGCAGCCAACTCCGTGCCCGGATTCGAGACCTTCGAGGACTCCTGGGACAACCGCGCACCCCTGGGCTGGGATGTCAATGACGCGGTCCCTGCGGCGAAGGCCTGTGTAGCGCTGATGTCGGACTGGTTCCCGGCTACCACCGCCGAGATCATCCATGTCGACGGTGGCTTCCACGCGATGGGCTAGTGCCGTGATTGCTGCACCCGTGACGGTGACCGAGGTCCGGGTTCTGGAGGGACCCAACCTGTATTTCCCGCACCCACGGTTCAGAGACATCCCAAAGTGCTCAGATTCTCTTGACGCCGTGTGTCGTCGCCGCCACGATCGACAGAGCACGCGGCCCGAAGGGGGCTGAGTGGGGGGTTAGGGGAACTCTTGATAAAGCGCCTTGTGGTCGTTGTGACGGTGTGGGCGATCGGCCTGGCTGGCGCACTGGCCTCAGTGGTGCTTCCGTCAGACTCGGCTTCGGCTGCGGCGACCACGCTAGGTGGCACCACGAATAGTCAGGTCAGCGGCCGTCCGTCCGCCGCGGCAGCCGTGCCGGCTGCCGCGCGGGTCCGGCACCACAAGACGGCCCGGCTGTGCAGCACGGTCAACAAGCCCGGGCAGATGACCTGTTTCGCGATCCGGCAGACCGACACGGTTCAGCCCGCGGGCGTCAGAGCGAACGCCGTGTCGCCGCAGGTGGCTCCCACCGGGTACGGCCCGTCGGACCTGGCCGCGGCCTACAACCTGGATCAGGGCCAGGGTAGCGGGCAGACTGTCGCCATCGTCGACGCCTACGACGACCCGAACGCGGAGTCGGACCTGGCTGCCTACCGCTCCCAGTACAGTCTTCCGTCCTGCACCACGGCAGGCGGCTGCTTCAAGAAGGTCAGCCAGTCCGGCTCGACCACCAGCCTGCCGCTCCCCGACGCCAGCTGGGCGGGTGAGATCTCGCTGGACCTGGACATGGTCTCGGCCACCTGCCCGAACTGCCACATCCTGCTGGTGGAAGCCACCGACGCTTCTCCCACGAACCTGGGCACCTCAGTCAACCAGGCAGTTACGCTCGGGGCGAAGTACGTCTCCAACAGCTACGGCAGCCCAGAGGACGGCACCGAGCCCAGCTACGACTCCTCCTTCTACCACCACCCGGGCGTGGCAATCACGGCCAGCGCCGGTGACAGCAACTACGGGGCGCGGTATCCGGCCACCGGCGCATATGTCACCGCGGTCGGCGGCACTTCGCTGACCAGCGCGAGCAACAGCCGCGGGTGGACCGAGACGGTGTGGAACTCCGACGCGGCCGACGGCACCGGTTCCGGCTGCTCCACAAGCATCGCCAAGCCCTGGTTTCAGACGAACCTCACTACCGGCTGTGCAAACCGCGCTGAGACCGACGTGGCCGCGGTGGCCGACCCGGACACCGGCGTGGCGGTCTACGACACGTACCTGACCGACCCTTACCCCTCGGGCTGGCAGGTCTACGGCGGCACGAGCGTCGGCTCACCGATCATCGCCTCGGTGTACGCGCTCGCTGGCACCCCGGGCGCCTCGGATAGCCCGAACGTCTATCCCTACATGCACGCCGCGAACCTTTACGACGTGATGTCCGGCAACAACGGCACCTGCTCGCCGGCCGTGCTGTGCACCGCCGGAGCCGGCTGGGACGGCCCGACCGGCCTCGGTACGCCGAACGGCACCGCCGCGTTCACCCGATCGCAACCGACGGCGACCCACACGCGGCTGGCTGGTGCGGACCGGTACGGCACTGCCGTCGCCATTTCTCAGTCCGCCTTCCAGTCCCCCGGAGGCCAGTTCAAGGTCACGGTCGCATCGGGCGCTAACTTTCCTGACGCGCTTGCCGCCGGGCCAGTTGCCGTCGCACAGGTCGGGCCGCTCCTTCTTGTGCCGCAAAATGGCGTCCTCCCGCCCAACGTCAGCAGGGAACTCACCAGGTTCAACCCGTTCACGGTCAATATCGCCGGCGGAGCCGCCGCCGTGAGCACCTCCGTCCAGAACCAGCTCACGGTCTTCGGCACTGGCACTGTGCTCAGGTGGGCGGGTCCTGACCGGTATGGGACTGCCGCCCAGCTTGCACAGCTCACCGGCGCACTGGGCAGGACCGTCTTCATCGCGACAGGTGCCTCGTTCCCCGACGCGCTCGGCGGCTCGGCCGCCGCCGGGCGACTGCGCGGTGCGCTCATGCTCACCGCGGGCAACGCGGTACCGCAGGCCACTGCCTCAGCACTCACGTCCGGGAAGCCGGCCACAGTGGTCATCCTGGGCGGTGAGGCTGTCGTTGGTTCCGCGGTCTTCTCAACGGTCTCATCCCTGGCTCCCGGCGCCACGGTGCAGCGGTGGGCTGGCGCCGATCGTTATGAGACGGCTGCGGCGATTTCCTTGAATACCTACCCGCAGGGTGCCACTACCGTGTATCTCGCGTCGGGGGAGAACTACCCCGACGCTCTGGCTGCCGCCCCCGTCGCGGCCCTTGTCGGTGCACCGTTGCTCCTTGCCGAAAAGGACTGCGTTCCGGCCTCGACCCTTGTCGAGCTGGCTCATCTTGGTGCCACCAACATTGTCGTGCTCGGCGGCACCAGCGCTGTCAGCGAGGCGGCGGCGAACCTGACTCCCTGCGCTGGCTAGCAGAGCCACACTTCGAGGATCACCACTGTCAAAATGCGATAGCACACACCGAAAGCGCATTCAGGGGCGAAAGCTGGGGGCCAGCGCCGTCAAGGCACTCGCCCGCCCGCGAATAGGACGTGGTGGGTCTACAACAGCCTGAAGGGAACGCTTACAGAACCCCCATCACCTAACCAGCTCGTCGTCGGCGTTCAGAACGGCAAGACCATCGCGCGGAACGGCCTCGACGACAACGGCCTTAACGTCTGCCAGCTGTTCGAGCGTGTCGATCCCACGTAACCCGAGGTCGTCGGGAGCGAGGTTGGTCACGACGGCGACGTCGTTGCGGTCACAGCCCAGTCCCTTCCGAGGATGCCTCCTTGAGCGACCTCCATCACCGCGAAGTCGACGCGGGGTTCTGGAGCACCATCTGGGCCGACTTCGGACCGGAAGCGTCGGCCTTGATGACGAGGCGTTCGTCGATGACGATGCAGCCGGTGCACGTCATCGCTACCTTGTGGCCCAAACCCTTGAAAGTGTGGGCAATCATCCGGGCGGTCGTGGTCTTGCCGTTGGTCCCCGTCACCGCAACGATCGGCACCCGACAGGGAGCACCCGGCGGAAACAGCAGGTCCACCACCGGTTTGGCGATGAACTGCGGCTCGCCGACGGCCGGGTGAGTGTGCATCCGCGATCCAGGAGCAGCGTTGACCTCACAGATGGCGCCGCCGGTCTCGCGCATCGGGTGTGCGCCGTTCCGGCCACTGCGACAGCCTAGGGTCAGCGAGCGGTTAGGTCCGGAGCCGGAGTTGGCGTGCCATCGGCCTCATCGGCCTCCTCGATCTCCTCGCGGGTGATCCCCAGCAGATACAGCACTGCGTCCAGATAGGGCACATTGACGGCTGTGTCGGCCTGTTCGCGCACGATCGGTTTCGCGTTGAACGCAATTCCGAGACCCGCCGCGGCGAGCATGTCCAGGTCGTTGGCGCCGTCGCCGATCGCCACCGTGCGCGACATCGGCAGGTGCTCAGTGGCTGCGAACCGCCGCAACGCTTCCGCTTTGCCCGCCCGGTCAACGATGCGTCCGACCACGCTGCCGGTGAGGAAGCCGTCCTTGATGCCAAGGTGGTTGGCTTCAGCATGGTCGATCTCAAGCTCTGCCGCGAGCGGGGCGACGATCTCGATGAAACCGCCCGAGACGACGGCCACGGTGAACCCGAGGCGCTTCAAAGTGCGCACCAGGGTTCGGGCACCGGCCGTGAGCCGGATCTCGGCACGCACCTCGTCCAAGACGCCCACAGGAAGTCCGGCCAGGTGGGTAACCCGCGCCCGCAGGCTCTCAGCGAAGTCGAGGTCGCCACCCATGGCCGCCGCGGTCACCGCGGCAACCTCGGCCTGCTTGCCGGCGCGGGCGGCAAGAAGGTCGATGACCTCGTCCTGGATCAACGTGGAGTCCACATCCATGACCACGAGCCGGTGACCTCGCCGGGCCAGTCCGGCGGGGGAGACTGCGATGTCGACGCCGCGCACGGCGGCCTCGAGTGCGAGCTCGACACGCAGGGCTGGGATGTCAGCTCCCGAGATGTCCAGCTCCACCGTGGTGACCGGATACCGCGACAGCCGCCTGATCCGGTCGATGTTGGCACCGTGCGCCGCGATACGGGCGCTGATCGCAGCCACCGCGCTTGCCAGCAACGGTGCTCCCATGACGACCACGGCAGCTCGGCCACCGGGGCGCGCAGGGTTGTCCCCCGTGCCGGACTCGACGGCGACATGCATGCCCAACGATGTGCCGACGTTGACCACGACTTCGCGCAGTCGGCTGTCCCCGGGGCCTGCAGACAGCAGCAGGGCCAGGGTCAGGTGGCCTCGCACGACTACCTGTTCGAGGTCCAGGACCTCGGCCCCCACATCAGCGATGGCGTCGAAGAGCGCGCTGGTGACGCCGGGACGGTCGTCGCCGGAGACGGTTACCAGGAGGGTATGTGTTGCGAGATTGGGCACCTCACAAGGTTATCGTTGCCCTGATTGGGGCTATGGCCGGTTGCGTTCGTCCCGCCAGGCGATCAGGTCCCGCAACGGGCCGAGGTCGTATCCCGATCCTTGGACCCCGTAGGTGAACAGCCGTGTGCCTGCCGCGTACAGGCTTTCGGCGCTGGTTGCCGGGCTCTTGGGCGACACTCCCGCCGACCGTTCGATCTCCAGTGGGTCACGCCCCACCTTTGCGCACCACCCGTCGAGCACTTCGTGCTTGTGGGCGACCGTATCCGCGTCGCCGAAGCCATGCCAGATGTCGGCCCGCTGGGCCACGATGCGCAGGGTCTTGCGCTCGCCGCCGCCGCCGATCAGCACCGGGATGTGCCGTGTCGGCGGTGGATTCAGGGCTGCCAGGCGGCTGGCGATCAAGGGCAGGTCGCGGTCGAGGGCATCGAGCCGTCCGCCGGCAGTACCGAACTCGTAGCCGTAGGCGTCGTAATCCTTCTCGAACCAGCCGGAACCGATACCCAGGATCAGTCTCCCGTCACTGATGTGGTCCACGGTGCGCACCATGTCCGCGAGCAACTGGGGGTTGCGGTAGGAGTTGCAGGTGACCAGGGCACCGATCTCGACGCGCTCGGTGGCTTCGGCGAAGGCAGCCAGTGTCGTCCAGCACTCGAAGTGCTTGCCTTCGGGTTCGCCATAAAGTGGAAAAAAATGATCCCAGTTAAAGACAACGTCGGCGCCCAGCTCTTCGGCTTGGGCGCAGGCCCGCCGCAGGTCGCTGTACTGCGCGTGCTGGGGTTGCAGCTGCACGCCTACGCGGGCTGGGCGAGGGTCGGGCGCGGTCATGGGCGCACCACCTGGCTTTTGCCAACCACGGTGATTCCGGAGTCGGTCACGGTGAAGCCGCGTGCCAGATCCTCTTCGCGGTTGACACCGATGCTCACCCCTTCGGGGACGCTGACGTTCTTGTCGATGATCGCTCGCTTGATCGTGGCGTTTTGGCCCACCTGCACGAAGTCGAGCAGAACGCTGTCGGTGACGCTTGCGTAGCTGTGGATGTGAACGCCGGGGGACAGCACCGAGTGGGAGACACGGCCACCGCTGATCACGACACCGGGGGAGACCGCCGAGTCCAGTGCCTCCCCGAGCCGGCCTTTCGAGCCGTGGACGAACTTAGCCGGCGGGAAGTTGCCGTGATCGGTGTAGATCGGCCACTCGTAGTTGTAAAGGTTGAACACCGGATGGACCGAGATGAGATCCATCTGCGCGTCGTAGTAGGAGTCGATCGTGCCGACGTCGCGCCAATACCCGTGGTCGCGATCGGTGGAGCCGGGAATCGGGTTGTCCTTGACGTCGTAGGCGTAGGCGTCGCCCCGGCGAACGAAGTCGGGGACGATGTCGCCGCCCATGTCCCGATTGCTGCCGGGGCGTTCGGCATCGCGGGTGACAGCGTCGATGAGGACATCGGCGTCGAACACGTAGATGCCCATCGAGGCAAGGATCTCGCCCGGGGAGTCCGGCAGGCCGGTCGCGTCGTTGGGCTTCTCCAGGAACGCCTCGATCTTGTTGGTGGCTGCGTCGACCTCGATGACGCCGAACTGGTCCGCAAGCGCGATCGGTTGGCGGATCGCAGCGACAGTTACGCCGGCACCACTGGCGACATGCTGGGCAACCATGTGGCTGAAGTCCATCCGATAGACGTGGTCCGCTCCGGCGACCACGACGATGTCGGGCTTGGCGTCATACACCAGGTTCAGGCTCTGGTAGATCGCGTCGGCGCTGCCCTGGAACCAGCTCTTGTCGATGCGCTGCTGGGCCGGTACCGGTGTCACATAGTTGCCGAGCATCGTCGACATCCGCCACGTTGTGCTGATGTGGCGGTCCAGGCTGTGCGATTTGTACTGGGTGAGCACGACGATCTTCAGATATCCCGAGTTCACCACATTGCTGAGCGCGAAGTCGATCAACCGGTAGATGCCGCCGAACGGCACCGCGGGCTTGGCCCTGTCGGCCGTCAGCGGCATCAGCCGCTTGCCCTCACCGCCTGCCAGCACGATTGCCAGAACCTTAGGGGACCCAGTTCGTTTAGCCATGGACGAAGCCTATGGTCGCGGTGATCTCGGCACGACCCCCGCAGCAGGACTAGCGTTCACCAGGTGAGAGTCGACATCTTGACCAAGGAGTATCCGCCGCAGGTCTACGGGGGTGCAGGGGTCCACGTTGCTGAGCTTGTGCGTGCACTGCGCGCACGCGGGGACATCGATGCCCAGGTCCGCTGTTTCGGCGGACCACGTGATGAGGCGGGCACCACCGGGTATGGCGATCTGCCGCAGCTCTCGTCCGCGAACCCGGCCATCTCGACGTTGGGTGTCGACCTGGCCATGGTTCAGGACTGCATCGGTGCAGACCTTGTCCACTCGCACACCTGGTACGCCAACATGGCCGGCCACCTGGCCTCGCTGCTGGGTGGGGTGCCTCACGTCGTGTCCGCGCACAGCCTGGAGCCGATGCGTCCGTGGAAGGCTGAGCAGCTTGGCGGCGGCTACAGGGTGTCCTCGTGGGCCGAGCGGACGGCGTACGAGAGCGCGGCGGCAGTGATCGCGGTGAGCGCGGGAATGCGGATGGATGTTATGAGTAGCTACCCCGGGATCGACCCGGCCAGGGTCCATGTCGTCCACAACGGCATCGACTCCCAGCTCTGGGCGCCGGACTCAAGCCCGCAGGCACTTGAGGCGCTGCGCAGCCATGGCATCGATCCCGCACGTCCTTCGGTGGTCTTCGTTGGCCGGATCACCCGCCAGAAAGGGCTGCCCTACCTGTTGCGGGCTGCGGCCGAGCTACCGGCCGACGTCCAGCTGGTCCTGTGTGCGGGCGCCCCGGACACCCCCCAGCTGCTGGCTGAGGTCGAGGCCCTGGTCGCCACGCTTCGGACGGGTCGGGCGGGGGTGGTGTGGATCACCGAGATGTTGCCCAGGGCGCAGGTCATCGCACTGCTCAGTGCCGCGACGGTGTTTGCGTGCCCATCGGTGTATGAGCCGCTCGGGATCGTCAACCTCGAGGCGATGGCCTGTGAGCTGGCGGTCGTGGCAACGGCGACCGGCGGCATCCCCGAGGTGGTCCTGGACGGTGAGACGGGCTGGCTGGTGCCCATCGAGCAGGTGGCGGACGGCAGTGGGGCACCGGTGGATCCCGATCGCTTCGTCTCTGATCTGGCCCGGGCGCTCAACTACGCAGTCAGCGACCCTGCGCGCGCTCGCCGCTTCGGCCAGGGCGGTCGCCGGCGTGCGGTCGAGAACTTCTCGTGGTCCTCGATTGGCGACCAGACTCTGGCGGTCTACGAGTCGGTGCTGCGTTGATGTGGTCGGCCGATGTGGCGATCATCGATCTCGCGCTGCCGGTCGCGGAGTCGACCCAAGGTCGCGTGATCCAGCCCGGTGCCAAAGGACCGCTCGAGACCGTGCTCGATAAGGCGTCTTCTGCGTGACCTGCGAGCAAAACCGGCGGTTAGCAGAAGAACCGATGCTGCGTACGGACCTGCGATGGTGGCGATATCGGTCCATCGGGTCAACGGGTTGCTGAACATGGCGTTGGATGGATCTGCCGGATCCAGATATACCGTGCCCGACCGCATTAGGGGCGATGTCACGTCGAGGGTGTAGTTCTGACCGTGGAATGAGTAGTAGGCGATGCCGCCGTTCTCGACGGCATTTACAGCCGTTCCTGTCCACTGCAGCATGCTCGGACTTTGAATGGCAGCGAAAAGAAACAGAGAACCCACAATAAAGAGAGCGGCTGCTCCAACGATGAAAGCGCCCATGTCTTCGAACCAACGATGCATGCGTTTGTTTGTGCTGTCTGGGGCGTCGCCCGCGAATGCTCGTGTCACGCTTACCTCCCCGGCGCCTGCCTCATTGTAAGCATCTGAGGACACATCCGGGCAGAGGTGCCTTGGCCTCAGGAGTCCCCGTGACCTGGTCGCAGGCCTGCGATTGACAGGGCCGCAACGGTCGCCGCGGCTGCCATGGCGGTGTCAGCGCTGGCGTCCAGGGCGGTCAGCAACAAGTGACGGCGCGCCGCGACCGGGCCCGTCAGGACCTGTGACTGAGCTTCGTCGCTGAGGCCAAGCTCGGTCGCAATGGCGACCGATGCGGCCATCGTGATGATCTTGATGGCTCGCGATGGCATCCCGGCCGGCAGGCCCCATTGGCCGAGGCTTAGCTCGTCAGCTATGGAGCGAAAGGGGCTACCCACCCACGGCTTGGCATCCAGGTCCTCGATGGCACGGGTTTGATCCATCAGCTCCTGCCGGAACCTGCGGTCGATCTCACTGAGCGACAGCGCCTCCAGCGCGTGCACCGGAACCGGGTCACAGTCGTATGCCGACCAGGTCACCTCCGTGCCCTGGTCGCCGTCCGGGCCGAAGTGTTCGATCGTCGGGACCAGCGCCCCACCGATGCCGGGCACGTATACGCACTCACCCGCATCGGTGGCTGCGGCGATGAGGTCGGCCGAACCACGTGGCATACCGGAAAGGTTGCCGGGTCGGGGCAGCGCCACCAGAAGCGCGCGTTCCCCCAGATCACGCCACAGGGAAAGCCGGCCGAGGCCGCCGGTGACGTGGTCGAGATCGGGGTGCGCTCGCGTTACGGCCTCATCAACACTCAGCTGTCCTGCAAACGCTGCGGTCGCCCACAGAGACAGCCGCAGGCACACGGGAAGAACGGACACCAACTCATCGTAGGTGGCCGTCAACTGTGATCGAAGGTGTGTGGCCTAGGGTCAGGCCTCATGAGCGACGTCCTCGAATTCGCCGGTGTGAGCGTCGTCCGCGATGGCAACACGCTGCTGAACGACATCACTTGGGAGGTCGAGGAAGGCCAGCGGTGGGTCATCCTCGGACCGAACGGGGCTGGCAAGACCACCCTGCTGCAGCTGGCAGCCGGCCGGATCCACCCCACCACGGGGGTGGCTGGGGTTCTCGGTGAGGTTCTGGGCGCGGTCGACGTGTTTGAGCTGCGTCCCCGGATCGGCCTGTCAAGCGCGGCAATGGCCGAGAGGCTGCCTGCCGACGAGCTGGTCAGGGATGTGGTCGTCACCGCTTCCTACGGGATCGTGGGGCGTTGGCGCGAGAACTACGACGCGCTCGACCATGCCCGGGCCGGCGACCTACTCGAAGCACTTGGCGTGGCCCACCTAAGCGAGCGGACCTTCGGAACACTGAGCGAGGGCGAGCGCAAGCGGGTGCAGATTGCCCGGGCGCTGATGACCGACCCCGAGCTGATGCTGCTCGATGAGCCGGCAGCCGGCCTCGACCTTGGCGGTCGGGAGGACCTGGTGGCCAGACTGGGTGCCTTAGCCGCGGATATCGAGGCGCCCGCTCTGGTCCTGGTGACCCATCACGTGGAGGAGATACCGCCCTCCTTCACCGACGTTCTGCTGATGCGCGAGGGTCGTATCGTCGCCGCCGGACCGGTCGAGATCATGCTGACCGCCGCGAACCTGTCCCAGACCTTCGGCCTTGCACTGGTGGTGGAGCGCCACGGTGACCGGTGGTCCGCGCGAGCCAAACAAGTTCCTTCTGCTCCAGGCGGTCCCGGAGAAGTTCGTCCCCATGAGCAGTAGGGTATTGGTCTACTGAGCACGAGAGGGGAGTCACATGTCCGTGTTGTTCAGCGATAGCGCATGGCTGGTGTGGCTGGGACTAGCCCTCTTCTTGGGCGTGATCGAGGCGGCCAGTGTTCACTTCGTCTTCTCGATGCTGGCTGGCGGCGCCCTGGCAGCGGCTGTCGCAGCCGCGCTGGGCGCTTCGCTGCCCGTGCAGGTGATTACAGCGGTTGTGGTGGCCGTCGCGCTGCTGGCGTTGGTGCGACCCGTCGTCAAGCGCTATTTCACGGTGCCGGAAGGAACCGGCGGCATCGGTTCACGGGCCCAGGTCGGTCGCTCGGCGCTGGTGCTGGAGACGGTCACCGATCAGGACGGACGAGTCAAGCTTGGCGGAGAGACCTGGTCGGCACGTACGCAACCGGGCGCCGAACTATGCCTGCCCGGACAAGAGGTCCGGGTAGTTTCCATTCAGGGGGCCACCGCGATCGTGAGCAACGTCGCCGATGGCCGGAATTCGGAGTAACTCGTGACACCTGCAGGCGCAGCTCTTCTGGTCCTGTTGCTTCTGGTTGTATTCGCCGTCATCGTTGTCGTCCGGACCGTGAAAATCGTGCCCCAGCAGGTGTCGCTGATCATCGAGAGGCTGGGTAAGTTCTCGCGAACCCTCGAGGGAGGCCTCCACTTCCTGGTGCCGTTCGTCGACAGGGTGCGGGCCAGCGTCGACCTGCGTGAACAGGTCGTGTCGTTCACGCCGCAGCCCGTGATCACCTCGGACAACCTCGTGGTCAACATCGACACGGTCATCTACTACTCGG
>OCZT010003968.1_pt1 | contig 15058 bp, 11 predicted proteins | sample 1539031 | NCBI WGS metagenome assembly OCZT01 (sample SAMEA3539308, study PRJEB22396) | soil metagenome | biome: tundra; feature: field; material: soil | place: USA | collected 2010-05 | depth 0.15 m
CGTGACTGGAGTTCAGACGTGTGCTCTTCCGATCTAAAAGATGCTCGCGAAATACGAGCAGGTCGCCGCCGAGTTTGGTGAGGAAAATGTCCTTTCTAAATTCGACGAAGAGGAGATGCGGGTCCTTCAGGAATTTCTCGAACACGGCCATGAGATCCGTGCCGAACGGGCCCGTGCGGCGGCCGCCGGCGAAGATCCAAACTTTATCGACCTCGTACGCGGTTGGGGCGGCGTGTCGCTTATTTATCGTAAACGGCTGCAGGACGCACCCGCCTATCGTTTGAATCACGAAGAGGTCCAAAAGGCGCTCGAAGAAGGGATCAATTTTGTCGAATGCATGAATCCGACGGAAGCAGTCCCGGATGAATTTGACGCCGTAAAGGCCATTATCTTCGAACGACTGAACTACAACCTCGAGACCGGCAAGTTTGAGAAGTCGGGCGAGATGCACGAGTTTCCGGCGCACACCGTCTGTGTCGCGGCGGGTACCAGCCCAAACGTGATCTATGAAAAGGAAAAACCGGGCACCTTTAAGATGGACCAATGGCGCCAGTTCTTCCAACCGTTTAAGGTCGAACGGAACGACGCCGGTGAATTTCATGTCGTCGAAGCGGTTAAGGGCGAAACGGGATTCTTCACCTCGTACGAAGCGAACGGTAAATTTATCTCGTACTACGGCGACAATCATCCACAATATGCCGGCAACGTTGTCAGAGCCATGGCCTCGGCAAAGCATGGATATGAAAAGGTCGTCGAGCTTTTTGCCGATGAACTTGAGAAACGCGGGACACTGCCGCAAAGCGAGCGAGACGAGATCTTCGATCGTTTAGAAGCGACACTTGACGAGCAGCTACGGGCATACGTCGTTCGCGTCGATCGACTGACACCGACGATCGTCGACGTTATCGTCAAGGCGCCGCTCCAGGCACGCAAATTCGAGCCGGGACAGTTTTATCGTCTGCAGAATTTCGAAACCTCGGCTCAGGTCGTTGACGGCATACGTCTGTTGATGGAGGGTTTGGCCCTGACCGGCGCGTGGGTTGACGTTGAAAAGGGGTTGCTATCGATGATCGTGCTCGAGATGGGAACTTCGTCCCGGCTCTGTTCGCTGTTAAAAGAGGGCGAGGAAGTGCTGGTCATGGGGCCGACCGGGACGCCGACCGAGATTCCCACGAACGAGACGGTTCTGCTGGCCGGGGGCGGGTTGGGCAACGCGGTGCTCTTCTCGATAGCCCGGGCGCTTCGCAAAAACAACAATAACGTCATCTATTTTGCCGGCTATAAGAACGGTGCTGACCTTTTCAAACGCCGTGAGATTGAAAATGCGACCGATCAGGTGATCTGGGCAACGGATTACGGTGCCGAGATCAAACCCGATCGTCCTCAGGATGCTCATTTCCGCGGCAACATCGTGCAGGCTATGATCGCCTACGCCGAGGGACGTCTGGGAACGCAGACCGTCGATCTGAAAGAGGTCGACCGTATCATCGCCATCGGCTCTGACCGCATGATGAATGGCGTTCGCGAGGCCCGGCATACGACGTTAAAGCCCTTTCTGAATGAGCATCACGTTGCCATCGGCTCGATCAATTCACCGATGCAGTGCATGATGAAAGAGGTTTGCGCACAATGCCTGCAGCGACACGTGAACCCGCATACGGGCGAGGAATTCTTTGTCTTTTCGTGCTTCAACCAGGACCAGCATCTCGACTTCGTTGATTTCAAAAATCTAAACGAGCGCCTCCGCGCAAACAGCGTCCAGGAGAAGCTGACAAATCTGTGGCTTGATAGGGCGTTTAAGGGCGAGGACCTGAAGTCTCGGCTAGGCGTGACGATCTAAATCGATGGCAGGTTGTTAAAGTTTGATTCGACCTTACCAACCACATTGCCTCGCCTGTTCTTAATAGGCATCGGCGAGAGATCAGTCAACTGTTCCCGTTCGAGAATTCCCAACCGTCGTAATAGCTCGACAGCAACAACGGGTCTGGCTCGCTGGTCGTCGCCGTCTTCGATCTTGAGTGCGATCGCGAGTCCCGTCGGCCATTCCGCGGCCGGCAACAACCCACAAAGCCAGACCCCTTCGGCACCGACCTTTGAGATGATGCGCCCATCGGCGGCCTGCATCAACATCGTGTCCAGCCGTCCGGTTCCGCCTATCAGCTCGGGATATTTGATCATCGCCGCGACAACGCGGGAGCAAGCAGTTCGAATAGACTCGTGAAACTTCACCGGGAATATCAAATTCAGAAAGCTTCGGGCCATCGCGGCGACTGGGACCGCAAAGTTGGGTGCCGAACAACCGTCGACACCGATCGCAATGTCGTTCTCGGGAATCTCTGTGAAGTCTGAGACGCATTTTAGTATCCGTTTCTGGATACGATTGTCAGGCAAGTCATACGTCTCTATATCGGCATCGATAAACTTGGCAAAAGCGAGCATCGCGGCATGCTTTCCGGAACAGTTGTTATGAAGCTGAGTGGGCTGTTCGCCGGCCCGCAGCATTCGCTGTGATTCGGAATCGTTAAATGGCAAATGCACTCCGCATCGCAGATCAGATTCTGATAGACCGATCTTTGCGAGCATGCGTTCGACTCGTTCTACATGCATTGGCTCACCGGAATGCGAGGCACAGACAACCGCGATCTCATCATCGGTAAAGCCGAACGCGTCGGCTGCACCGCTGGTGAGAAATGGAATTGCCTGGAAAGCCTTGGATGACGAACGGAAGAATGTCACTGTCGAAGGGGCCCCGACAGAGGCGATGGTACGTCCTTCGCCGTCAATCACGATCAAATGACCCCGATGGACGGACTCTACTGTGTCACCGCGAATGACGGTGGCTAGAATTTCAGGTTGCATAGGATAATTGCAGGCACACTATCAAAATGAGCGATCAACTTTTCGCTTTGTGAGTTTTTTCGCGGCTGTCAGTGTGGGAAGCAAGCATGGCGCGGGCATTTTCGCGTGCCGCCTCGGTAACATGCTCGCCCGCAAGCATCCGGGCGAGCTCCTCAACCCGTTCGGTTGCCGATAATTCATGCACCCCTATCGTTGTACGGCCGGAGCCGATCGTCTTTTCGACCAGAAAGTGACGATCGGCGAGCGATGCGATCTGCGGCTGATGCGTAACGCAAAAGACCTGTTGAGTCGCAGCAAGATCCTTGAGCTTTCGCCCCACGGCCTCGGCGACGCGGCCCCCGATACCGATGTCAATCTCGTCAAAGACCGACGTCTTTGAAAATTCAGCGGGCCGGGCGACAGTTTTGAGGATAAGCATAAGTCGTGATGCCTCGCCGCCCGAGGCGATGCGGGCGAGTGGTTTCGGCGATTCGCCAGGGTTCGCGGAAAAGTAAAACTCCATGCGATCGAAACCGGTTGAAGTAAATGATCTCTCGGTTTCCTTGCCGGCATCGGTAAAGAATCTCACTTCAAAGGATGCCTTTTCGAGCGCCACCGCTTTTAGGTCTTGTTCAACCTTTTTCGAGAACCGCTTAGCCGCTTCTTTTCGTTTTACGTGTAGTTTGTCCGCCAACAGGATGTATACCTCGCGGGCAGCAGCGAGCTTCTTCTTGAGCTCTGCTTCATGAAATTCCGCGGTTTCGATCGTTTCCAGACGTTCTTCTGAAACGCGCAGATGCTCAAGCACGGCTTCGACGGAATCGCCATACTTACGCTTCAAATGCGAGATCTCGGCAAGGCGATCCTCGATCGCATTGAGCCGTTCGGGCGAGAATTCCAGGCTCCCGCGAAAATCGCGGATCGCGTGAGCTAACTCGGTGAGCACCGCCTGGGCCGATGCCAGGCCATCGTCGTGATCATGAAAGCGCGAATCGAACCCGGCAAGTTCGGTAACGTTTCGGAGGACTTTTTCGAGTGTGGCGATAGATGATGCGTCTGATTCGTACAATAAGCTGAATGCCTCATCGCTAAGAAGCGAAAGCTTTTCGACATTGTTGAGCCTGTGTTTCTCTTCCTCGAGCTCGACATCTTCACCCGGCAACAATTCTGCCCGCGTTATCTCGTCCACCTGGAAACGCAAAATATCGAGAAGCTGAAGCTTTTCCGACTCATCTTTTTCCAGCGAGGCCAGCTCGTATCGGATATCGGACATTTCACAAAATGCGCCGGCGACCTCTTGCTTTAACACATCGACATCCGCGAAACTGTCGAGCATCGCAATATGTGAATCTACGTTATATAGTTCTGCCTGTTCGCCCTGACCGTGAATATCCGCGAGATGGGGGCCGATCTTTTTCAGAAAGGCTTGGGTTACAAGTTGATTATTAACGAAAACGCGATTCTTGCCCGAGAGTGATAACTCGCGGCGAACGATAAGCTCGCTGCTATCCGATTCGATGCCGCTTTCGTCCAGTATCTTCGCCGCACCGGCATCATCCACGAGCATGAACAGTCCTTCGATCTTTGCTGCATCCGTACCTTCCTTAATAAGATCGTTCGAAACCCTGTCGCCCGTCAGCGCGCTCAGGCTGTCGACAATTATAGATTTGCCGGATCCGGTCTCACCGGTGAGCAAATTGAGCCCCGGTCCGAATTCGATCTCGAGCTCGTCGATCAACGCAATGTCTTTGATCTTTAGTAGTGATAGCACGGTAAGAATTTATTTCATCTTCGGAACGACGCCCTCACCCTTCGCCCATTTACCAAGTGAAAAGACGGCGTCTGGTGGAAATTGTTTTTCGAGATCCGTGCTTTTCCAATCGACTACGCGGTCCTTTTTATAAAAGAAGAGTTCAGCGAGGTCGCCCACACGCAAGCTGCCAAATCTCTGAGCGACATCAAAGCCGCTGACGTCATACTCCTCCAGACCGTGCGAACCGACGATACTCCCGACGGTGCGAATAATGTTTGGCGCCGCAAAGCTTGCCCGGCGGCGTTCGGTATTGACACCGATATCAGCAACGTACGTCTCGCCGTTTGCGCCAATAATGTTTGCGTTGCGAAAGATAAAGTAATACAGGGTGCCCCCGCCGTTCTCGAGCAACGAGAGATACGGTGCGGTGCTCTCATTAGCTTCGCTGCCGGTGATCAATGCATTTAATGCGGTCAGGAACGCAACAAAATTGAGCTTGACGAGGTACATTTCATCCTTGCCGTGAAGAGCCCCGGTTTCGATCAGGATCGTGGGTGTTCCCCAGGCGGAAAAATTGTCTCCAAACGCGGTCGCTGTATATTCGTCATCGTAACGGGCGATATGGCCCGGGATAAACTTCTGCAGCCCATTTATGATCGCCGACACCAATCGTGTGTTGCGGTCCTGACCGGGGCTTGGCGTCTTTGCAGCGTCACCATATACCACGAGTAAAGAGATCGTCGCCTGGTTCCATGAATGGCCGACGGTGGTCAACTCTTGCTGGTTGTGAAGATTAAACCCGATGGCGGGCATCCAGTCGTCGCGCAGCTTTTTCAATAGTTGGGCCTCGGGTGTTCGCAGATCGAGTGCGTCACGATTTATATCAATGCTCTGCAAATTTCGCCGTTGATATATCTCGGCACCATCAGGGTTGAGCATCGGCACGGCCCGCAGCGTTATCTTGTCCTCGATCATCTTAACGAATTCGCTTTTTCGATTCTTTTGAAAATAAGCAAACATGTCGATGAGCGCGGACGTTGCGGTCGGCTCGTCGCCGTGCATCTGCGACCACATAAAAACCTTTAGCGGTCCATGGCCAAATTCGACCTGGTATATTTCCCGTCCGGCGCCGCTGCGGCCGACCTCATCAACGTTGAGTCCGAGCTTTTTCAACTCTTCGATGTAATTCTTGAGGTTGGCGTGCCTGACATCCGACGGCAGGATGTGAGTGACATGTTCCTTTTCCCAAATTGCAGCAAATTTTTCAGACGTCTGAGCGTTTGCGATCATCATGTAAGGGACGAGAATAGGTAAGAGGAAGAGGATCCGCATGATTGATAAGATAATCCGAATCTTCGGCTTACGACAAATTGGTCAGGCTTCGGTACAGTTCTTCGGTTGCGTCAACCATTTTCTTTAACCCATATTTTTCGCGAGCGACGCTTTGCAGGGTTTCACCAAGCCGGCGGCGTTTGCCGGGGTCTTCGAGCAATTCACAAACAAGCGAAGCAATCACCAAAGGGTCTTTAACCGGAGCCCGGGCATAGGCGTCGGCGATCAACTCTCTCGCTCCGTCCGTGTCCGATGCTACCACCGCACAGCCGGCTGCCATCGCATCGAGGATGGCGAGCCCAAAACTCTCGGAATGTGACGGTGAGACAAAAACATCCGCCGCGGCTAGTAATGGCGAAATATCGTCGAGCCAGTCGAGCCACAGAAATCTTTCTTCCATCCCAAGCACACGTACGAGGCGTTTCAGCTCACGTCGAAATTTTTGATCGAGAGAATTGTCGCGGCCCGCAACAACAAACCGCACATTTGGAAAACGTTTTATGATCTCGTTTGCCGCGAGTACAAAATCGCGTTGGCCCTTCAATACGCGAAGCTCACCCAGGGTTACGACAAGCGGTTGATCCGCCGAAATGGAATGCAGATCTCGAAATTCGGCTGATAAGGACTCGCGGTCCATCGGCGCACCAAAATCGAGACCGTTCGGGATCAGTCGGATCTTCTCCTTTGGAAAGATCCGTGCCAGTTGGTCGCGGACACCGGGCGAAACGGCGATCGCCGCGTCGACATTTCGCAAAGCGAATCGATGAAATGGCTTAAGTGGGAAAACAACGTGCCGCGTGAGGATGAGCCGGACATGGGAACGTGCCCGGGCGGCAACGCTCGCGGTCAGATAATCGCGCGCCACATGGGCGTGAATGATGTCGATCTTGTTCTTTTCAATAAAACGCGCGATCCGCCTCGCACTGAGCATTCCGAATGAGTTTCGGATGGAAACGAATAAGAAATTCTCTTTGGGCAGAAAGTTCAAACGGTCCCGCCACTCGCTCGTCGGTCTGATCGCGACGTAGACATCGTGCCCTCGGTTTTGCAGCTCGCGGCACAGATCGACAAGATGACGCTCGCCGCCGCCGAAGGTTCTTGCCGATGAAATGTGAAGTATCCGCATGCCCGGAAGTGATTATACCTACGACAGGCGCAAAAAAGGCACGCTCCCTATGAAAAAGCGTGCCCCACAGAATGTCCCCTCGACCGGGGAGTGAAAATTAGAAGTGGAACCTTACGCCAAACTGTATCTGACGCGGGGCCAAGACTGTTGAGTTGTTGACCGCGTTCACCTGACCATAGGTGGGATTGTAGGTCAGCACTCCGGTAGTGAAGTTGATACTCGAGATATAACTCGTATTAGTGGCATTTGTACCCGCGACATTTGCACGGTTGAAGATATTGAATCCCTCAGCGAGGATCTCAAGACTAGTGTGCTCCGTGAAATGGATCCTCTTCGAGAGACGCAGGTCGGCCGTCCACGTGTACGGACGACGATTAACGTTACGCAGGAAGGGGACACCCAGCACTCCACCGGCACCGAACAGCGTGTTTGACGGGGTGCTGAAGCTCGGCGGGAACCCTGACGGTATTGACGCGGCCATCGCATATCCTGACGATACAACCACGATCGGCGAAAGTTGGAAGTCGCCGAAGATCGCCCTACGCAGGCCCGTCTTTGCCATATGGAAGAAGTCTGCCGGACGCCAGACCGCACTAGCCACAAACTTGTGCGGAACGTTGTTGCTCGAGAGGCCTCTGTCGAACGACAGATCGAAAGGATCGCTGACAGTCATAAAGCTAGCCGCAAACGTTCCGAACTGCTGGCCATAATCAACGGCCTTCGAATACGTGTAGTTGCTCTGGAAGCTCAATCCATTGGTCATACGGCGCTGGATCTGCACCACGAGAGCGTTGTATTCCGATTTCGACACGCTCTCCATATCAATGATGGAGGCGAAATTCGTTATTGGACGCGTCGTAGTCGATGTATTCCCGTAACTCAAGAAGTACGGCAGCGTAAATGTGGCTCCATTCTGAGGTCCTCCGCTGATGGTATAAGTTTTCGAGCTCGTCGGAGGCGGGAGGTTGAGATCGATAAAAGCTGGAAGGTGAGTTGCCTGCGTGAAAAGGTATGACACTGAGACAGCGGTGTTCCTCGCGATCTCGCGTTCAAAGATCAAATCGATCTCATGAACCGATGGGTTCTGGAAATTCGGAGCGATCGTCGTGATGCTTAACGCGGCGCTGGATCTCGTTGGGGTTGCAGACAGCACACTCGGGAAAGAAGGTGTCGCAATGGGATTTCCGTTTGCATCCACAAGCCCGGTGGTTGTAGGAGTTATGGACTGAGCCGATAATTGGGATCCAAGTCCTCCCGTATTTGTGACTCCGCTCGATAGGAATGAATTCGGCACACGGCCGTAATAAAGCCCGTAGCCGCCGCGAAGGGTAGTGCGGCTGTCACCAAAAATATCCCATGCAAATCCGAACCGCGGTCCGAAATTATTCTTGTCGCTCGGGACCTGGCCGGTACGGGCGATGATCGCGTTCGCGTCAGCCTGCGTGTAGCGTTGCGGGATCGTCGAAGTGAGGGTATTCAGTGTTGGCACCAGAGTATTTGGGAACTGCGGTGCCGGCAACTTCTGGTACTCCCAACGCAAGCCCAGATTCAGGGTAAGCCGTGGCGTGGCGCGCCAGTCATCCTGAACAAAGAACGCATAGTCGGGTGTCTTCAGGGTGTAATCCCTCAAGCCGAAGGCCTGCTGAAAGCTGGAATACCGCTTCTGAGCCGGCAGCCCATTGATCACCGTCGTGTAGTCGGTGATGAAGTCTTGAAGTGTGTTGTACGAATATGAGCCATACTCACTACGCAGATTGCTGATGAAATCGTTAGTGAACTTGATATCGGTACCTACCTTCACGCTATGGTTGCCATGATTCGAGGTAAGAGTATCGGTGAATTGAGTCGTACGCTCATCAGGAAAGGCCGCACGCTGAAAGTTAGTGCTCGTGCCGAACTGGAATCCCACGTTAGCGGCCGTAGCAAATGAAACTGATGGCAAAAGACCATTGATAGTCGTCACGCCGGTTCTGGCGGCGAGTGCATTTTCAGCTGCTGTCTCATTTTGCAAGATCGAGCGAGCGTTTTCACGGCCGCGTTGAAAACGGAACTCGTTTATAGTTGTGGCTGAAAAAGTGGTCGTCAATCGAATGTTGAAAGTATCGATGCTCACAAAGTCGTCACCAAAATCCGCTAAACCAACGTTTACAACTGAGGGTGTTTGGAAAGCATTGAGGCCCGTCGTCCGCACACGGTTGTAGGATGCCGTCAACACATTTCGACCATTGATAATCCAGTCGAGTTTCGGGAAAAAGATCTTTTGGTCCTGCCTTCTTGGCGCAGTACCGGAAATAGACCGGAGAAAACCAAGACCGGCATCCGTTTGAGCCTGCGTGATACCGCGGCAGAAAAGCTGTTGACCGGCGGTTAGACCCGTGGTGCCGTTCACGGGGCATGTTCCGGCTGGTGCAACAACCGTGATTGGATTGAAAGCAGTCGCGACCTGCGGAGTTGCGACGCCTGGAAAGTCCCTCTTCTGCTGGTCGTAATTGACGAAGAAGAACAGTTTGTCCTTGATTATCCGACCGCCGACCGCGCCGCCGAACTGGTATCGAACGTCTTTGGGCTTGACTGCCACCAACCCGGTAGCCGTCGGGATCAATGCCGTCGGGTTGCGGGCTCCCAACTTATTGTCGCGGTCAAATAAAAACGCCTCACCGTGAAGGTCGTTCGTTCCGCTCTTTGTGACGGTGTTGATCACGCCGCCGGCGGCACGTCCGTATTCAGCCGAGAAGTTGGTGCTATTCACTTGGAACTCACGAACCGCCGCCTGGCTGACGGAGTACTGGATACGGGTGCGGCCCCGCTCCTCAGAAAAGAACGTGTTGTTGTTATCGGTCCCGTCAAGGGTGTGATTGTTAAGCAGTGACGAAAGCCCCCGAAAGCTGTTTAGCCCAAACTCCCCCTCGGGGTTAACACCCGGTGTCAGGCGTGCAAAGTCAGAGGCTCGGCGTCCATTGATCGGCAACTCGCTGATCTGGGTCTGGTCGATGTTGGTCGCATTAGCATTATCATTCGTATTAATAACAGGAGCCTCAGAGGTAACCTCTACCTGCGCTGTCGTACCGGCGACATTCATCGTTACGTCAAAAGACGTTAAGCGTCCTACCTCGACGATTATGTTCTCGGCTTTGGCGGGGGCAAAGTTTCCCGATGTGACTTCAACACGATATGTACCCGGTTGGAGATTGGTGATGCGATAAACTCCGTCACCACTCGCGTTCGTAGTCTCTGTCTTGTTGGTTCCAAGATTTGTGACGGCGACCGTTGCATTTGCAACGATGGCGCCCTGCTGATCAGTAACCTTGCCGCCAATGCCGCCGGTGTCGGCGTTCTGCGCAATCATCTGTCCGACACTGAATAACATCAGTGCGATCAAGACAGCAAAAAATTTGATCGACATTTTATTAGTCATCTGTTTTTTGACCTCAATTAATTAAAATTTTCCCTTGGATTTAACTTTGTTCACACGCCTAGAAGCGGGTAAATCTTAGTTTTCGGATTTTTGTTGTGAATTTCGGATTTTGTGCAGACAACGATATTACGTTTGCGCCGGAAACCCAAGGCAAAACCCATTCGCTGCGAATTAACAAAACCTTAGTTTTCAAAGGTTTTCAGCCTTCCAATGCATCCATATTTCCTTTAGCTGAAAACAACCATTGAAAAAAATCCGCGAGTTGACTCTCTATAGGCAAATCAGATTCCTCGAAACGATCTGGCATTCCCTTTCCTCTCCGTACGCGAGCGTACATACATGTGCCGAACGCATGAAATATACCTTTTATAGATATTTGCAAACCAGCCGGCGGGTGAACTTAGGTAAAGGCAATGTTCCTGACAACGTTCGACCACGTCCTTACTTCTAAGCTTGGAGTATTGCGAGGCGCCGGTTGGCATTGCCGAACTGCAAATTTGTAATGTTTTTTGTTACAGAAACTCAGAAGGAGACGGCTGATTTGGAAAGCGATTTATATACAATCGTTTGCCACGCGGATCGATACTTGACTTTTTTGTAAGAATCGTCTAAATTTGTCGATCCTTTTCGGCGGACCGCGGTCTTACGGGAAGGATGTTAAAACTTGATAGAATAAGGGGAGAAAATGGCACAACACGTAGAATACGCTACAACATCATTCAAGACGCCATTGAATCATCGCATAATTGCGAGCATGCCGGTCCAGGCTTCCTGGATCGACCAGGAAACCGGAGAAAAGGTAAAGGTCGAGGGCTTAACGGAAAATGTTGGCGAAACCAGCACGTTGGTCAATCTGGACATTTTACCTCCGGTTGGCTGCGAAGTTCGTTTGAGAATAATGAACGACAACAAACCGATCATCGAGGTTCAGACACGGGTGATCCGTGTCGAACGCGATCCCGGTAAGCCGATGGCCGCACTTTCCATACTTGAAAATCTCAAAAAGTGGAAACGTACGGCCCTCACCGCCGCGCAAGAATGGGTAACGAGACATTGGAAGCTCAATTACGAAGAAGAATGGGTTAATTAAGGGGTAGATTCATTCGTCATCATAACCGGGGCGGGAAGGTTCGTTAGAACATTCCCGCTTTCGCATTTTGGCTGCAGCGATATCATGGCAAGATGTTTGAGATCGATACCATTTGCGTTTCTCTCTGGTCCAATGAGTCCGCACCTGACGCGAACCAGCCTGATCTTCGACAGAAAACGAGCCGGGTTCGATAGCAACTGCTCTGGTTTCTACAGATAAAGTGTCAGGTTCGATAGAAACTGCTCTGGTTTCTACAGAAAAAGTGTCAGGTTCGATAGAAACTGCTCTGGTTTCTACAGATAAAGTGTCAGGTTCGATAGAAACTGCTCCGGTTTCTACAGAAAAAAGGTCAGGTTCGATAGAAACTGCTTTGGTTTCTATAGAAAAAGTTCTGGTTTCGATAGATAGATTCTCAGAATTAGCCCAATTAGTTCCGAAGTGGTTGCAGGGCGCGATCATTGCGATCAACATCAAGGTCAACATGCAAACAGATAAGCGAACAACATATCCGGGATACGCTGCATCAGTTAAAGAGATGAAAAGACTGTTTCTTGCACTTGTTTTCTTCGGACTGACTTTGCCCGCATTTGCACAAGTCGCCCCGCTTACACAGGCCGAGTATGTCAAGATGCTCTATGCCCTCCAAAAAGATCCGGGCAGCAAAGCCGACATCGTCGAAGCTTTAAGAAAACGCGGAATCGATTTTGTGGTGACCGACGGCATCCGCGGCTTAACCCGTTCAAAGGGGGCCAATGACGAGGAGTTGAAACGCGCTCTCGAGGAAGCCGACCGCCGCCGGCAAAACCCCGTCGAAGCAAAATTGCCCTCGCCGAAGGACGCCGATCTTGTCCTTGAGAACGCACGCAAAAACACGCTTGAAGCGGTCGAGGAAATGCCCGATTTTGTTGTCAAGCAGCAGATCCAACGCTCCGCCTCGTATGCCGGGACCAACAATTTTCAAAATCTCGACCGATTGATCGTTGCCGTCAGCTATAAGGCGTCGGGCGAGGAAACTTATAAGTTGCTCTCGCTCAACGGCCTGTTACAAAACAATCCGCAGGCAAAGGGATCATACGAAGAGGCGGGCGGCACAAGTTCGACCGGCGAATTCGTAACTGTTTTGGCGACGATCTTTAAACCCGAGAGCCAAACCGCGTTTGAAGTTGTCGAGACCGATGTTATCCGGGGGCGGAAAGCTCTCGTATATGCATTTAGCATCACAAAAGATCGTGCCCGCCAGGTTATCACGGCTGCCGGTATAACCACCGACACGACAATCACCGGGATGAAAGGCCGTATCTGGATAGACCGTGAGAACTCTCGGGTGCTGAGGATCGAGAGCGAAGCAACCGAGATTCCGCCGGCATTCCCCGTAACCACTGCAAAACGGAATATTGATTACGATTGGGTCGCAATTGCCGACGAAAAATACCTATTGCCGTCGTTGTCCGACGTTCGGTTGACGTCGAGGGAGAGCGGCAAACTTTATGAAACGCGAAATGTTATAAAGTTTAAGGAATATCAGAAGTACGGATCTGAGGTGAGGATCCTTGACGACGATCTGAAACCCGAACCCGAGCCTAAAAAGCCAAATTAATTGAAAGAAAAATAAGCCCCGGCGACGACAAGGCCAAGCCAAAACAGTCCTTTGATGAGGAAAAACAGAAAGGCGATGATCCCCGCCATCTTCGTCCATTTGAGGACGGTTTGTTTTTCTCCGGATCGATCTTCGTCCACTTTTATAAAAATAACCCTCCCGCCTCGCTTTTTCAACGTTTTGATCCGTGACCGACCCGATGCGAATATAACCGATTTGTAGATTTGCGGTTCCGCTCGTTTGGCTTACCATCATAGTTTCGGCTTTCGCCCAGGACAGGCCGCCGAAAGAACCAAATAAACCTGGAGCCGATCTGATAGAACTTAACGTACTTGATACGACGATAAAGCTCGACATCCGCTATGCGACGGCAAACAACTTTGTCGGGCGGCCGGTTTACCCCGAGGCCCGTGCCTTCCTGCAGCGTCCCGCCGCCGAGGCCCTGGTCCGCGTCCACAAAAAGCTGAATAAGGAAGGCTTGGGGCTTGTGATCTTTGACGGCTACCGGCCGGGGTCGATCACAAAGCTATTTTGGGAAGTCGTCCCCGAAGACAAGCGAAAATTTGTTGCCGATCCGGCCAAAGGGTCGAAACACAATCGCGGCTGCGCCATCGATCTGAGTATCTATGATCGAAGGACAGGCAGGCTGATCCCGATGCCGTCGGGTTACGACGAATTCACCGATCGTGCCTCGCCCGATTACAAGGGCGGCACCGACGAGGAACGCGCCAACCGCGACAAGCTGCGGCGTGTAATGGAAGCCGAAGGGTTTAGCGTCAACCCCAACGAATGGTGGCACTTTGACTACAAAGAATGGGAAAAGTACGCGATCTACGATATCTCGTTTACCGAGGCCTCGAAGGGGAAGTAAATGGGTTGGCAAAGGTTGAGTCATCCAGTTCGTTAGGTCGTCTCCTGACGAAGACCCGATAGGCTTTCGCTATTATATCTGTTACGTAAGCCTAGATTTGAATTTAGAGATTTGTCGTTTCATTGCCCCCAACATAACGTAGAGAATCACGTTAAGAATCATACCGAATACATGCCTGTTTTGGTAATTCCTTTGTCATGCACGATCATTTTGTAAATCAGCCAGAAAATCTTTTAGGCATCCGCCCGTCGCAGTTTTATACATCATTTCGAAGTAATGAGCTTCTCTTTGCAGTCGGCGGCCTGCTGTTGGTCCAGCATTCCGAATTTACGGTATTCATTCCCGTCGTATCGCAGGACTCTAGCCGAATGCCTCGCTGCGGACGGTAGTCCATAATCGTCAAGAACAATTTCGAACGGCTCATTTGCTGGATTTATGCCAGAACGGAATTGCGGCTGAATGAGTATCCCTCCACTGAACTCATTTTCACCATTGGAACTTTCGATTTTCTCGATCACCCGTCCCTTGACGTAATCAAGCATTTGCACATACGAGTCGTTACCGCCTTCTCCGTATTCGAACACTATCTGCGGTGCCATCGTTCTTAACGCAGTTATCGGATAAATTCTCTCCACTTGGATTCCGGTCTTTCGATAAAGCTCCTTTCCCAACGAATCAACGATCCACAACTCGTCGTTTTCGCCCTCTCGTTTTACGAAATAACTGAACGGCGAGGTTTCGCCAACATCCCATTGTCCATAGCTTTTAGTATTTACCTTTTGAAAGCATTTTAGTGCTTCGCTACCGACGGCTTTTGTGGTCGTCATCTCAACATTTTCAGCACGTCCATTGTTTTCCGACTGAGAACCAGATGCTCCGCAACATATGCAAAACACGACGCCGACGAAACTAAGCGAAAGAAAAATAGTGACGATTTTCATTTCATTTTCAACAATCTATTTTAGGCATGATGCGCCTGTTAAAAGTCCATCGTGCTTACCCGTCGCGGGTAAGCGTTTGCACTAAATAATAACCC
>OCZT010003969.1_pt1 | contig 15053 bp, 11 predicted proteins | sample 1539031 | NCBI WGS metagenome assembly OCZT01 (sample SAMEA3539308, study PRJEB22396) | soil metagenome | biome: tundra; feature: field; material: soil | place: USA | collected 2010-05 | depth 0.15 m
TGCGGGGAATCCGGGAACCAGAGTGTTCGCCAATTCACGCTGGCGAAGTCCTGCGCATAAGGGGCGGGGACACGTTATCTGGTGATATCGGGAGGGCCTCGTTCACTTCGCCGCATTTCTCGGCGTTTCGTCGGTTTGAGCACCTAGGTCGTCTTTGATCACCGCTCCGCCTTTCATCACAAACTTGACGCGCTCGATCTCAGTGATGTCCTGCAGCGGGTCTCCGGAGGTCGCGATCAGGTCGGCGAACTTGCCCTTTTCGATGGCGCCGACTTTGTCCTGCCAGTGGATAATCCCGGCATTCACCGTGATTGCCATACGCAATGTATACAGTGGCGTCGCTCCCCAACTGACGAGGATGGGAAACATCTCGCTCTGCACGCCATGGGAACAGTTGCAGGCGGCGTTAAAGATTCTGCCCTGCCCGTTGGAAACCGGGGTGGAGCCGCTCCCATACCCGAGTCTTACACCGGCCTTCAACATCTTCTTCCACGTTTGCTCCAGCAGACGCCAGCGGCTGTAGGGCGCCCATTGCTTCAAATCTCCAGGTTCATCTTGACGATGATCGAGGAGCGTCGAAGTGACAGGAAGATCTTTCTGGAGGATCATTTTGATGTCCTCATCGGTCGCCGCCGTGGCATGTTGGATATCGTCGACCCCAGCTTCAATTGCCCATTTCAGGCCGTCGCCACCGTAGGTATGGCTGGCGACGAACATCCCGCGGCGATGTGCTTCGTCCACGACGGCCTTGAGTTCCTCCAGACTGGGAAGCGCCTGGTTCACCATTTCGCCATTCGGCTTGAAGTAGAACGCCCCGGTGGTGTGGATCTTTACGTGATCCGCGCCATAGTGGGCCAGTTCGCGGACGCCCGTGCGCAAGGCGTTTGCGCCATCCTTGACAATTTCCACCGCGAACGGTTTGAATTCCAAAGGATACGGCCCAGCGTCGGGAGCCGTGATCGCCAAAATCGGCCCGGCCGGCAGCAGTCGCGGCCCCTGCACTAACCCCTGTTCGATGGCTCTCTTCAACTCCACATCGGCGAACCCTCCCCCATGTGTCCCCTGGACGACCTGAGTGGTGTAGCCGGCCTTCAAACTTTCTGTCGCGCTGTGGAGTGCCACCATCATCTGGTACTGCAGTCCTCCCACCCCGTCCGTCAGGTGAAGGTGGCCGTCAATCAAGCCCGGCAGCACCGTGGCCCGGCTCAGGTCGATCACTTTCGCACCCGCCGGAATCGATACACTGGCGGCGGGGCCGACACCGATGATGCGCTCGCCCTGGATTAGCACCACCTGGTTCGTCAGCATCTGGCCCGACTTCGGGTCGAACAGCTTGCCCGCACGTATCGCGGTCGTCTGTGCAGCTTGCGACCAGAGCATGGCGGCAGCGCCCAGCATCCCAGTGACCGTTCTCAACACATACTTCAATCGCATGGTGCAGTTCTCCGTTCGGTTTGAAGTGCTGTCTTCACTGCCCTTCCCCGCGCGGGATTTCAGCCAAATTGAAAAGAGGCGCGCGGGCAGGCGCAGTTGCATCACAATAAGCTACCGCCATACGGGCGCCCGCTGCAAGCGGGCGTGTTCCAGAGGAGCTCGCGGCGTGACACCTGGCGGCGCCCGTCACCCGCTCCATCCCTCACCAGACGTGCACCCGGTCCTTCGGAGCGAGGTACAGCTTCTGCGAGGGCTCGACCGGGAAAGCGCTATACCAGGCATCCAGGTTCCGGACCGTATCGGCGCGGTACTGGTCGGGAGCGTGGCCGTCTGTCGAGATCTGCATCCGCAACGCGGCATCGCGCGTCCTGGCGCGCCAGCTCTGGCCGAAGCTGATGAAGAATCGCCGATCGCCGCTGAGGTTATCCTTCACGACATCCGATTTACCATCCAGCGAGAGCCGATAGGCGTCATAAGCGGCTAACAGGCCGGCCACATCGGCAATGTTTTCGCCCAGCGTCTGATGACCGTTCACGGCGAGATCGGGAAACGGCCGGTAGGCGTCGAACTGTGCGGCCAGCGCCTCACCGGCGGCCTTGAAGTGATCGAAATCCGGTTTCGTCCACCAGTTGGCGAGCCGGCCCGCGGCATCGAACTGGCTGCCCTGGTCGTCGAAGCTGTGGCTGATCTCATGGCCGATGATCGCGCCCATGGAGCCGTAGTTGTGCGCCGCGTCGGCGTGGGCATCGAAATACGGAGCCTGGAGGATGGCGGCGGGAAAATTCAGCGCGTTCTGAAGGGGAAGATTGACGGCGTTGACCGTCTGCGGAGTCATCCACCACTCGTCGCGGTCGACCGGCTGGTGAAGCTTGGCGAGTTGGCGGCGATATTCGAAAAGATCGGCGCGCTGCGCGTTCCCAAGGGCGTCCCCTTTGACGATTTCGAGGCCCGCATAATCCTGCCAGCGGTCGGGGTAGCCGACACCGACTTTCAGCGTTTCCAACTTCTGTTTGGCCTTGGCTTTGGTCTCGGGCGACATCCAGGTGAGCGCGTCGATCCTCTTGCCGAACGCTTTCACCAGATCGCCGACCATAGCCTGGACTTTGGCCTTGGTTTGCGGCGGGAAGTAGCGTTCGACGTACAGCCTGCCGACAGCCTCTCCGAGCAACTGATTCGTGTAATCCACGCCCCGCTGCCAGCGCGGCCGCTGCTCGGGAATGCCGCTGAGGGCCCTGCCGGAGAATTTGAAGCGCTCATCGACGAACGGTTTGGAAAGAAGGTTCGCGGCCCGTTCGACGGCATGGAACCGAAGCCAGTCTTTCCAGGCGTCGAGGGGCTCGGCGGCGGCCAGGGCGGAGAGTCCGGGGACCGCTTTGGGGTGCCAGATCATGAAGACGGGCGCGTCCTTCAATCCGGCCGCGTCGAGCAGCGCCGCCCAGTCGAGTCCGGGAGCTTTGGCGGCCAGTTCATCGCGTTTCCACGAGACCACGCCATGCACGTCTTCGGATTCGCCACGGGTGGCATGCACCGCCGCCATTTTGGTTTCGAGCGCGAACACGCGGGCGGCGCGTGCTTCCGGGTCCTCAAAGCCCGCCAGCTTGAACGTCGCCGCAATATGCGCCCGGTACTCGTTGCGCAACCCGGCCATGTGCGGAGTCGTGGAGATATAGTAGTCGCGGTCCGGCATTCCGAGACCGCCTTGGAGCAGGTAGGGAAAGCTGTGCGATGGGTCCGCCAGGCCCTGGGTGACCCAGACTCCGAAGAGGTTCCGGGTCTCGAAGTTGGTATCGTTCAGCGGGTCGACGTCCGCGCGGAGATTTCCGCCCAGCACGCGGGCGAGATCGTGCCGATCGGCGATGGCCGCGATGGTATCGAATTGCGGCTTCAGGGGAGCGATTCCCTTCGCCTCGATGGCGGCTTCGTCCATGAAGCTGGCGTAGAAGCCGGCGATTTTGCGGGTGTCCCCACTGGCGGCAGATCCTGCCTGGGCCGCTTCCTGAATGAGGGTCAGGGTGCGCTTCCGGGTCTCGTCGGCCAAAATTTCGAAGATGCCGTAACCCGGTTTGTCGGCGGGAATGGGCGTGGCCTTGATCCATCCGCCATTGGCATAGGCATTGAAATCGTCGCCCGGAGCGACGGATGTGTCCATGCCTGGCAGATCGATACCTGCCGCCAGCGGTGGCGGCGCCTTCCTGCATGCGGGCGCTCCTGCAATAGCGGCGGCGAGAAGGATGGCGGCAAACAGCCGGATCGACGCGGGTCCCTTGGTGTAGGTCACTCCAAGAGAGTAGCGTACAATTGCAGCGCCATGAACCTTCGGCGGCGACGAGTTTGGATCGCCGGCGGTCGAGTCCGCTATAATCTTCGCAGCTATGATCACCGTGCGTTCCTTCTGTTTCCTGGCCTGGGTGTTGGCGCTGGCTGCTGCCGCGCCCGCTCAGACCAGACCCGAAACCACTTCCAAACTCGGCACGAGGTTTTATTCCCTGGCCGACGAAAAGGACGCAGTCGCCGCCGCGCAGAAGAACCTCGCCGCCGATCCCAAAAACGTTGACTCGCTGCTCAAACTGGCGCAGGCGCAAATCTCCGTCTGGCAAGACAAGGAAGCGGTCGAAACCTTGACTCGCGCCCTGGCGATTTCGCCCCAGAATGCCGACCTCTACACCGAGCGCGGCCACCGCGAACTCCCGTTGCGGGAGTTTGCGCGAGCGCGCGCCGATCTGAGCCGCGCCGCCGCTCTCAATCCCAATAACATGGCGGCGTACTATCACCTCGGACTCGCTCACTATTTCCTGGGCGAGTTCACTCAGGCCGCTGGCGCCTTTCGCCACGCGGTGGAAACTGCGCCCAACACGGATGAGCGCATCAACTCCACCAACTGGCTGTATGCCGCGCTGCGCCGCGCCAAGCGAACCGCCGAGGCGGCGAAGGCCCTGGAAGCCATCCCGCCGGAAATGACCAACCAGGAGCCTCACACAAAGTTCTATCTCAATCTGGTGCGCTTCTTTCAAGGCCGAATGAGCGAATCCGCGGCGTTGCCCCCCGAGCCGCCGGCGGGCAACACCGATCCTGAGGTCGAACTGCCGTTCGATACCGTGGCATACGGCATCGGCAACTGGCATCTCGCCGGCGGAAACACGGCCAAAGCCCAGGAATACTTCCACCGCATCCTGAAAGGGCACGTGTGGGTCACCTGGGGGTTTATAGGGGCCGAGACCGAGATCCAACGCTTGCCGTCAGACCTCAAATAGCTTCCGCGACAGGTTGGCCGGCCGCCTGTTTGACGCGGGCGATAGCCAGCGCAATACCGCCCCACAGGCCGGCTTTCTCCTGGAGCGCCGAACTCTCGATGCGCACCTTGTCCACCGGAAACAGCCGGACGCGCTCGCGAACTTCCCGTCTCACGGTGTCGATCAGCAACGGACCAACGTCATTGGCGACATCGCCGCCCAGGACGACCAGCTCCGGGTAGAGCACCACGATGACATTGGAGACGCCGATTCCCAGCATGCGCGCGGCCCGTAACAATTCCTCGCGAACGGACGAGTCCCCTGCCGCGGCCGCTTTCGCCATGAGGCCCGGAGTCACCCGGTCGGCACTTCCCTCCACCATGTCGTACAGGCGCGGGGCGTGTCCGCTCTTCATCAGCCGGACGCCGGCGCCGATGAGGGCCGGGCCTCCGGCAAGGGTCTCCAGGCAGCCCCTGTTGCCGCAGCCGCACAGTGGGCCGTCCGGCAGAATAGTCTGGTGCCCGATCTCGCCGGCTGCTCCCAGCGCGCCAAGCCGTAGCTTGCGGTCGATCACCACCCCGCCGCCGATTCCGGTACCCACGGTGAAGACGACCATGGTCTTCGCCCCACGGCCTTGGCCAAACCAAAGTTCTCCGAGGGCCGCCATGCGCGCGTCGTTGAGCAGGAAGACCGGGCAACCCACCGCGGCCGATAACCGGTCGGCCACTGGGTAGTCACGCCATCCAGTGGGCAGGTTCGGGAGAAACAGGGTGCGGCCGCGGTGGAAATCCGCGAGCCCGGGCACGCCCACGCCGAAGGCCGCCAACCGCTGACCCGCGCTGGCCGCCAACTCGTTGATGGTCGCGGCGATCCGGCTCAGGACGGCGTCCGGACCTTCGTGCGACAGTGTGGGGATAATCCGCTCAGCCAACATCTGCCCGGCGCCGCTGGCCACCGCGCAAGAGGTGATGGTTCCGCCAATATCTACGCTTGCAAACACTGCTGGCGCTACTATAGCGCACCAACAGGGGCTGAGGGGCGTAGGCGTTATGTCCTTCCATGTGATGATAGAAAGGTCTTATGGCAAAAATCGTGATTCTAGGCGCTGGCATGATGGGCAGCGCTTTCTCTGTTCCCCTGGCTGATAATGGCCATGCGGTCTGCCTCGTAGGTACACATTTGGATGCGGACATAGTGGACTCCATTCGTCGAGACCGCTTTCATCCACGGCTGAAAGTCCATCTGCCGGAAACGGTCCAAGCTTACACGCATAACGAGTTGGGCGAAGCCATGCGAGGCGCTGACCTGGCGATTCTGGGTGTCAACTCAGCGGGCCTGGACTGGGCGGCGGAGAAATTGCGCCCCGTCCTGCCTTTGCAGGCGCCGGTCGTGATGTTGACAAAAGGTCTGCGGGGAGATGGAGACAAGCTGAATCTCCTGCCCAACGTGCTGGGGGCTCGGTTGCCCTCGGATTATGTCGGACAAGTCTGTACCATCCGCGGCCCCTCAATCGCCGGTGAACTGGCGGTACGCCGCCACACCAGCGTGGTCCTGACCTGCCCGGACCGGTCTGTTTTCAATTCGCTGGCCAGTTGGCTACGCACGAGTTACTACCATGTCTGGCCGAACACCGACCTGGTAGGGGTGGAAGTCTGCGCCGCTCTGAAGAATCTGTATTCGCTTGCGGTTGGAATTGTTTCCGGCCTGCTGGAAGGCTCCGCGGAGGTCGAGAACCGCCTCGGAATGCACAACCTGTCCGCGGCCCTGTTCGCCGAAGCTCTGTGCGAGATCACCTACATGGTCACCCTGATGGGCGGCGATCAACGCTCGATCTGGACGCTTCCAGGAGCGGGCGACCTGTATGTTACCTGCCAGGGCGGCCGAAACATCCGCATGGGACGGTGGCTGGGCTTGGGCGTGCCTTACAGCGAAGCGAAGGCTCGATATATGAGCGAAGAGACGCTTGAGGGCTCCGAGACTGCGTTTACCATCGGACCCACCATTGATGCCATGGCGCAGAAAGGGACGCTCGATCCGAACGCGGTGCCCCTGATGCGCGCCATCATCGACATTGTTTGCCACGATGGCCCCCTGCACATTCCATGGGACCGATTCTTCGGTAGCGGGCTTCCGTCGCATTGCGGCCAGCTATGACACCAGGGTGATAACAGTAGGTACAGGGATGACGGGCAAAGATCGCATTCTCGCGAAACTGCGCGGCGAACCGACCGATTGGTTGCCGTTGATGCCGATCACGATGATGTTCGCCGCCGAACTGGCCGGCGTGCGCTACGACGATTACGCGCGCGACCACCGCGTGCTGACCGATGCGCAGGTGGCGGTGGCGGACCGCTTCGGCTTCGACTACGTCTCGGCGATTTCCGACCCGGCGCGCGAAGCCTCGGACCTCGGCGCCGCCGTGCAGTGGTTCGACGACCAGCCGCCCGCGATTGTGGAGAGCCGCGCACTGCTCGATGAGAAGCGCAAGCTGGCGGGTCTGCGCCTGCCCGACCCCTCCGCGCCCGGACGAATGCGCGATCGTGTCGAGGCGGTGCGGTTGCTGGCGGAGCGCACCGGCGCGACGCGGATCGTCGAAGGGTGGGTGGAAGGGCCGTGCGCGATGAGCGCCGATCTGCGCGGGATCAACACACTGATGCTGGATTTCTTCGACGACCCGCCCTTTGTGGAAGCGCTCTTCGACTTCACGGTGCGCATGGAAGTGGAGTTCGCGCGGGCGCAGGTGGAGGCGGGCGCGACACTGATCGGGGTAGGCGACGCGGCGGCTTCGCTGATCGGGCCCAGGCTGTATGCGAGGTATGTGCTGCCCTGCGAGCAGCGCCTGATCGCGGCGATCCGCGCGCTCGGCGTGCCGGTGCGGCTGCACATCTGCGGCAACACCAGGGGCATCGTGGAAGGCATGGGCCAGACGGGCGCCGACATCATCGATCTGGATTCTCCGACGCCGCTCGGCCACGCGCGCCGCGCCATGCGGGAGGGCCAGGTGCTGCTTGGCAATATCGACCCGGTGCGGGAGTTGCGCGACGGCACGCCTGCATCGGTGGAAGCGGTTCTGGCGGAATGCTACCGGCAGGCGGGCGCGGCTTACATTTGCGGCGCCGGCTGCGAGGTGGCGCGCGGCACGCCGCACGCCAACCTGGAAGCGATGGCGCGGTTTGCGCGCAGCCGCTCGTGAAGCTCGCTCCATCCCCGTGCGCGGCAGACGCTGGAAGCTACCGTTTCCACTGCTGTTCGATCTCCTCGAGGTTCTTGCCCTTCGTCTCAGGCGTGAACTTCCACACGAACCAGACGGTGCAGGCGCACATCAACGCGTAGATCCAGAACGCCCCGGCAGCCGTGAATGCCTTGACGAGCGAAAGAAACGTCAGCGTGATCAACAGACAGGCGAGCCACAGCGCAACGGTTGCCAACGACATCGCCCGTCCTCGAATTCGCGTGGGGAATAGTTCCGAGATCACAACCCACACGCCAGGTCCCATCCCGAAGGAAAAGAACGCGACGTAGCAGAGTATCAATGCAAGGACGCTGGAGGGTGTTACGGAGCCCGCTCTAAAGACAAGGCCCAGCGCCGCCAACGACACTCCCATGCCAGCAGCCGCCGCGATGAGCAGCACCTTGCGTCCGAGCCGGTCGATGGTGAACAGCGCAACAACAGTAAAGACCAGGTTCATGAGACCCACCAGAACATTCGCCCAAAGGGCCGCGGACGTACTTCGAACTCCCGCCTGCTCCGTGAAGATGATGGACCCGTAGTAGAGTACGGTGTTGATGCCCGTGACCTGCTGAAGGATAGCGAGGGTAACGCCGATCAGCAGCGGACGGCGCATCCCGGGCTCCAGCAATTGGCGCAACGATCCGCTCTCTTCGGCGATCGCGCGCTCGATCTCGCGCAGTCGGGAGGGGGGCTCGCCCAACCTTGCCAGCACTTGTGCGGCTTCGGCGTGGCGGCCTTCTTTCACCAGCCAGCGGGGGCTTTCCGGTACGAAGAAGAGAGCGCCCAAAAAGAACAGTGATGGAACCGCCGCCACAGCGAACATCCACCTCCAGCTTTCATCGCCAAGACCGGCGAGTGCCCATCCCACCAGGTACGAAACCAGAATGCCCAGCACGATCGCGAGTTGATTCATGCTGACGAGACGCCCGCGGATAGGCGCGGGAGAAACCTCCGCGATATAGAGCGGGGCGAGCATCGAAGCGATACCGATGGCGACCCCAGCCACAACCCGGGCGGCGACAAACGCGCCCAGTCCGTTTGGCAGCGCGGTCGCTACCGAGGAAAGCGCGAAGATCACGGCCGACAGGAGCAGGACGAACTTGCGGCCGAAACGGTCGCTGAGAGCGCCGGCTGCTCCCGCTCCGAGTGCGCACCCGGCCAACAGGCTTCCGGCGGCGAATTCGGTTTCGATCTCCGTCCACTGGAAATGCCGGCGAAGAAAAACGATCGCACCGTTGATGATGGCTGTGTCGAAACCGAACAGGAATCCACTCAACGCGGTGACCGACGAGATGCGATACGAATAGCCACGGGATGGCGATGGCGTATCCGGCGTGAGAGGGAGGTTTCCGTGCATACGGGCGCCGGCCACAATCACCAGACCTCAAGTTTCAAGCCACCCTGACCCGGGTCTTCGAAAGGCCCGGCGAAGGGAGTGGACAGCTTTCGCTTCTTGCCGAAATAGTCGCTTTCGACGACCACGCGCGAGCCATCGGCGTTTTCGTACGCAAGTCCCGAACACTTCGCCTTCCCCAATAGCCCGGTATCTACGAGTTTGGTCGCGGCAGTGTGCACCTCTGCACCCAGGGTCAAGCGAACATACACGCGGTCGCCTTCCTCGACGAGTTCGAGTTTGGGGTTTGCCCCGGGGAGGTTGAGCGCACCGTCCTCCCGAAAATAGGCGCGAGCGCCCTCGAAATACACATTTCCACCCGTCTCGAGGGGGTACTCCCGGTGGTTGTAAACCCACAGCCCGTAGCCGCCGAAGCGCAGTGGGTTGGCATCGGCCTGGTTGCCGCTGACAGGTGGCCCGCCATTTCCCACAAAGATGTTGTTGTAGAAACGATTGTCGCCTCCCGTGGTGCTGTTGAGGCCGGCGAGCGCGGTGGAGTGTGCTTTGAGATATGGCGTCGAGCGCCGGGGTTCGGACAGGCTGATCAGCCGGCCGGTAATCAGATTGTGGACGTAGGCGCCTCCTTCGGAGCAGTCCTGCAAGCTGGTGGCGGACAGGAAAAGGTTGTTGTCCACAAGAAACGGCCCGTGATTCACCTCGACGAAGAGGTCGTCGGTAGTGTTGTCGTAGAGGAGATTGCCAGTGATCCGCGTGCCCTGGGCCATCCAGTCCATCCACAATCCGCGGCCAGCGTTGTGGATGCGGTTGCCTTTGATCACCACGTCGATGGCACCGTGCAGTTTGATGCCCGCCATTTCCGCGCCGGCGAACTGCCGTTTGACCCAGATGTTGTAGATGTGGTTGTTCGAGATCTGGCTGAACACGGCGCCGAGACTTCCGACAATGCCGGCCTGCTCACAGTTGAAGATCACGTTGTTGCGCACGACGTGAGACCCGATGTTTTCCCGCGACCAGCCGGCTTCCAGGGCGCGCACGATCACTTCGTTGTAATGCGTGGCGCCATCCTTCCGCGGGTCGTTGATCCAGACATTGTGACCGGTCTTGCGGTCCTTGCCCAGGCTGATGCCCGAGCATTTCGAGTCGCTGATCACGTTGTTTTCGATGATCCAGCCCTTGCTCCAGTGGGTGCCCAAGAGCCCGATCTGCTCCGCAGTCGGGGCCGCCCATTGCGTGGCGGCCTGGCTCATGTGGAAGCCGCGCACGGTAATGTAGTTGCGGCCCGGCTGATCCGGGTAGAAGCAACTGTCCCGCACGTTGATCTCCACCAGTTCCTCATTGGGGTTCCTGTCGTGGAAGTTGGCGTAGATGTAAGTATTGCGGTCGTCGCTTTCGGTAAACCAAGTCCATGTCGAACCTTCACGATCCCGGCTGTCAGGCTGGGGCTGCGGATTCAGGACACGCTCCAGGAGGTGGGTCTCCCACAATGATCGACCGTTCAGGTAGACCTCGCCGGTATGGTGGGGCCGCCCTTTGTCCGTAAACCAGTCGCCCACGATCAGGTCTTTGTAAGGATTGTAGCTGCCAAAAAGGGAGTTCGGCACCGTCGCCTTCCACACGCCGGGCATGAATGGCTTCCAGCCACGGATCACCTCCGATCCCTTGATGTCGACTTTCTCGCCCGTGGCCGCCTGGTAGACGATCCTCTTTGCATCGGACTCGCCACCGCGAGGTGGTGTCACCCGTTCCCGGTAGGTGCCCCCATGCACGGTGATCACATCGCCCGGTTGCGCGATCCGGGCGGCTGCAAAAATCGTCTTGTACGGTTTGGACGAGGAGCCGTCGTTGTTGTCGTTTCCAGTGACGGCGACATAGATCTCTTTGGCGGGGGAGGCATAAGCTAACAAAGTCAACAGAGTTGTTACGATCAAGCGTCTCATTTGCCGTCTCCCAGCCATCGATCCCACGGATCCCCGCCGGACTGCCGTGCCAGGAAAGATATCCCGTGCCATAGCCGTTCCGCTCAGTTCTTCCGGAACAACAGCGGCGCAAACTCCGCGAGCGACCAGCGCCAGACGGGCCAGACGTGGCCTCCATCGCGGGTAACGTAGGTATGTTTCACGCCGTTCTTGGTCAGGGCGGCGTGGAACGCCTCCGCGCTGACGTGGTTCGGGTCCTGGTTGCCGTAGCTGATCCAGATCAGATCGAACTTGCCCTCGGCGGCTTTCGCGCCGGCGAACTCGGGATAGCGGGTCGCGGCGTCGGGAAGGGCGACCGCCCCGGCGCTGAAGAAGCCGAACTGGCTGAAGAGCTCTGTGTGCTTGAGGCCGACGTTGAGCGTGGCGCCTCCACCAGCGGAGAGCCCCGTCATGGCGCGGTTCCTGCGGTCGGTCAGCGTGCGGTAGGTCGAGTCGATGTAGGGGATCAGTTCCCTGGTCATGTACTGTTCGAAGGCTGGCGTCTCGCCGGCTTGCGCGGCGGCGCCAGAGGCGAGCGACAGATTGGGGGAGTTGCGCCCGTTAAACGGCATCACGACGATCATCGGCACGGCCTTCTTCCGCGCAATTAAGTTATCGAGGATCACGTTGGCCGCGCCGGCGGTCACCCAACTGCTGTAGACGTCTCCGCCGCCGTGCACCAGGTACAGCACCGGGTAGCGCGTGGTGCTCTTGTGGTAACCGGGCGGAAGGTAAACCGCGAACGGATGCTCGTCGTCATAGGCCGCGGAATGCAGGCAGTTGTAATCGACCGTTCCTCGGGGCACCTGCTGCGGCTGCCAGACGGGCACGGGAGTGCCGGGCACTTCCACCAGGCTGGCCGAGGTCCGGGTGCGCAACTTCAGAAGCGGATTCACCGGGTCGGCGATGGAAAGGCCGTCGAGGGTGAAGAAGTAGAGGTGAATCGTCGGCTCGAGCGGCGGCGAAGTAAAGGTCCAGACGCCGTCGGATCCCTTGGTCATCTTCGTGGTTCCGCCGGTGCGCGCTTCGAGCGTGGCCATCCAGTCGCCAGTGAGGGTGACCTCGGCCGCTTTGGGAGCGTACAGCCGGAACGTCACCGTGTGGTCGGCGTGAACTTCGGGAGAGACGAGCGTCTCCTGGATATTGCGGCTTCCCCGGCCGCCGGGCGCGGGTTGGGCGAAGGCGAGGCATTGAGCGGCGAGCAGTCCCAGGACGATCCGGGCGGCGCGTTGCGGGGAGTGTGCGTTTGGGATCACGGGCATAACGTAGCCAGTGTAAGGGAAATCGGAGCCGGAGGGAACCGGCCCTCAAGTCCAGATCGCGCCGGCCTCGGCATTTGCGGCTGGAGAAGATGTACTCGCGGCAGCGGCTTGAGGCCGCCAGCCAGAGGGCCGTCCGGCCGCGTGAGGTATATTAATGTGTATGAAAACAGTGTTCAGGTTCGCCCTACTGGCTAGTCTCGCCATAGCGCTTTTTGCAGCCGATGCAACCGGCAAGTGGAGTGCCCAGATGCCCGCGCGGCGTCGCCCAGCACAAGACACGCGGCCAGCCGCCGAACAGGGGCGCGGTGGCGGGGCGGCTCCGGCCGTCAGCACCTTCGTTCTGAAGGCCGAAGGCAAAAAACTCACCGGCACCGCGGAAATGCCCACCTTTGGCGGCCGAGGTGCTCCGGCGGAGAAAGTGGAGATCGAGGACGGGAAAGTGGATGGAGACAACATCTCGTTCACCGTTGGCAGTCCCATGGGCAGGGAGGTCTATCTTAAGGGCAGAGTCTCGGGCAACACCATCGAGTTCAGTATGACGGCAAATTCCGACGACTACGGAACTCCACCCATCACCTTCAGCGCCAAACGCGCGCAGTAGCGGCCCGTGCCGTCTTCCAGTAGCGTCCTTAGCCGCCGATACTTTCGTGGTAAAGTGAAGAGCTTTTGCTGCACCATACAGTTCTTGGCGAGGTAAGCATGGATCGACGTTCTTTTGTCGGAGTCATGGCAGCCACTACCATGGCGGAAACGGCATTTGCCCAGGCGCCGGCTTCGAAGAAGCCCGGCTGCTACTTGCTACAACATTATGGGCTTCAGCTTGGATCTCAGGCTACGCGTTTATCGGACTACCTGAGCAAGGTATATCTGCCGGCTCTGGCCAAGGTGCAGCCCGTCCCCACTCTGGTGCTGGATGCCCAATTCTCCGAGCGTCTGCCCCTGGTCACGATCATCGGCGCTTATTCCTCGGTCGAGCAGGCATGGAGTGTGCAAGCCGCGTTGAACGCGGACAGGGATTTCGAGGCAGCTACCGACGCGTGGCAGGCCGGCGCCGAACCGCCCTTCGACAGCATGACGACGGAACTCCTGGAAGCCGCCGAGTTCTCTCCGGATCTCGCGCCTCTTAACCCCCAACCAAAAGCACCGCGGATTTTCGAAATGCGCGTCTATCAGACGCGGACGTTGAAGGGACTGAGGGCGTTGAAGCAGCGTTTCGCGGAAGCCGAGGTCAAGCTTCTCGCCAGAGCGGGGGCACAGCCGGTGCTGTTCGGGACCACGGCGATCGGCTCCAACAACCCCAATCTTACCTGGGTGATCGCATTTGCGGACATGGATGCGAGGGAGAAATTCAACACGGCGTTCAATGCCGACCCCGACTGGATCAAAACGCGCCAGCAATCGTTGGAGCGTAACGGGCAGATCCCCAGTTTCCGGCACCTCACGCTTTACCGGGCCACGGCGTATTCGCCTGTTCGTTAATTTCCGGGCAATGAAGAGACGCCTTTCAGCCGCAGTCCCAGTTTTGCTCGTTTTCGCAGGTTGCCTGGTGGGCCAGCAGGCGACCATCCGCGAGGAAAAGCAGGTCATCAAAACCTATCCTTTCTCCGGCCCGGATCCGTCGCCAACACGGTCCGGCAGGGGAGGAATCGGCCAGAGAATCTATCCCTACTTTTCGTTTGACGACCTGAGCTCGACGGGCGCCGACCAGACCTGGAATGTCGTGCGGATGGAGAACCCGTACATCGAGGCGTTCGTCCTGCCGGCCGAGGGCGGCAAGCTGATCGGGGCCGTTGAAAAGAGCACCAAGAAGGCATTCATCTATTACAACCACGTGCTCAAGTTCCGGAATATCTCGATGCGAGGTCCCTGGACATCGGGAGGAATCGAGCCGAACTTCGGGATTATCGGTCACGCCCCATCGACGGCGAGCCCGGTGGATTACCTCATCCGCAAGAATCCGGATGGAAGCGTGAGCTGCTTCGTGGGCAGCATGGATCTGCCGTCCCGCACCCAGTGGAGAGTCGAGTACACGATACCGGCGGACAAGGCCTATGTGGAGGCCCGCTCGCTGTGGTACAACCCGCAGCCCCTGAACCAGTCCTATTACGTGTGGATGAATGTCGCCGAGAAAGTCGGTAAGGACCTGGAAGTCATCCTCCCGGGAACAGCCTGGATCGGGCACAACTATGCGGTCCCCAGCCAGCCCTGGCCCACCGGCAGGGACGGGCGCGATCTGGCTTTCTACAAGAATCACGACAATACCGACGACGGCAGCTTCTTCGTTCACGGCGCGCTGTCGGATTTCTCGGGCGGCTACTGGCATGATTCCGACTTCGGATACGGCCACTGGGCGCTTCACGAAGAGGTGCCCGGGCAGAAGCTCTTCCGCTGGTCGCTTTCGCGAGCCGGGGCCATCTGGGAGAACCTGCTGACGGACAGCGACGGCCAGTACTTCGAGCACCAGACCGGGCGCCTTTTGGATCAGAGCGACACCGGATTCTTCGCGCCTTACTCGGCCGATCACTGGCAGGAGTTGTATTTCCCCTACAAGAAAATCGGCCCCATGGTCAAGGCGACACCATACGG
>OCZT010003970.1_pt1 | contig 15052 bp, 9 predicted proteins | sample 1539031 | NCBI WGS metagenome assembly OCZT01 (sample SAMEA3539308, study PRJEB22396) | soil metagenome | biome: tundra; feature: field; material: soil | place: USA | collected 2010-05 | depth 0.15 m
ATAGGTGTTTATTCCTTTTGCGCTTATAGTTATTGTGGTGGAGGAGGGGTTGGGGTAGATAGTAATGATTGATGATTGTTGATTGATGATTGGAATACCTACATCTAAATTGCAATCATAGGTTGAATCGGTAACATTTCCAAAACCAATTGTATCAAGAATTATATAAGCAATATTATCCTCATGAAAACAACGAAGTGCAGAACCGCCTTCAAACCAAACAGTATACATATTAAGTAATCCTTGGGTACCTCCAATTCCTTCAATAAGGGCATAATAATTACTGTCGGTGTGATTTGTATGTCCTCCAAAATGACTAATCCAAAACTTTTTCCGGTAATTATTCCCAATTAGTACAGAATCCACATTCGAAACATAATTATCAACTCCAAAGTTAAATGTAGTTGGCAAGGTATCACCTAATGATAAATTGAAATCATAAAGTAAAGTATCGTCCAATCCAACGTTAAGAAATACTTTCCTTTGTAAAGTATCTTGTCTTATGGCACCCCAATAATGATTATAATAATATATTGGCATTGGACCACAATTTTGTGAATATTGATAACCTGATTGAAGTAATTTCTGATAATGATATGCCCCGATTAGAGTGTCTCCACTCATAAATAATTTATGTTCATCAGTTCCTTCGCAAGTTCCATCAAACCACCAGTTCATCTCTCCCCACCAGGCATTCGAATCAGGGAAAGGATGATAAACATTAGTCTGTGCAGAGGATGTTTTTATAAGGAGAAATAAACATACTATTAATATATAGCGTAGTTTCATTTTACAAAATTAATGCATCACACTCACCTTATAAAAACTCCGTCCATCGAGTGCGAGGATATAAATTCCATTGGGCAAGGCAGAAACTGCTATTGTGGTTTCATCTTCATTTAGCTTGCCTTCTTTAATTACCTGCCCGAAGGTGTTTGATAGGATATAGGTGTTTATTCCTTTTGCGCTTATAGTTATTGTGGTGGAGGAGGGGTTGGGGAAGATTTTGATTGGAGGATTATTAAAAACAATTTCATTAATTCCAGTGAAGATCTGACATATTGAAACAGTATCAGGATAATAAGATAAATTATTCTGACTAAAACATGATAACCATCTTCCCGACTCAAAATTGGGTGTCATAGACATAATAAATGGACCTTGCGTGCTCCCGATACCTTCAATTATTGCATAATTTGTATCCAAAGGATTATTTATATAATCTGGAGTCAACAAAAATCTTTTTCTATAATTTCCACGGATAAAAATTGAATCTATAGAGAGAACCCTGTTTCCACCCCCAATACGATCCGTTAAAGTATCACCAATAGAAAGGTTTAAATTATATTGAAGGACTTCAGAAGTATCAAAAGCCTTTATGTAATAAAGTTTCTTGCCTGATGTATCTTGTCTTATTGCCCCATCATAACCCAAAAAAACATTTGAAGTATCATTGCCCATCCAATTGAAACTAATTCTTTCATATTTATATAATTTATGATATGTGTAGCTGTTAATAATTGTATCACCTTGAATCCACTCATAAAATTTATAGAGAGTGCCATCTGACCCATCACAAATAGTACAATCAAATTCACCAGATGACCAATACGCATTCGAATCTGGAAAAGGATGATAAATAGTAGTCTGCCCCGATGATGTTTTTATCATAAGGATTAAACATACTATTAATATATAGCGTAGTTTCATCAGGCAAAGATACAAATTAATTAGGAATTACGAATTAGGAATCAGAAATGATGAGTAAATAAACTCAAATGTTTTGGTCAATTGAATTATTAGTATTAGTTTAGCCGCATGTTAATTACAAATAGTTCCCCAAACATGTCTGCACTCAGCAAGAGGATTCATTTGATGACCTCTTGCAATGGAGAGTAGATTCTCAGGATTTCATAGTTTCAATAGTTTTATCATCCAATTGGATGACAAGGTAGTTTTGTCCCCTGTTTTCTCTTTTATTCTAAAAAAGTCTTCAGTTTTTGCTTTACCAACTGTCGTTGGAGCTATTTCAGGAACAGTTGGCGCTCCTCCAACTACAGTTGGCGTTCCTCCAACTACGGTTGGCGTTCCTCCAACTGTTCTGTTTGTTCCTCCAACTGTTCTGTTTGTTCCTCCAACTGTCGTTGAAATTTCTCCAACTGCGGTTGATTTAGCTCCAAGAACAGCAGGAATTCCTCCAACTACGGTTTTTAATCCTCCAACCGCCATAAAAAATAATGAAAAAGAGGATTCCGGTAATTCAACAACGCAATTATTCAAATCAATTAATAAAAATATCATAAATTAAATCATTAAAAATTAAAACTAAATGGAAAAAGGAAAAAAATTAAGTGAAGCCGATACTGATGAGTATGTGGCTGAAAAAGTTGCCGAAGTGGGCGGATTAGCTGCATCAGACACTAATGTGGATGTAGCTGGTTTGGGAGCTTTGGCTGTAACTGCGAGTGGAACCTACAATGGTTCTCGAACTGCTGATGGCTTGGCACAGATTGCTGCAACTACTGCCACAGATTTGAAAAATAAAAAGAAAACGCTTGGTATTGATGCTCATAATGCCATTGTTGATAAGGTTAATGTTGTTTATAAAGCGGATACTGACCATATAAAAGGGTTAGGAATTCCTTTATCTAAAATTGCAACTGCTAAAGATAAATGTCCGAAAATCATAAATGGTAAAGGTGAGCAGTGGATTCATGATAATTTTGCTAAATTATCATGGAAGTCTTTAGGCGATTTGGCAGATTATTATACGGTAGAAGAATGTACAGGCGATGTTACTATTGAGGCAAACTGGTATGCTGCCGATAAAGCAACAAGTAAAACTGCAAAAGATGTTATAGTTAAAGTAAAAACGCGAAATGTTCCTATATGGTGGAGAGTTACCGGTTGGAATTCGGCTGGCGAAGGTGTTGCACCTTCAGATCCTTTCGGAGGAAAACCGATTAACTAATTAATAAGTAAAAGATTCAAAGCCGCTCCTGAAAATGGGGTGGCTTTTTATTTTGAATATTATTGGATGATTAATAAATCCAAAATCTGGTAGAGGATTAAAGCCCCAAAACACTCCTTTTTTGCAATTAACCTTACACAGTTGATAAAAATGTAAGGTCTAATGCTAAAAAAAGTTGGCTGCAATAAATATATTCCCTATATTTGTCTCCTCAAAGCGATAATTATAAATAAAACACAATAACAAAATGCTTATTCTAAATAAATAAAAATGAATTATAGGTTTACAAAATCAGCGTTACTGTTCATTTTTTCTTTCACATTAATTATTTTCAGCTCCATAAAATTACGAGCGCAAAATAATGTGGGCATCGGAACAAATGTCCCAAATCCTTCAGCATTATTAGACCTTACAGCAGCTAATTTCGATAAAGGATTATTAATACCCCGATATACAACTGCACAACGAACTGCATTTGTTCCGCAAGCAACAGCTTTAGGATTATTGGTATATGATACCGACTTTCAACAATTCTGGTATTGGAATGGATTAGTTTGGGTTGCCACAGTAGGAACACCAGGACCAACAGGTCCGACAGGACCATCAGGAGCAAACGGAGCAACGGGACCAACAGGACTAATGGGAGTAACCGGACCTCCGGGAATAACCGGACCAACCGGACCTCAAGGATTAATGGGAAATACCGGACCAATAGGACCCACCGGACCGATAGGACCAACAGGCGCAACAGGGGCGGCTGGAGCTACAGGCGCAACAGGATTTACCGGAGCCACCGGATTTACAGGGGCAACCGGACCAATAGGACCCACCGGATTAACAGGATTAACCGGAGCTACTGGCGCAACCGGAGTCACAGGTGTTACTGGTCTTACCGGAGCAACAGGTGATACAGGACCTACCGGATTAACCGGCGCAACCGGACCAATAGGACCCACAGGAACAACAGGACTTACTGGTGATACAGGACCAATAGGACCTACCGGAGTAACAGGTTCAACAGGACCAATTGGACCCACAGGAACAACAGGACTTACTGGCGATACCGGACCAATAGGACCTACCGGAGTAACTGGTGCAACAGGACCAATTGGACCGACTGGAACAACAGGATTAACAGGAGACACCGGACCAATAGGACCTACCGGAGTAACCGGCGCAACAGGACCAATAGGACCAACAGGAACAACAGGACTTACTGGTGATACCGGACCAATAGGACCTACCGGAGTAACAGGTGCAACCGGACCAATTGGACCCACAGGAACAACAGGACTTACTGGTGATACCGGACCAGTAGGACCTACTGGAGTAACTGGTGCAACCGGACCAATTGGATTAACCGGAGCCACCGGACCAACGGGAGTTACCGGATTAACAGGAATAACCGGACCCACAGGACTTACAGGTGATATCGGACCAACAGGATTAACAGGAGCTACCGGACCAACTGGAGTTACCGGATTAACAGGAATAACCGGACCCACAGGACTTACCGGACCAACTGGATTAACGGGAGTCACTGGTCCAACAGGTGTAACCGGATTAACAGGTACAACTGGTCCAATTGGACCCACAGGAGCGCAAGGAGCAACAGGAGCAACCGGTCCGGGAACTATCTGCGGTGGAGCAGCAGCAAATTATGTTACCAAATTTACAGGCTCAAGTTCCATGTGTAATTCAATTATGTATGATAATGGTGCTCAAGTCGGAATCGGAACAACAAATCCATCCATTTCTAATGCCGGTGCTACCTCTGTTGATAAATTTAATATTACAAGTACAACAGTATGTGGTGGATGCGATATGGTTGAATTTACAAATACAGGTGCTAATGGAGTTGCTCTCATAGGTTTTAATTCACAAACAGCAAATGCATATAATACTATTGCCGGAGCTACCATGGGAATTTATTCTGGAGTTTTTGGATTACATCAGCCAACAACCGGAACAGGTTATGGAGTATGGGGAGGAACCAATTCAAGTAACGCTGCAGCCGTTGGGGTTTATGCGTGGTCATTTGATCCTACTAATCCTTGGGCTCTTTTCTCAAACGGATGGGCAGGTGGAACACACCCTTGGCAAACTGTTTCTGACAGGAAATTAAAAAAGAATATTGTGACCATTCCAAATGCCTTAGATAAAGTTTTACAATTAAGAGGTGTTGAATATGAATTCAGGGTTAATGAATTTCCAGGTATTGGTTTAACAGATGGAAAACAAATAGGTTTTGTTGCACAGGAAGTTGAGCAGATTATGCCGGAACTGGTGCATGATAGAACAATCACCGGAATTTTAGGTGGAAGACAAGAAGCTAATAAAGCATCTAACAAAGTTGAATACAATGTTAAGATGTTGTCCTATACTGATATTATTCCTTTATTAGTTGAAGGGATGAAAGATCAACAGAAAATCATTGATCAGCAAAAAGCAGATATCGAAGCTTTGAAAGTTCGCTTGAATAAATTAGAGAATAAATAAAATGTCTTAAGTATTAAGCCCTAAGTATTAAGTACAAATTAAAAGCCCACTGATAAAATTATCGGTGGGCTTTTTTACTTAAGACATTGGACTTAATACTTAGTACCTTCCTAAATATCTCTTAAGTCTTAAGTACAAATTAAAAGCCCACTGATAAAATTATCGGTGGGCTTTTTTACTTAAGACATTGGACTTAATACTTAGTACCTTCCTAAATATCTCTTAAGTCTTAAGTACAAATTAAAAGCCCACTGATAAAATTATCGGTGGGCTTTTTTACTTAAGACATAGGACTTAAGACTTAGTACCTTCCTAAATATCTATATTAGCATATTTAGCATTCTTCTCGATAAACTCTCTGCGTGGAGGAACATCATCACCCATAAGCATTGAGAAAATTCTATCAGCTTCAGCAGCGCTATCAATAGTAACTTGACGTAGCGTTCTTGTTTCAGGATTCATGGTCGTTTCCCATAACTGTTCAGCGTTCATTTCACCAAGACCTTTATATCTCTGAACACCCACTGATTCTTCTTTACCATCTTTAGCAATTTCTTTTACTGCCGCAATCCGCTCTTCATCCGTCCAGCAATATCTTTGCTCTTTTCCTTTCTTTACAAGATATAATGGAGGAGTAGCTATATATATATAACCCTGTTCGATAAGAGTTTTCATATATCTGAAATAAAACGTCAGAATCAACGTGGTGATGTGACTACCGTCAATATCAGCATCGGTCATGATGATTACTTTATGATAACGAAGCTTTTCGATATTCAATTCTTTCATATCATCTACCGTCCCGATAGAAACTCCGAGAGCGGTAAACATATTCTTGATTTCTTCATTATCATAGATGCGATATTCCATCGCTTTTTCAACATTCAGAATTTTTCCTCTTAACGGGAGGATAGCCTGGAAACGACGGTCGCGTCCTTGCTTTGCAGTTCCACCGGCACTATCACCCTCAACAAGATAAATTTCACAAACCGCAGGATCAGAATCAGAACAATCTGCAAGTTTACCCGGCAAACCGGTTCCTGTCATCACATTTTTACGCTGCACCAATTCTCTTGCTTTACGAGCCGCATGACGAGCGGTTGCTGCAAGAATTACTTTCTCCACAATCGTTCGGGCTTCTTTTGGATGCTCTTCAAGATAATTAGTAAGCATTTCACTCACCGCCTGGGCAACGAATCCCTCAACTTCCGAATTTCCCAATTTAGTTTTTGTCTGCCCTTCAAACTGTGGCTCTTGAACCTTAACAGAAATAACTGCTGTCAGCCCTTCTCTGAAATCATCACCTGCAATTTCAAACTTAACCTTTTGTAATAAACCTGATTTATCGGCATAAGTTTTAAGAGTTCGAGTCAATGCACGACGGAATCCTGCAACATGCGTTCCACCCTCGTGAGTATTGATATTATTGACATAAGTATGCAGGTTTTCATTGAAAGATGTATTATACTGCATAGCAACTTCAACAGGCATACCGCCCTTTTCGCCTTCCATATAAATAGGTTCAGGGATAAGTTTTTCACGTGTTTCATCGAGATAGGCAACGAATTCTCTCAATCCTCCGCTGCTGTAAAATACTTCGGATGGCTGAGCTCCATCATCATTCAAATTACGTTCATCGGTTAAAGAAAGTTTTACGCCTTTATTTAAAAACGAAAGTTCTCTTAATCTTGAAGCGATTGTATCATAAACATAAACCGTTGTGGTAAAAATTGTATCATCAGGAACAAAAATAACCTTAGTACCTGTTTTATCAGTTTCCCCGACTTCTTTAACTGAATAAAGTGGTTTACCGATTTCATACTCCTGTTGAAATATCTTTCCTTCTCTCGAAACAATAACAGTGAGATGTTTTGATAATGCGTTGACACAAGAAACGCCAACACCATGTAATCCACCGGATACTTTATATGAATCTTTATCGAATTTACCACCGGCATGTAACACTGTCATAACTACTTCAAGGGCAGATATTTTTTCTTTAGTAGTGATACCTGTCGGGATACCTCTACCATCATCAGTTACAGAAATCGAATTATCTGTATGAATGACCACATCAATGTTTTTGCAATATCCTGCAAGCGCCTCATCAATGGAATTATCTACAACCTCATAAACAAGATGGTGCAATCCCCTGGTGCCGGTATCACCAATGTACATTGAAGGTCTTTTTCTTACAGCTTCCAGTCCTTCAAGAACCTGGATACTATCGGCGTTGTAATCGCCCTGATCAACACTGTCTTTAACTAATTCGTCCATAATAAATTTATAATATGTTTTGGTTAATAATAATTTAAAAACTTTTAGAGATTATTGTAATCAAGTCTGTAATAGCTCAAACGGCAATCAAAAAACGCATATATCAAACCTGAAATTGTTATTCTTTCTCATATGGGCAAAGATACAAAATTTAATTGGTAATTTACACTATTGTTGATAAATAAATCAAGAATAATTTTCTGATGCTTTTTAAATAAAATTTTTCCCCCAAAAGGAAGCCTTTAATTATTAATTAGAAAAATGATGGAAGTGTGTTTTTATAAGCTAAAAAGACAAATTTTACACTTTCTGTATCATTTCGGAAGAGTTCCTGAGTTGTCAGGAAGAGTTCCTTACAAGGACGGAAACTTTAAAACAAGCTATTTTATGATGCTTTTTTCATTTCTTCATAAACCATACTGGAAATATCACTTAAAACATCTTTTAGCTCCTTATAATCTTTTCCATGAGTCATTATACCTAATAAATAAGGTTGATCCTTTAAAAATACGATACCGAATTCGTGCAATTCTCTTTCTTCGCCAACTCCCCTTTCACCAAATTTATTTGCAACAACAATATCTTTATCCAATCGTCTTTTCATTCCATCATTAAAATCACTTTTAGTCATTAACTCCAAAGCATATTCCGACATATCATTATTTAAATAGCCAGCATTAAAAAGAATGGTGAAAAATCTTGAATACTCTTCAATAGGAGCATAATATTCTACATGAAGTTCGGCAGGTTTCATATTGATTACGGCAAGAAATTTATTCAATGTTCCGAATTTGAAATTATTAACGACAAGAAAAGCAGCATCGTTTACTGAATAAGCAATGGCATATAATAATAGCTCCTTTAATGTATAATACCTTCCCGGCTCTAAATTATGTTGTAAGATTTCCTGAGGTCCATATTCACCAGAAGGTCTTTCATAGTAAATTCTTTTGTTTAATAATTCAGGATTGTCCTCAGCTTCCTTTAATAAAGCTATCATAAAAGGAACTTTAAATAAACTTGCCCCATTATATTGCAGTTCAGGATTGATTACAAACCAATCTTCATCTTTAAAGGATTTAAAATAAACAGAAGCATTCTTAAGAACATTACTTTCTTTTTTTGCCAGGAGATAATTATTGATCTTCTCCTTCAAGGGCATTAATTCTTCAGATTCCTCTTCAACATCAGCAAACATCAAGGGATGCATGAGTCGTTCATCATTTATTCTTGAAATGTTGTATGGCAAGAGACAATCTTCCGTTTTTGCCTTGACAATCTCTTTGGGATTAACATATTTTGTTTGATAAAATAGCCAGGATGCTGAGCAAGAAAGGGAAATTATCAATACCAGATAAACAGGTATTTTCTTCGTTAATGTTATCCACTTAAAGAATTCTGGTTTCACTTCTTTCTATAGGATGGATTAAATAGCTTTACTCATTTCAATATAAACCATTTTGGAAATTTCGGCAATGATATAAGATTGCTTATCGGTATTCCTTCCTTCTGTCATTATACCAAGTAAATATGGCTTATTAGTTAAATAAATAATCCCGAACTCATGAAGTTGCTTTGTAGTACCATCTTCATTTTTGCAATAGAAGTGAGATACTTTAATGTTTTTATCAATGTCTTTTGTAATTCCATTCTTAAAATTATTCAGCGTTAATAATTGAAGCATAAATTCCGAATTCTTCATACTTAAAAACCCTCCATTATAAAATAGTTTTAAAAATTTAGAATACTCACAAACATTCATTTTGTAATTTTTATTAGGCAGATTTGGAAATGGATTCTGAATGGCTTCATAAACGCTTTTATATATTTTCAAATCAACCAAAGGATTCAATAAGTCTTTTACACATTCATCATTTTGTGCAATCATCCGATTAATTAAATCTTTTACTGAATAGGATTGATTTACGATCATTCCACTAGTGGATGGTGTTAAACCTTTGTAAATAATTTGCCTGTCAAGAAAGGAAGGGTCATTTTCTCCTTGTTTTAGCAATGTTATTGTTTTTCCAATTCTTAGGAGCTGGTTAAGTGAATATTCCTGTTCCTGATTAACACTAAAATGTGATCCATCATTTAATGCGCTGAAATAAACCGATGCAGATGTAATCGTTCCTGATTTTTTAATGTTTTCAATAAAACCTGAAATAGTCTCTTTTAGTTGATTATATTTCTTATCCTCTCCTTTTACGTCAGCCAATAAAATGGGATGTATCAACTTATAATCATTTTCGCGTAAAACAGTTAAAGGCTCCTTGCATTTTGTTTTTGCAATAATTATAGATGAAGCATCAGCAGTTTTAAGTTTACTAAAGATGCTGTTGATTAAAATAAAAAAGATAAGCGAGGTAATTAATATCCAATAAGTGGGGATTTTTATATTCAGGAAAAATCTTTCTTTCTTTATTACGTGGTTCATTGTTTAAATATTATACCGCAAAATTATGTGTTAAAACACATACAAATACATGATAATTGTCATGTTTTCTTGCATAATAGGAATAATTCAAGAGATTGTTATTATAATTCAAATTATAAAAGTTAAAATCAAAATTCTCTCAGAAAGAATCAAAACACCAATCATATTTTATAGTCAAAATAACAAAACTAAGTGTTTTGCTATTCTAAATTCAAGAATAAACCCACTTAAGTGTTTGGAGGAGTTTATATTTAATGAATTACTCTTAAACACTTTTATAGATAAAGAAAGTAATAATCTCTATTCATTTACAGTTGATATCCCATTTATTCTTTATTTTTGCAACCCAATTAAATATAAAGTGAACATAATACCTGAAAGGATTCTTATTTTATCATTTACTGATAAGTCTTTCTTTTTTAGCCCTTCTAAGAAGATAAATGGAATTTAAGAAAGCTTTCATTAAAAAAGCAACTCCTGCCGGAATCCTTATTACTCTCGGGATTATTTTTGGTGATATCGGTACATCACCTCTATATGTATTAAAGGCAATAGTTGGAGTTAAAAACGTAATTGATATTAATGTTGTTTTAGGCGGTGTTTCATGTATTTTCTGGACATTGACATTGCAGACCACTATCAAATATGTAATTCTTACACTCAGAGCGGATAACAATGGTGAAGGTGGTATCTTTTCTCTTTTTGCTTTAGTTAGGCGTCATCGCCCATGGTTGGTTTATCCGGCAATTATTGGTGGTTGCGCTTTACTTGCCGATGGAATTATTACTCCTCCCATTTCTGTTTCATCTGCTATTGAAGGTTTGAGAATTTATAATCCTGATATTCCAACAGTTCCTATTGTCATCACCATCATTACCATATTATTTTTATTTCAACAGCTTGGAACAAACAAAGTGGGTGCTTCCTTTGGTCCGATAATGTTTATCTGGTTTTCGATGATTGCAATCCTGGGTGGCATACAATTATTTCATAGTGCAGAAATCCTGAAAGCTGTAAATCCATATTATGCCTATAACTTATTATATAATCATCCGGGTGGATTCTGGGTTTTGGGAGCTGTATTTCTTTGTACAACCGGGGCAGAGGCATTATATTCTGATTTAGGTCATTGTGGAAAACAAAATGTGAGAATTTCATGGATGTTTGTAAAGACTACCCTACTGATTAACTATTTCGGACAAGGTGCCTGGCTGATAAAACATTCGGGTGAAATCCTTGGTGAAGGCAGAAACCCATTTACTGAAATAATGAAAACAAGCAATGTCAACGACCCGAATCATCTTTGGTTTGTAATTCCAGGAATTGTGATTTCAACTGTAGCTGCAATTATTGCAAGTCAGTCATTGATTAGTGGAAGTTATACCTTGATAAGTGAAGCTATGCGATTGAAGTTATGGCCTAAAGTTAAGATTCTTTTCCCGACTAATGAACGCGGGCAATTGTTTGTTCCTAGTGTTAACTTTATGCTTTGGGCAGGATGTGTTGGTGTAATGCTATATTTCCAGGAATCATCTCACATGGAGGCTGCTTACGGGCTTTCAATTACTGTAACAATGTTGATGACGACTATATTATTATCTAATTATTTTGTCGTTCGTCGTTACACAAAAGGTTTTACATGGGCATTTCTTATCACTTATTTAATTATTGAGCCCTCCTTTTTGATTGCAAATCTTAGTAAGTTTCAGCATGGAGGTTGGGTGAGTTTAATAATCGGAACATTTTTGTTTACAGTTATGTGGATATGGTATCGTGCCAGAAAAATCAGGAACAAATACATTGAATTTGTAAGTGTAAAACAATATTTAAAATTGTTTAATGATGTGAATAAGGATGAAGAGATTCCAAAGTTTGCAACCAATCTTGTTTATCTGACAAAGGCAAACCGTGCCACTGAAATTGAAAACTCAATTGTTTATTCAATATTCAGAAAGAAACCTAAACGTGCAGATGTTTATTGGCTTGTCCATGTTGATGTTCAGGATGAACCGCATACCATGGAATACGAAGTGAAGCAAATTATTCCAGGCATACTTATAAGAGTAGAATTTAAGTTAGGCTTCAGGATTGATCAAAAGATAAACGTCCTTTTCAGAACTGTTATTGAAGATTTAGTGAGGAATAATGAAATAGATATTTCAAGCAGGTATCCATCATTACTCGAGAATAATATTGTCGGAGATTTTCGTTTTGTTGTTATTGATAAAACAGTTACCTACGATAATGAGTTACGGCTTATTGATAGAATATTTATGCGGGGATATCATTATCTCAAACTTATTTCTCTATCCGATGAAAAGGCTTTCGGGCTTGATACCAGTTCAGTAACTATTGAGAAAGTTCCTTTAATTGTTACTCCTGTTCGGAAGTTTAATCTGAAGAGAATACTTAAGAACCCCTAAAAGAAAGCAGGGGAGTGGATGGAGTTGAAATCCCTTTTATTCTATTGTAATTCTCTTAACAGTTGTTTCTTTATTCGTTATTAATTGAACAAAATAAATTCCTTTCGACACACCAGATAAATCCAGAGAATAAATACCTCCTGATGTATTTCCAATATTCTTAGTACATATTTCCTGACCCAACATATTCATAACATGGATGGAAACATCATCAATCCTGTTTAATTCTATTGAAACATTCAATATTCCATTTGATGGATTCGGATAGAGATTAAAAACATCGTTGGAATTATTTGATATTGGAATTCCTGTGTTGCCCACCGAAATATTAATATCATCCAGATAAATATTATTTCCATTGGCATTGTAATTCGCAAAAGCAAACATCACATTGCTATGCCCTGCTAATGTATTTAGTAAAACAGAATCTCTTCTCCATTGACCACTTGTAGGAGTAAACGGATTGGTTTGTGCTCCGATAACAGTAGCTAAAGTTGCACCTCCTTTTGCATAAATATTTGACCAGGTAGAACCGCAATCGCTAGAAACGGAAACCAGCAAGGAATCATGGACAGTATTATTTCTTTGTATATAAGCTACACTAAAGGAAAGAACGATTGGAGAAACTGCGTTGCTGAAATTAATTGTTGGAGAATAAATAGAATCATATTGTCCTTGATAACCATTCATAGTATTATTGTCATCATATTCTGCACATGAAGTGCTATTTCCAAATCCACCAACGGTATTGTTTCTAAACCATGTATCATTACCATCAGGATTTCCTATTCTCCAGGTTTGATAAGGGAATACAGCATGTTCAAATCCTTCAAAGATAGGAAAGTTATTTAATTGTGTTACAAAAACAACCGTTGCGGTATCATTTGAATGATCGGCATCTGTTCCGCTGTTTGGTGAAGTGGTATATACTTTTAACAGGTGCGAACCATCACCAATTGAGTTCATTGGAGCTAAGGTAACAGTAGCCATTGCATGTAGTGCAAGTGAGCCAGACCATGGCTGAGATACTACAGGTCCTCCATCTAACTGATAATTGATAGTTGCAGACGTTAATGTTGTTGACCCGTGATTTTTGAGAACTATTGAAGGCGTGATATTCGGATTGCAATAATTTTTCTGAACAGGTGTATTGATATTTAATATTCCTGCATCCAATGCAAAGGGAGTCACATTGGGGTCATAACCATCATTAACCAAAGCACCTGTATTATTCGGGTCGAGCCAGTCTTTTATTTCAGTGCCGGCAGTTCCTCCATACGCCCATGAGGTTGCAAACTTTCCATATACATCATAATAATTAATATCACCTGCACCACAATAAGAGGGTCCTCCATAAAGTTGACCAATAACACGATGATTCTGGTCATATAAAGGAGAACCTGATGAACCTCCTTCAGTAACACCATTCGTCCATTGACCAACTCTCCAAACATCTGCAAAACCATTGCCCTCATTCTGCATTCCTCCATCCTGTGCAGGTGCTGCTGCGAATGAAATCTTTTTTACATCACCTGCGGGATGATGAATGCCGGTTGTGCTATCAGCATAAACCCATATATTCGACCAACCTTCATAATATAAATTAAACGTATCATTAGGTGTGCTGCTTAATTGTACTAAATTAAAATCAGAATGAACATTAAATGCCTTCTGAGTAGATCCTGAAATCGTGTAGCCATAAGGACCATCAGTGTTTGTGCTGCAAGTAGGGCTGTCCCAATTAAATCGAAACACCCAAGTCATTGCATCGGATGCATTTCCACAATGATTGGCAGTGAGAAAATAGGGCGTTCCATCACTTGGCACATCATTAATCAATGAACCCGAACATTGACCACTTCCTCCAACTGTTATGCATGCAACAGCGCGCTTCTGCTTATCCCAATTGCCATCGCAAACTACATTGTTTTCGCAGGAACCTGATTGATTAAAACTCTTCATCAGATGATTAAACAAGCTCCTGTATCCATGCGTAACTCTGAATATATTAATCCCTTTATTGTAAGTCAGCGATTCATTAACATTTACATCCGGCGATTCATCATACTCAACAATAATCTTAGACCCCTTAACTAAGTCAACTCCCAATTGATGGTCTTGCTGATTTGTTTTATCTGTAAATGCACCCAATACCATTGTTTTATCTTCATTGTAAACAAAAAGTTTTCCGCCTTTTGGCATAATGAATTTATCGAAAGTAATATTAATGGTTAATGCATCGGGGCAATGGATTCCGAGCATCCACACATGTTCCAAATCTCCATTATCTAAAACCGTTGTAGTCCATTGACCAGAATTTTCGGTATTGAGATTTACATAATGATTATATCCGAATCTCCAGGGGATCTCTTTATAGTTATCATTTATTAAATCCTCTTTTACTAATGAATCAACATTAACAACGGGCATCTCCACAAATGGTAC
>OCZT010003971.1_pt1 | contig 15048 bp, 9 predicted proteins | sample 1539031 | NCBI WGS metagenome assembly OCZT01 (sample SAMEA3539308, study PRJEB22396) | soil metagenome | biome: tundra; feature: field; material: soil | place: USA | collected 2010-05 | depth 0.15 m
AGCTTCCGTGACCTGTGTCACCGCGCTTGGGGCGCTGTCCCTCGCCCGGAGCGGAGCCGGAACTCACGTTCACTGGTGACGTTTGTCACGGTGAACCTGACGGCCAAGGCGCACCATTTCAAGAGAATTGTTTGCCGCCGCCAGATGGTTGGCGGTGGGATTCCACAATCGTCAGCGGGTTGCGCCATGCAACTTATCTGCGTATCGCGAGGTAGTTACAGCTGCGGCAAGGCTTTCGCCGAGAGCCTGGCGCGGAAGCTGGGGTGTGCCTGCATCGGCCGCGAGGAGATGCTGGAGCGGGCAACCATTGCCGGCATCGCCGCTGGCAAGCTGGAGATGGCGTGCGTCAATCCGCGCGGACTGAACGAACGCATGATGCTGGAACGGGAACACTACCAGTCGTTCGTCACCAGTTCGCTCGCCGAAATGGCGCTCTCCGGCCCGCTCGTGTATCACGGACTGACCGGGCATTTGCTGTTCAAGGGCATTCCGCACGTCCTGCGCCTGCGCGTGGTCACCGACATGGAAACCCGCATTAAATCGGTGACCAACCGCCTCGGCCTGGATCGCGCCAAAGCCAAGAAATACATCGACGAACTGGAAGAGGACCGCCGCAAGTGGGTGCGGACGTTCTACAACATCGACTGGGAGCAATCGCGGAGCTACGACTTCCTGATCAACGTGGAGCACGCCAACGTGGAGAACGTGGCGTCGGCCTTCTGCGCGGTGGCTCAGCTTCCTGAGTTTCACGAGACGCCGGCGGCGCGCGTTGCCCTGGAGAACCTGCTGCTGGCCAGCCGTTGCCGCGTGGCCCTCGCCGAAGACGACCGCACTTACTATGCCAGTTTCCAGGTGCAGGCAGACCGTGGGAACGTGTCGATTTCCTATCAGCCACGCCACCTGAAGGTGGCTGAGTCGATTGTCCCGGTGGTGGAAAAAGTCCCTGGGGCGCGTCATATCTTCGCCACCATGGCGGCGAGCCGGATCCTGTGGATCCAGGAGCACTTCACCCCCACGGGCGAAACTTTTCAACACGTAGTCGAGGTGGCCAAGAAATGGGGAGCCGCGGTGGAACTGCTCCGGCTGGAGCCGGCCGAGACGTCGTCGGTCGTCGAGCAAGCGACGGCCGGCCAAAACGGCGCCGGCGCTACCCCCGCCGCAACGCGGGAAACCGGCGGCATCGAAGACGATGTGCCGGCAGACCCGCAGGCTAGCCAGTTGCGCGAGGGCGGCGTCGAGGAAACCTTCAACGAGTTGGTCAAGCTGGGCAAGGCGGGCGGCCGGATGGTGGTACAAGGCTCGGTCAACAACTTGTCCAACGCGATCGACCGCTCGATCTCCTACAGCCTGGTGGTGATTGGAGAAGTCTTCCTCGACAAAGGGAAGGCGGCGCGCACCCGGCTGAGTCGAGAGCTGACGAGCACCTTGCAGGAACGGTTGCGGGGAGTCTCCGTGGTCCAAGCCGAAGATATGCAGGAGCGCTTTCTGTTTGGCGCCGCGCAATTGGTCACCATGCTGCTGTGCACGGCGGTGACCGCATTGATCTACGTGGCGGTTTTCACCCATCAACGAGTGGTGCTGGACTTCCTCACACGGCCGGAGATGGCGTGGCGGATAACGGCAGCCATCAGCGTGGCGCTGTTCATTCCTATCGTGGCGTATTTTTCCGGCAAGGCCGTGCACTACCTGCTGAAGTTGATCAAGATGGAATGACGGAATGATGGACTAGCGGAACGGGCGCGCGGACGACAGCAGCGGCGCCGAAAGACGAGAAGGCGGCATGGATTTATTTCCTTACACGCTCAACGCATCGACGATGATGCAAGTGGTGTTGCTGGGGCTCATCGGCGGCACGCTGAGCGGATTCATCGGCAGCGGCGGTGCGTTCTTCATGACCCCTGGCATGATGAACCTCGGGGTGCCTGGAGTCATCGCGGTCGGTTCCAACATCACGCACAAGTTCGGCAAGGCGCTGGTCGGCTCCCGCCGGCACGGTGAAATGGGCAACGTCGACAAGAAAATGGCTGTGTTCATGCTCGCCACCGCTGCTATCGGAGTCCGTTTTGCGGTGTGGGTCAACACCGAACTGATTGCCGGGCACACCGTGGGCAGCGCGGTTCGCAAGGAAACGGCGGTTAACCTTTATATCAGCGCGGTCTTTGTTTCGATCCTGGCCATCGTATCGCTTTCCATGTTGCGCGACATTATCGGAGCGTCAAAGAGCGACGTAGCCGGGCCCTCGCGGCGCATCTCCGACTATCTCAACCGCCTGAAGCTGGCGCCCATGATCCATTTCCCGGTGGCCGACGTAAGCGTGTCGCTGTGGATCGTGCTCACGGTTGGACTGGCCACCGGCTACCTGGCCGGAACCATTGGCGTGGGCGGGTTCATCGGCGTGCCCGCCATGATCTACGTATTCGGCATGCCCTCGGCGGTGGCCGCGGGCACGGAGTTGTATCTCGCGGTATTCATGGGAGGCTGGGGAGCGCTGAACTATGTGTTTGAAGGCAAGGTCGATATCCGGCTGACCATGCTGCTCTACCTGGGGTCGCTGATCGGAGTGCACATCGGCGCCTACGGCACCAAGGTGGTGAAAGAGGTGATGATCCGGCTGGTAACTTGCCTGATCATCTTGTTCTGCGTGGTTTCCCGGGCCGTCGCCGTCCCCACCTACCTGCGGCAGCTCGGCTGGGTCAAGCTGAACCCCGCCTGGGACCGCTATTTCAACGGAACCAGCAAAGCGCTGCTCTTCGTCAGCGGCATCACCGGGGCGGGAGTGATTCTGGTGCAGGTGGTGCGCGCGTACGTGCGCCGACGAAAGATGTATGCCACCATTGTGGTGGAACCGGATTTGAAAGAAGCTAAAACGCCGGCATGACTGTTCCCGGCCATCGCAGCCATTCATGCCGCGAAGGGTGACCGTCCATGAGCGAGAGACTGCGTATCCTACTGGTCGATGACGAAGAGATCGTGAACAAGCGGCTCCGTCCCGCCTTGGAACGAGACGGCTACGAGGTGGAGTCGCAGATGGTGGGAAAGAACGCCCTCGCCAGCATTGCCGCCAAAGAGTTCGACGTGGTGGTGACCGACATGCGCATCGACGAGGTGAACGGGCTGCACGTGCTGGAGGCGGCGCGCAAGAAGTCGGCCCGAACCAAGGTCGTGCTCATCACCGGCTACGCGACCATGGAACTGGCCCGCGAGGCGGTGTCGAAAGGCGCGTTCGAGGTCCTCGCCAAGCCGTTCAAACCGCAAGACCTGCGCGATGCCATTAGCCGCGCGATTGCCGCGGCCAAGTCGGTTTAGATCCGTGGACTTTTCCCCAGTGCGCTAACCAGTCAGTAGGGGTACCCCCGCCCCCCCCCCTCGCTATTGGAATCAAAGAGTTACAGCCAAAAACGCTCCAAATCTTTGGTTTTACAGGGGTTATATGCAAAATATTATGGAATAAGGACTTAGCTAGGACGCCCTTCCCCTCATGACAACAAAAAGGGTGCGGGATAGCTCCGCACCCTGTTCTTACTCTCTACTTCTATTATATCAATTCCATTTCCCACCCCGGACAACTTTCCCGAGTTTATTTTGTCAAACGAATCAACCAGTTATAGGGAAAATCATTGATACAGCTACTTGACAAGATTTTCCAAAATCGAGAAGTACCAAAGAGGTTTTGCCCGATGTATCTCGGTTCGTTTCATCGGCGAGTGCCGGGTTCAGGACAGATTGCGAAATATTAGCGCGCGGGCGCGGTGCGCAAACCCCACGTTTCGAAAACCGCGAAAATCCGTTTGTTCGTCCCGAAAATAGATTCTTTGGTGGTGGGTTGGCGGGAAGGATTTTTTGGACTTTTCTGGTTAACTTAGCGCCGTTTTGCTGCAAGTTCGGGCTCTGGGATGGGGGCTTTTGCTTCGTCCCGGCGTCGGACCCCAATTTCGTCCCGATCAAAAAGTCAAGCTTGACAAGAGCGAGGCCACGAGAGGGGAGCTTTCCTTACGTTATGGCTTTTTCGGAGTCGAGCGATGTCGGCGGTTCGGGAGACCCCTTCTCGAAAAGAGCGAGAAGGGGCGCACCCCCCAGTTGTTTCGGTCACGTTCAAAGAACCAAGCGTTATACTTCTCGCGTAAATGTTGGCCACCCGCCGTTCAAAGACAAACCCGCGTTATACTTCCCACTTAATGGGGCCCACCCGCCCAGACGCTTCACTCCGCAGTGAGCAGGTTCTCCGCGAAAGGCCACTGCTCGTCGATCCACTGTGCCTCGCAGCGAAAACCGGCGTCGCGTGCCATCTGGAAGATTTCCTCCGCCGAATACTTGTGGCTACTTTCCGTCCAGATAGTCTCGCCCTCCAGAAATTCGACCCGAAGGTCCGCCGCCGGGATGCTTACCATCTGCCGCCGCATGGACCGCAGGTGCATCTCGACGCTGCGCGCCTCGTGATTGATCCTTGCCATGTGGGAGAATTGCCTTAGGTCAAAGTCGGCATCAAGTTCGCGATTGACGCGAGCCAGCAGGTTGAGATTAAAGGCCGCCGTCACTCCGAGTTCATCGTCGTACGCTGCCAGCACTTGCGTGCTGGGCTTTTCCAAATCCGTTCCCAGCAGCAGTGAGTCGCCGGGCTCCAGAATCCGCCGGACCTCGGCAAGAAACTCCACACCCGCGGGACGATCGAAGTTCCCAATGGTGCTCCCCAGGAACAACACTAAGAGATGTTGGCCGCCTTTTCGCTGCGCCGCCACCTCCAGCAGTCCATCGAGGTATTCACGCTCAAAGCCCAGAATGCTGATCGAATCAATATCACGGAGTTCCCGCTCACACATCGCCAAGGCTGACCGGGATATTTCGACGGGATAGTAAAACGTATGTTGCTTCCGGCAGAGCGCTTCGAGCACCCAGCGAGACTTCTTGCCACTGCCGCTCCCCAACTCCGCTACGGCAACCGGAGTAGCCAGGCGATCGACAATGTCACTCGCATGCCGCCGCAGTAAACGCTCATCCGCTCGCGTTAGTCCGTACTCTGGCAGATGGCTGATCACCTCAAACAGAGCCGAGCCCACGTCGTCGTAAAGGTACTTCGAAGGAAGTTCCTTCTGTCCCGCCCGCGTGAGGCCAGCACGGACGTCAGAGGCGAATTCGTAAGTGAGGTCGCTCGTAATCGCGTGGACAAGCATTTCCCAAATCCCTCCGATCAGTGGCTTACACAGCGGAACCCTGCGTACACATATTGGTAGTGGGCCTGGAACCAGTTGCGAAACGTGGGCCGGAGCATGCATGCGGCTGTGCGCGCCGAGCCTCCCTTCATCACGAAGTGCTTGCCGTCGAAGAAGTCGGCCGAGTACCCTCGGTAAAACGGAAATGGCTCAAAACCCGGAAACGGGGCAAACACGGTGGACGTCCATTCCCACCCATTACCCAGGATGTCGTCGATGCCGAAAGCGCTCTGACCATCGGGAAACGCGTTCACCGGTGTGGGGTCCCAGCCGTGAAAGTCGAAATTGCCAAACCTCGCACCGGGCGCCTCGTTTCCCCATGGATAAGTTCTTTCGGATTCACCCGCCGCGCCGTACGCGGCGCGATGCCACTCCGCTTCCGTAGGGAGCGACTTCCCCGCCCACCGAGCGTATGCGCTTGCTTCCGCATGGCTCACATAGACAGGCCAGTCGAACGGAAGCGGCACTTCGTCGAACATCGTCCGGTACAGCCAACGATCTCCTGGCCGATCCTCTGTCCAACGACCGCTCGTTTTCTTCCAGAACGCCGGATGAGAGATCCCGCGAGCGGTTTTCCAATTCCAATCGTCATCGCTCCAGAAGCCGCGCGTGTCATACCCTCCAGCCGCAACAAACTCGAGATACTGCCGGTTGGTCACTTTGTACTGATCGACGACGAATGCAGGGACGTCCACTAGGTTGGCTTCATACTCATTGTCCCAACCGAAGTTTTCGGAGCCGTGGCGAAGGCCGAGTGTCGCCACACCCGCAGGTACCTCAACCATCCCGTGAACCACCGGAGCGCTGTCGACCTTCTGTGGATCTCCTTGCCGCACCTTCTTGTCGAGTGACAACCGATGCAGCATGTAGGCCAGTGTCTCAACATGCATCAGCCGATGCTCAACTGCCACGCTGAGTAAACTGTCCACCGGAAAGCCGTCGCGCGTCTGGGCGCGAGATTCGAGCGCTCCGTCGGCCAACTTCTCGTCCAGAGCGGCCCGAACTTCAGTTACGTAATCGTGCACCGCATCCAAGGAAGGCCAGTCGGACGGTTGATCGCTGGGCAGTCCGCCGCTGACTGGATCAATGCCAAAGGCAAACAAGCGGTCAAATTCAGGATGAAAACTCTTCAGGTCGAAGATGTTCTCGCGGAGCAAATTCCAATCGAACGCCTCCAAGTGCCCCACATAAAAGATGATGCGATGACGCTCCGGAATCGGCCGCTCATAGAGGGAACCCGCGCGGACCACACTGAACAATGCATCGCTTCGCCGGCGTGCGTCGTACACCCGTTCCATGAGCCCATCACGGACTGCGACGCCATTCTGCGCAACGATCATTTGGGCCTCCTACCTTGGTCATGACGGCCGGACGAAGCGTCGGCGCGACAACCCTCAAAGCTGATCGAGACTGCCGCCTATGTTAGATGACGAATTGCTGAGGGTGGTCGCAGCGAAAGACGTTTCTCCGTCTGTTCTCCTGAAAATAAAATTCTTGATGGTCGCTTGGAAGGTTGTATTTTTCTGCGTTTGGTTTTTACTTGTCGGTAACGGGGGCCCCACTCATCGCGCTTTTCGAGAAGTGGGCCGCAATGCCGCTGGTAGCATAACGCTTGTCATGCCTTGCAGACTGCATCCAAGGAAAGACCCCCCTCTGGTGGCCTCGCTTTTGTCAAGCTTGACTTTTTGATCGGGACGAAATGGGGGGTCCAACGTCCGTAGAAAGCAAAAGCGGCCATCCCGGAGCCGCAACCGGCAGCGGAATCGCTTCTAAGTCAAAGGAAAATAAAGACTTTATCTCTAACCCCTTATTCGTCAAGGACCTGGCGGGAGAATCGAGCCAAAGTCTTGATTCCAAAAGACCGGCCATGGGAGGGGGGTACCACCAGTAAACACCGACCCGCAGAAAAAGCTAGAAAAGCCATCCTTACTAAGCAACGCCAAAAAATATATTTTCGGGCCAGAGAGAAGACAGAAAAACAACCGCAATCACAGCGGCCCGCGCTTTTCGATTTCTTCTTTCATCACGCCGAAGTCCACGGGAAAGCTGGTCACCGGCAGTTGCACGGAGAAAGTCGCGCCCTTACCCACTTCGGTTTCTACCGTCAGTTCCCCGCCGTGACGGCTCAAAATCCCCTTGCAGATCGATAGCCCCAGTCCGACGCCTTTCCCCTTGGGCTTGGTGGTAAAGAAGGGGTCGAAGATCGAGGGCAGGATGTGACTGGGAATTCCCGTCCCGTGGTCCTGGACTCGAATCTCGACGAAGTTCTCGTCCTTGGCGCGGTGGACGGAGACTTCGATGGTGCCTCCTTTGGGAGAAGCGTCCACGGCATTGAGCACTAGATTCAGAACAACCTGTGAGAGTTGCTGGGAATCGCCGTGTACCAAGGGCAGATGAGGCGCCACCTCCAGCGTGGCGCGGACGCCTTTCAGGTGAAGCTGGTTGTGCGACAGGGCCAGCGTCTGCTTGACCACCTCGGCGAGATCGAGCGGTTCGACTTTGCTCTCGCTCTGACGGGTGAAGTCGAGCAAGGCGCCGACAATCTTCTTGGTGCGCTCGGCCTCGTGAATGATGTCGGTGATCATTTCGTGGCGTTCCGCATCGGGGAGGCTGGCATAGTCCTCGAGCAGCAGGTGGCTGGTGAGGGTGATGTTGTTGATGGGATTGTTGAGCTCGTGAGCAACGCCGGCGGTGAGGGTGCCGACCGCGCGCAGTTTGTGCGATTCCACCAGGACGCTCTCGCGGCGGCCCAACTCTTCGACCATGTGGTTGATGGCGATGGCGAGCGCGGAGAATTCGTCGCGATAGCGGCGGCGCGGCAGGATCGGGCTATAGTCGCCGCGGGCTATGCGGCCCAGGTACTCCATGTAGCGGCCGATCGGATCCACGATTCGGCGGATCAGCATGTAACTCATGACCACCATGTAGAGCAACAGAAAGATCAGCAGGTAGAGTTGCACATGGCGGGAGAACGAGATCATCTTCTCCAGTTCTTCCCGTTCCTTCTCGACCAGGTCGGTGGCGAAGGTGACGATGTCGCGGCCGTTTTTGCGGACGTCAACCTCGGCGTTGCGAATCTCGTCCAGCCGGGCGGGATCGTCGCGCCGGATGGAAGAGAGGCTGGTGAGGCGATCTTCGTAGGCTTCGAGGCTGGCGCCGATCTGGTTGTAACTCGATGGGCCGACGATTCCTCCGAAACCATCCGCGTTCTCGCGCAAGATGCGCCGGGCCGAGTGCGCCTGTTCGAGCGCGTCGTCGAGGTTGGTGCCGTGCAGAAAGAAGTTCTTTTCGAAGCGGCGGGCCTGGTCGACTTCGAACAGGAACTTGCTGGTGACTTCGTAGAGATGGATCTCGCGGTCGACCCGCGAAGTGGTGGCGGAAGTTAGAAGACCGATGGCCAGGACAATGGCGAAAAGGAAGAAGACACTGAAATAAACCTGCAAGCGGATACTGAAGACGGGCCGTTCCTTGAGCGCTTTCTCGGCGGCCCGAATTTCGGGCTCGGGCTTACTCATGGGAAACTCCCGCGGGGGCCGTGCCCGCCGCTTGATCCAGAGGGATGCCCAACTCGGCGGCGGCGCGTGTTACGACCGAGCGCAGATCGTCGGGGGTAAAGGGCTTGGCAATGAAATCGAAAGCGCCCTTCTCCATCGCACTGCGGGCCATGGACATCATGGCATAGCCGGTGATCATGACGACTTTGGCCCGGGGAAATCGCTGCCGCACGCGCTCCAGCACCTGGAGGCCGTCAATCTCGCCCATGACGATGTCGGAGATGACGACGTCGAATTCTTTTTCGTCGAGGCGGCGAAACGCGAGGGCGGGATCATCGTAGGCTTCGACCTCGCAGCCCATCTTGCTGAGCGCCAGTTTCAGACGCTTGCCCACGATCGGCTCATCGTCCAGCACCAGCACCTGGAGTTTTGGCATCGGGTGTTCTCCCTGACGCCCCAGTCTGCGTCGAGGCGGAAGAATATGCAACCCTGTCTTGGCGGCTCAATGTTTTCGGATCACAGTTTTCGGATCCCACCCTAGTTTTCCTTCGCCGCAGGTGGATTTCGGCTGCGACGTTTCCGATTCCATGGGTGGAACGGTTGTTTTCCCGCGGTGTAGTATAATCGGCCAGGATGTGGGGGAGAGCGAATCTGCTTCGTGGCGAAAAGAAACGGTTTTCAGTCCGGCATGTAGTCGTGCTGCTCGCCATCTTGGCGATTTGCGTCAGTGTTACGACCCGCATGTTCCACAGTTTCGATTTCGACCATCCTAGCGCTCACGCCGATCCGTCGCATGCCATGCGACAGCATCTCGACGCAGATGCGTTTGTTGTGACGCGCCCCGTCTCGGTCGTGGGCACCATGCTGCTCCCGGTAGCAGCGCCACACGCTCCGCCCGCCGACGTGCAGGTCCAGACGTTCGAGCTCACGGAATCTCTCTACAATCGTCCTCCTCCCTCGATTTCCCTCCTGTAACCGACCGCCAAATCAATTCATTGCTTGCCAGGTTTCTTCCGGTCCTTTTCCTGGAAGCTGACAGTCGGTTGAGGCGCGCGGAAGCCCGTTTTGGAGAGATTTTTCAGTAACTGGATTGGAGAGAGTAGATGCGATTCAAGCGAAGTTACATCGTCATCACCGTCGCTGTGATAACGGTCGTTGGCTGGCTCATTTTCGAGTTTCCCGGGCACAAGGCGCGGGCGAGCCGAGAAGACCCGTCGATGGTCCCTACGGTCGCAGTGGCGTTAGCCAGCCGGGGCCCAATCCACAGTTCGATTACACTGTCCGGCGTTTTCCGGCCTTATCAGGAAGTCGACGTCCACGCCAAAGTTGCCGGCTATATCCAGCACATCTATGTGGATGTCGGCGACAAAGTGAAAGATAACCAAACGCTGGCCATTCTGGAAGTTCCCGAATTGAACGCGCAAGTCGCGGGCGCGAAAGCCGACATCCGGCGCAGTGATGATGGCATCCGGCGAGCGGAACAAGATGTCAAACAAGCCGAATCCACTTACGCAGCCTACCATGCCGCTTATACACGGCTGAAGCAAGCCTCGGAGGCTCGCCCGGGTTTGATTGCCGAACAGGAACTCGACGACTCGATGGCGCACGATCACGGCGCCGAAGCACAAGTTGGCAGCGCTCGCGCCGCGCTGGCGGAAGCACAAAGCCGGCTTAACATGGCCACGGCCACGATGGATCGCTACGCCTCGCTCCAAGCGTACTCCCGCATTACCGCTCCCTTCAGTGGAGTGGTAACCAAGCGCTACGCGGATACGGGCGCGCTCATCCAAGCCGGCACGGCGTCGGAAACGCAATCCATGCCGGTCGTAAGGCTGGCGGAATGGTCCCGGCTCCGTCTGGTGGTTCCGGTGCCCGAATCCGCCGTTCCCACTCTGCACCTCGGGCAGGACATCGACGTGGTGGTTCCGGCTTTAGGCCGCACCTTCAAGGGGAAGGTGGCGCGCTTCGCCGATTCGCTGAACGAAGATACGCGCACCATGCATACCGAGATCGACGTCGAGAATAAGAACGATACGCTGGTGGAGGGCATGTACGCCGAAACCACTCTGCAATTGGTGCAGCGACTGAATGCTGTGATCATTCCCATTCAAGCGGTCCAGCGCAATGGCGACACGGCCAGCGTGCTGGTAGTGCGGCCCGATGGGGTTCTGCAGCAGCACACGGTGGTCCTGGGCACGGAGTCGGCGGACAGCATTGAAGTGCTTTCCGGGATTTCCGAGGGAGACCAGGTGGTCATCGGCCACGCCAGCGACTTCCAGCCCGGCGAACGCGTTACCCCGAAACTGATCAGCCAGAGTGCGCCCGCCGCGGAGGGCAAGTTCTGATGTCCGGCTTTGCGATTCGGTATCCCTATTTCATTATTGTCTGCTGCTTGATGGTCGCGATCGTCGGTGGCGTGGCTCTTGTCCGCATGCCGGTGGATCTGTTTCCGGCCATCAACATTCCGGTTGTCGTGGTGGCCACGTTCTATTCCGGCATGCCGCCGGAACAGATCGAGACCGACATCACCGATCCGTTCGAGCGCTTCTTCACCCTGGCAAGCGGAGTGGATCATATCGAATCGCGCTCGTTGACCGGGGTAAGCTTGATTAAGATCTACTTTCAGCCGGGCAGTAACGCCGACTCGGATCTTGCCTCGATTTCAAATCTCGCCCTTGCCGACTTACGCCGCCTGCCACCGGGCACGCTTCCGCCCGTAGTTCTCAAATTTGACGCGTCGAGCCTCCCGGTCTGCCTGATAACGCTGAAGGGGCAGGGGCTGAATCAGGCCGAACTTCACGACCTCGGACAGTACAATGTGCGCAACCAGATCGCGAGTGTGCCCGGCGCATCCGTCCCTCAGCCGTTCGGCGGGCAGTATCGCCAGATTCAAGTCTACGTAGACCCTCTCAAGCTGGATGCCCGCCAACTCTCCATCATGGACGTCGTTCGCAGCATCAACGATAGCAATCTGATTCTTCCGGCGGGTGACGTAAAAATCGGGCCGTACGACTACAACTTGTATACCAACAGCCAGGTTCCCCACACGGATGAAATCAACGACATGCCGCTGAAGACGGTGGGCGACTCTTCGGTGCTGGTCCGCGATGTGGGCAAGGCCGTCGACAGCCACGCCATTCAGACCAATATCGTTCGCGTCGATGGACAGCGTTCGGTGTATCTGCCGATTCTGAAACAAGGGGGCGACACCAACACCATCGCGGTCGTGGACGGCATCCGGGATGCGCTCAAGCACCTCGTCGATATTCCCAAGCAGCTGGCCACAAGGGTGGTCTTTGACCAGTCCGTATTCGTGAAGCTTGCGATCGACAATCTTCTGCATGAAGGTGCGATTGGGCTGGTGCTCACGGGCGTAATGATTCTGCTCTTCCTCGGCAGCCTCCGTGCGACCGCAGCGGTGTTCCTCTCGATTCCGCTCTCGGCGCTCGCCGCCTTCCTGGCGATCAGCGCCGGCGGCGGTTCCGTCAATACCATGGTGCTCGGCGGATTGGCACTGGCGTTCTCCCGATTGATCGACAATTCCGTGGTCGTGCTGGAAAACATCTTCCGCCATATCGAGATGGGCGAGTCTCCGGAGATTGCCGCGGAAAAAGGCGGCAGCGAAGTCTCGCTCGCCGTGCTGGCCGCCACGATCGCGACCGCGATCGTTTTCTTCCCCGTCGTCTTCTTGTACGGCGTCAGCCGCTTTCTGTTTGTGGCGCTCGCCACGTCGGTTGTCCTTTCGCTCTTTGCCTCCTATTTCGTGGCCATGACGGTCGTCCCCCTGTTTTGCGCCAAGCTCATAAAAAAGCATCAGGCCGACGAAGAGGTAGGCGAGGGCTCGATCGGCGCGCGCCTGGGCGCGATTAACTCGAAATTCAACGTCTTGTTCGACAAACTCCTCGGCAACTATGATCGCACCGTCGGGATCGCGCTCGGCAAGCCCCTCGCCACGGTGGCCGGACTGGTTGGAGTTTCGCTGCTCGCTTTCTCACTCTACCCGTTGCTGGGGGTTGCATTCTTTCCCCGGACCGATCCCGGGCAGTTCGTTATCAACGTGAAATCTCCTTCCGGCACACGGATTGAACTGACCGAAAAGGATGTAAAGGAGGTCGAAGATATCGTGCGCCAGGAGGTCCCGGCGAACGAGCTGGGCATTATCGTTTCCAACATCGGCCTGACGCCCGACTTTTCCGCCATCTACACGCCCAACTCCGCGCCCGACAACGCGTTTATTCAAGTGAGCCTGAAAGAGAACCACAAGATCGGCAGCTACGAGTACATGCGCCGCGTACGCCGGCAACTGCGCGACAAGATGCCACAGCTCACCTCCTATTTCCAGTCCGGCGGTCTGGTGGACGCAGTCCTGAACATGGGCATGCCGGCGCCCATTGATGTGCAGGTCAGCGGAAGCGACCTGAATCAGGCCTACGCGGCCGCCGGCCAGATCGCCCGCCAGGCGCGCAGATTACCCTCCGTCAGTGACGTGCTGATTCCCCAGGACCTCGACTATCCCGCTCTTTACCTGGATATTGACCGCGAAAAAGCGAGTCTGCTTGGTCTTTCACAGAAAGAAATCATCGACAACGTCATTACCGCGCTCACTTCCAACGGAATGATCGCCCCCGATTACTGGATCGATCCCAAGAGCGGCAACCCTTACTTGCTCACCGTGCAATATTCCGAGAACCAGGTCAAAACCTTCTCCGACCTCACCCAGATTCCGATTCGCGGAGCTAATAAAAAAGACCTGACCTATCTGGACAATGTCGTCAAGATCCGCAACGTGCCCTCTCCGACGGAAGTCGACCACTATCAACTCTTTCGCGTCATCGACGTCTATATTGCGCCCAAGGCCGAGGATCTCGGCCGCGTCACCGGCCAGATCAACAAAATCATTGCCGGCACGCATTTGCCCGAAGGAGTTCGCATTCAGCTCCGGGGCTCGGTGCAGAGCATGAATTCATCGTTCAAAAGTTTCGGGATCGGGCTGATCTTGGCCATCGTGCTGGTTTACCTGGTCCTGGTGGCCCAGTTCGCTTCGTTCGTCGATCCCTTCATCATTCTTCTCGCGATCCCGCCCGGCCTTGCCGGAGTGCTACTCTTCCTTTTAGTCACGGGCACAACCCTGAATATCATGTCGCTGATGGGAGTAGTGATGATGGCGGGAATTGTAGTTTCCAACAGCATTCTGATTGTCGAATTTACACGCCAATTGCGCGCGCAAGGCACACCGCTGCGCGAAGCCACGGCCGTGGCATCGCGGCTCCGATTGCGGCCCGTGTTGATGACTTCGCTGGCGACCCTGCTCGGCCTGATTCCCATGGCCATGAAACTGGGAACTGGCGCCGAGGCTTACGCTCCGCTGGCCCGCTCCATCATCGGAGGTCTGCTGGTTTCCGTCGTTGTGACCGTCTATCTCGTGCCCACAGCCTATTTTTGGATTCACCGCAAGGAAGAGACTGCCGCTCCCGAGGTCGTGGCATGATTCGAAAGCTCGCCCTGCTCTCCTGTCTGGTAGCGCTGCCAGCCTTCTGCGCCGGCCAATCCGCGGTGGCCGTTCAGGCGCTTCCCGATGCTCCGGAAGCCTCCAGCCCCGTGCATTCGGACATGCAGACTGCGCGCTCACCGTCGCCCGCTCCACCGCCTTCGCAGTCCAACAGACCGGCCGGACCGACGGCGACACAGGTTCGTGTGACGCTCAAAGAAGCCGAGACGCTGGTGATCAAAAACAACCCGCAGATTACCGCAGCACGTCTGCAGGCTCTGGCTACGCGGCAGGTGGTTCGCGAAGTCCGCTCCGGTTACTGGCCTACCGCTACGGGAAACTTGACGGCGGTCGACTCCGAAACCAACAGCCGAATTGCGGCCGGAAGCTTAAACAACCCAATCATCTACGAGCGCGCGGCAGGAGGGGCCGAGGTCAGCCAGTTGATTACGGATTTTGGGCACACGAAAAACCTGGTCGCCAGCGCAAACTTCTCTGCCAAGGCCGAAGCCCAGAACGCTTTAGCCACGCGGGAGCAGATACTGCTGGCCACCGATCAAGCATTCTATGGAGTGCTCCAGGCACAAGCCGTGTTGCACGTCGCGGACGAGACCGTCGCCAACCGCCAAGTGGTAGTGGACCAGGTGCAGGCCCTAACGAGGAGCTTGTTAAAATCCGAACTCGATCTCAGTTTTGCCCAGGTCAATCTTGCGCAAGCGAAGTTGCTACTGCTGGACGCGCAAAACAACGAGAAGGGCGCCCAGGCTGCTCTCGCCGCACTCTTGGGCTACGTCACTCCGTGGCAGTTCGACGTCGTCGACGAACCGGCCGCGACCAGCGCTCCGCCCGCCAATCTTGA
>OCZT010003972.1_pt1 | contig 15041 bp, 15 predicted proteins | sample 1539031 | NCBI WGS metagenome assembly OCZT01 (sample SAMEA3539308, study PRJEB22396) | soil metagenome | biome: tundra; feature: field; material: soil | place: USA | collected 2010-05 | depth 0.15 m
AAATATTCTGCAATATATAAAATATGGAGCAACGGCACAAAGGCATAACGGCGCAAACGTGCAATGACATCTAATATGACAGTTTCACCATTGAGCCGTAGAGCTATTGATTCATCGAGCCGTTAAAGATCAGTGATAGTTGGTAACAGAGCTGTTGAGATTAGCAGGTCCTCAGGGTTGGTAATCTTTATATTTTCGCGGTTACCTTCAATCAGGTTGATTTTTTCTCCTGTCTTTTCAAGAACGGTTGCATCATCAGTAAAATCCGGACTGTATTCCTGCAGATAAGCATTTTTGATCAGACCTGCATTAAAAACCTGTGGTGTTTGTATTTGTTTTACATGAAACCTGTTAACAGGGTGGCTTCCCTTTTCTGTTAATATTCTCAGAGATTCGGTTGGAGAAATTGTTGGTATTGCATTACCGAGTTTTTCAGCAGTATCAAAACATCTCTTAATTGTATCGATACTCACAAAAGGTCTTACTCCATCGTGAATGGCCACCAAACCAGGGCTATTGACAAACTTAAGTCCATTCCTGACAGAAAAGAACCGGTTGGATCCGCCCTTAACAAGAGTGTGGAGAATTGAAAATGAATGTTTTTTCTGAAGATCAATCCAATAACGGAGCTGATTTTCAGGCAGTACCGTTATGATCTCAATAGCATCGTTGAATGATTTGAATCTTTCAATTGTGTGCATAAGAACCGGTCTTCCGGCTAAATCCAGAAACTGCTTGGGAATTTCTGCCCCCATTCGTTTACCACTTCCACCCGCTACAATTACAACGTACAGATCCATAAAAATCAAATTAAACCTTGCTTATTTCCGACTCTTTTCCCCTTTATTTTTTGCCCACTGCTGGCCTCATGTACTCACCCCCTTATTTGCTCCGCTCAGGAGTTCCCCCTTTTTGCTTCGTAAAGAAGGGGTGTCATGCCCGAAGGGACACGACGGGGTAGTTGGTTCTATCTCAACCTATGCATCAATCTGTCTTTCTATACTTTCGTGTAGAGAAATCTTTTTATGCTTCTTTTTGGTGTTTTTGCAAATTCTTCAGGATATATCCTGAATTTACTTACAGCCATGAATTCAGGTAATCTCTCATTCACCTCTTTTTTGGTTTTATCCAAATATTCAATAAGCTGTTCCTCTGAAATATTGTCCCTTTTCATCATTTCATAATCGGGAAAAACCAAGGCGATCAATTTATTATCCACTGAAATTACTACCGATTCGACTATATAATCTTTATTATTTATAACAGCCTCAATTTCTTCAGGATAAATATTTTGACCTGATGGCCCGAGTATCATACTTTTGCTTCTTCCTTTAATGAAAATATTGCCATCTTTATCAATAACACCAAGATCGCCGGTATGCATCCAGCCTTTATCATCAAACATCTCCCTGGTTGCTTTTTCATTTTTATAATAACCTGTCATCACATTCTCCCCCCTTAGAATAATCTCTCCAACAACAGTTTCCGGATCAGGAGAATCAATTGTAACTTCCAATGTGTCAACTGCTCTTCCGGATGCGCCAATTTTAGTAGTGTCCCAGGAAGCATAACTGATGAGAGGTCCGCATTCAGTCATTCCGTACCCGACAGAAAATTTGAACCTGATTTTTTTAAAGAATTTCTCAGCATCTGGATTAAAAGCAGCTCCCCCGATAACTATTTCCTTAAATTCTCCGCCAAATGTTTCAACCAGTTTTTCGCTTATCTTTTTATAAAGTATTTTATTCAGCAAAGGAACAGCAAGTAAAATTTTCATGTAAGGTTTACTTATAACCGGCAACAACTGCTTTTTGAATATTTTCTCAATTACAAGTGGAACTGAAATAATCAGTCGTGGTTTTATCTCTTTAAATGCCTGAATTATAATTTGTGGCGATGGAGTCTTTGAAAGGATTGTAATATGACAACCAATTGTAAAGGGGAAAAGGAATTCAAATGCACATCCATATGTATGGGCAAGAGGAAGGAACGAAACAAGAGGGTCTCCTGCTTTTAAAGGCATATTATTCTGAGCATACCTGACGTTGGCAGCCAGGCTGTTATGAGTAATCATCACTCCTTTTGAAAAACCAGTCGTTCCTGAAGTATAACTGATAACTGCAAGTCCGTCATTCGATATATCAGAGAATTTAATATGTTCCTTTTTAAGGTCAGGGAACGCACTTGAATATTTTTCCTCAAGTGAAGAGAAAATTTCTTTAACTGCCTGGGTACCTGAATTTATTATTCTGAAGTCATCAAGAGAAAACACTCCTATTATCTCAGCCATTTTGGTGATATCTAAAAGATCATAGATTTTATCATCTACGAAAAGTAACTTAGAATCAGAATGGTTAATAATATTAATGAGATCAGCCGGTTTGAAATCAGGAAGAATTGGCACAATTACAGAGCCATAGGTTACAGCTGCAAGATAGGTAATGCACCAGTTCGCTGAATTCCGTCCAGCAAGAGCAATTTTATCACCTTCTTTTATTTCTGATCCTTTAAAGAGAATATGAAGTTTAAGTATCTTTTCAGCTATCTCCTTGTAAGAAAGACCTTTTTCTTTATAATTCGACAAAGCCTCAATTTCCCAGTTTTGCCTGATACTCTGTTCAATGTACCCGATTAAACGTTCCTGTATCATATATTTGGGGTTTTAATATTTTCGACAAGATTCCGGTTTTATCAACAAATCAAAGTTCAATAGTTCATGTATATAAGATGCACCTAATTGTTCTGTTTTACCTTTGTGTTACTTTGTGTTTTACTTTGTGAAACTTTGTGCTTAAAATGGATTTTTTTTATCACAAAGGAACTCAAAGGTTATCACAGAGGTTCTCAAAGGATTTTTAGATATCCGCAGGATAAGAATCTTTAAATGAAATACATCACAAGAATAGCTATAATTGAAATAATATTTACTACTGTGAAAAAGTAATTATAACCTTCCCTTTTTTTGCTGAACTGTCCAAGTTTCCGCGCAAATATACCAATGGTCGGAACAAAAAGAACAACCAGGAATGCGAAAAATTCAATTCCGAAGAATACAGTTTCCAGACCTCCTTTCACAAGCGCTGACAAATAAATAACTATCAGAAGGACCAACAAATATAACAAATAACTTATTTTAAGAAGTAGTGTTGAGAGCATCCTCCTTTTATGAAGCTCATGTGGTTTAAGATAAGCGTAGGCAAGTGAAAAAACAATTAGAATAAAAACAACCCCAAGAATATGATTGAGTACCGCAGGAAAATTGGCCATATCCAAAGGTATTAATTTATTAATCAAGATTCTTTATTTGTCCATACAAGTGAGCTCGCGCCAAGCACAGCAGCATTATGAGTACTTAACTGCGACGGCAGAAGTTTAACTTTCCCTTTGTAAATGCTGAGAAGGTTTTCTTCCATATATTCTTTTGCCGGCTCAAAAATCAGATCCTTGGCAAGAGCGAGCCCTCCAAAAAGAAAGATTGCTTCAGGGTTGGTATGTGCCACAACATCGGCAAGTTTGAAGCCGAGCATCCTGCCGGTATGAGTAAATGCCCTCTTAGCGATATAATCACCACGTTTTGCGGCATCATGTATAATTTCGGCATCCAGTTCTTCAAAACTTAATTTTCTCAGCTCACTGGGTTCATTACTGTCAGCCATTATCTTTAGCAGAGATCTTTTGAGTCCGGTAGCCGAGACATATGTTTCAAGACAACCTTTTCTGCCGCATCCGCAATCGCGGTTTGATGGACCCGGTCGAATGGCTGTATGTCCGATTTCGCCTGCAAATCCATCATGTCCATATAGCAGCTTCCCATCAATAACAAACCCGCTGCCAAGACCGGTACCCAAAGTAATTACCACAAAGTTTTTCATCCCTTTGGCTCCTCCGTATACCATTTCTCCCACAGCTGCTGCATTGGCATCGTTTGTTACGATTACCGGAAGGTCTGTGTGCCTGTTAAAAATCTCTGCAAGAGGAACAATCCCTTTCCATGGCAGACCCGCAGCATGTTCAATAGTCCCTTTATTGATGTTACCCATGGGGGCGCCTATTCCAAATCCTATTACTTCGGTGACGTTCCCTATCTTCTGAGCTGTAACTTGTATTTTTTCGTATAATGCTGCTACAAATACCTCAATTTCTTCATAATGTGAGGTTTTTAATTTGTCTTCCCCAAGAATGTTACCTTCCCTGTCGACAAAACCAAAGACTGTATTTGTACCTCCGATGTCTATACCTACTGCTACCTCTTTTTTTGCCATGATTCTCTGTATAATTACTTTATATGTGTAAATATAACAATTACAAATATTCTAGTCACTAATTTATTGATTTTCTTCGTTCACTTCATCCCCACTTTGCTTCGCTGAAGCTACGCGAAAGCGAAGAGGGGAGCGAAGAACCGAGCCGCCAAAGGCGGTGAGCTCGACGAAGTCAAAATCAATTTACTCCCTTGGGGCCGGGTTAAATAAATTGATTTTCAAGCGACTTTATGTATTTTACCGTCTACTCCGGAATATATTCATTCCCGACTTTTCTTGCCCTGGTCGGTTTATCCAGATCAATTCCGAGTGAAATCCCGGTTTCGACCAGAATATTCCATCCTGCTGCAAGCTGAACATATTCAGCATATTGACCACCATCAGGAATGATTATTGTCGGGAACATGGTTTTTTTGGATGATACCGCAATGATATTCATTCCCACACCTTTCACCAGGCATTCATTAAATTTCCCCATTTCAGCGGCAAATGGTTCTATCCATATCAGAACTTCATTTTTGTCCATTACTTCCTCAATACCATGAACAGCAAAAGTTCCTTCCAGGAATGCTGATTTTTTTCTTGTAATCTCATTGGTCTTCAGTGCCAGTTCTTCAGCAACACCATTGTTTCTTCCTGCAAAGTATATCGTGCTTGCTTTTTTGATTATTTCAGTTATAGCCGGTTCAATCTTTAATGTCAGAGCCTTTTCAGTTTTATCTGCCAGGTCCTTAAGCCCCTCCATTTTTTCACCCTTCACGATTCTGAACAATGAATCATAAAAAAGTCCCTGTTCAATCACTGACTTGGTTGCTGCAACAGCGTTTTCTTTACCACAGATTAATATGTGCGTAGCTGTGGCAATTTCTTCAAGCTTGGTTTTCGGGTTTGCAGTAAGACCAAAGACTGCTGTATGTTTTTGTTTTTTAAGTAATGTTGTCAGACGGATGACTTCTTTTGTCTGCCCCGAGTTGGAAGCAGCAAAAACTGCATAGTCTTTCAGATTATACTCTTCGGCCTGTGTACAGCCTTCTGTTACAATTGGCAGAGTTAACCCTTTCTTATGAGACGCATATATTGCTCTTTTCGCAGGAAAAATCCTGCTGCTGCCCTCTCCTGTAAGAAATAATCCTTTGCGCTTCTTTACAGCTTCTGCAAATTTGGCTGCAGCTTCAGGTTTAAAGGAGTTAATTATCTCCGGCGTTTCCATCATCTCCCTTACAAGGGCATACTTATTATACTTTTCTTCTGATAGTTTCATAATTATTATATTTTATTTTATGAGAAATTCTGAAAGATCATTCTGAACCTGGGTTTCTTTCTGGAAACCTCCTCCAAGATGCTGCCAGTAAACTTCAGCATATTCAACCCCCGCCATTTTGCCATAGTTGCGATTCCCTTCAAGCACATATCCGAAGAAATCGTTCATTTTATGCATGTGCTGCATTAATTCAATCTGCGAGATATGATAACCGAGCATTTTTTTCTTTGTGTCAATAGCTGATTCTATATCGACAAAAAAATGGGGCGGGACAATCTGTGATCCCAGCGGATCTGATAAGGTCAGCGGGGAAGTATGATACAGCAATGGTGTGATTTCGAGAGCTTTTTCCTTTACAGGAACCGTTCCAAGTGAAGAGACCATAGCTGCCGTTTCAACAATATTGGCTGTTGTACGGTGATCAGAATGGTAATCAGAAGGAAGATGAGTGAATATGATGCCAGCTCCGACTTTTCTCATAAGAGATATTGCTTTTAACCTTAACTCTTTTGTATCAAAAAGAAATCCATCGGTTCCCCCAAGCATATAATATTCAGCATCCAGAACTGAAGCTGCTTTTTTTGCCTCTTCAATCCTGACCTTCGCCGTCTCTTCCATAGTCATATTACAACCGCCAAGGTCCCCAGCGGTCAGTGTGGCAATAACAATCTTATAGCCTTTGTCTTTTAATAGTTTCAAAACTCCTGCATTCCATGCTTCCGCATCATCCGGATGGGCATGAATTGATAGTGCAACTTTATTAAATTCTTTAGTCATGGCTGATTTTTTTATTTTCTTTTGGCATATATTTTTTCGAGTTGTATAAATTCCGGTAGTTCTCCTGCAAGGGGTTTCATGTACTCAATGAATTTTTGAGATACATGATTTCCTTCCTTATTAAAAAACTCTGTTGCCATTGGTTTTGCCGAAACAGCAACTTCTTTTAACAGGACTTTCCCAAATTCAATGGTGTAGGGGTTATTTGAAGTTCGTTTAATACTTACCATAAACCCTGATTCCCCTCTCTCAGCCAGGTTAACTGCTTCGACCCCACAGCGATAGGCCTCATCAAGGTCAATTGTTGATGATCTCACGAAGTCGCACATTATCAACGACTCTGTGATTTGAAATTCACCCCTGTATCCGAACTCACTTGTTATCATCCGGTGAAGGCTGAGTGCAACGCTTGATCCACCCATCGCACCAAATTCTGTATTATTAAACTTATCCTTCGCAGTCGCAGAACTTACCGGAGTACCATCGGCATATTTCAATCCTTCTCCGCAGACTATTGAAACCCACCCATATTTTTTAATACAGACATCAGCTTCTTTCAGGAACTTATCGCGGTCAAAATGAAATTCCGGAGCATAAATAAGATGGGGAGCATCTTCTTCATTTTTCCTTGCCAGGGCAGTTGCAGCAGCAAGCCAGCCGGCATCTCTGCCGATTGTCTGATAAATAACAAAAGTATCAACTTTCTGCATGTCGCGGGCAAGCATGCCGGCCTGCATAACATTCAGAATGTTTGACCTTGCTGCAGAGGCAAATCCCGGCGTATGATCTGTTCCGAACAGATCATTATCAACAGTTTTAGGAATACCGATACCTGTCAGTTCGTATTTTTCATTCCTGCAATAGGTCTCAATACGATGGATGGTGTCCATTGTGTCGTTACCGCCTATCAAAAAGAAATACCTGATATCATATTTCTTAAGCACATCAAGAATAAGAGGAAGATCTTTCTCCTGGACCTTATGACGTGATGACCCCAATGCTGAGGAAGGTGTATGGCGCAATCCTTCAATGATTCTACGTGGTTGCCTGCCTAGATCATACAGCCATTCCTGCATGAAACCTTCAATGCCAAAATGCATCCCGTAAATCTCCTTAATGAAAGATGAGGATAAAGCTGTTTCGATAACTCCGGCAAGACTGGAATTGATTACTGATGTCGGTCCCCCTGATTGCCCGATGAGTGCGTTGCCTTTAATCATAATTATTCATTTCTTCAGTTTAACATGTAGTTTCGTTTGTCTCCCAAGTTTTCACCCCTAAATCCCCCAAGGGGAACTTATTGTATGTCTGAGTATTAGCCCTCCTTTAGGGGGGTTGGGGGGCAAAAACAACTATACGAATTTAAGTAATCCAAAATGTTCAGGTTGATGGTAATCCGGGTTTTCAGTTCCAATAGGATTCCAGGTAACGTAATGTGGAACCGTAAGCTTATCACCGCATTTATAAAAATTAGCCCTGAAGATTTTACCTTTCAGATCTTTTACCTGATGATGGAAAAAAACTTCAAAAGGAATGGCAATGGTTATTGTCCATGCATACTCCCCTGATTTCTCTTTGACCGGCTCTGTTCCGGCAGTGGTAAGTCTTCTAATTTTTGAGATGATCTCGGGTCTTGCTCTTTTGCTACTTGCCCTGTCGGTCCCGATTCCAAGCAGACAGGTTCCTATTGCATTAAACTCCATGTTATAATATATCCCGTCATCCTCTGGTGAAACAAAAAATTCAACGCATGAATCTTCGCAAACCATCTGGTTTGTATCAGTTTTTTCGGCCTTGAAATAATTCTCAGTGATATAATACTTCAGAAAAATTTCATTGTCACTGTATGCAATTGACAATGCTACATCAGGTTTATAATCATACCCTTTCCAGTTAATGGTATCAATCAAGAGCCGTCCTTTCTGTTCATCCATCCTGGATGAAATTTCTTCAAGCGGGGGATAATCAGATTTAAGTTCTACTTTTTGTACTTCTGCTATTTTCATATCCAGATTGAGTTTTACTTCGGAACTTAAAGAACCAAATTTACTACAAAAATTTATTCAATCCTAAATATCCCTGTTACTTTAATTCATTCCATGCGAGAGCAGCAGCCCCCAAAACGGCAGCATTGTTTTCAGGAATACCCGAAGGCAAAATTTTTACGGTCCCTTTAAATATTGGCATAACACTCTGATTTACATATTCTCTAATCGGGGCAAATAGCATCTCCCCTGCCTTTGCCAGACCCCCGAACAGAAAGATTGCTTCGGGACTGGAAAACCCTACCGCATTAGCTATCCCGAAAGCAATCATCTCAGCAGTATAATCCAGTGCTTCAAGGGCAATCGGATCATTTTTAGCGGCTTCATCGGCAATCTTCTTGGCCGTCAATTGAGAAGGGGGAATGTCTCTTAATGTACTCTCCTCCTTCATTTCACTTAACAAATTTAGAACGGTGCGAACCAGCCCCGATGCCGATCCATAAGTTTCAAAACATCCCTGGCGACCGCATCCGCAATCTCTTCCTCCGGGAACAATTATTGTATGGCCAAGTTCCCCGGCAAATCCTGTATGACCGTACAGAACTTCTCCATTAACAACTATCCCGCTGCCCAGACCGGTTCCTAAAGTAAGTACAATGAAGTTTTTCATTTTTTTTGCTCCACCGAATATCATTTCTCCAATGGCAGCAGCTTTTGCGTCATTTGTAATTGCGACAGGGACATCAATTTTTTTTCTAAAATATTCAACTATAGGCACTATCCCTTTCCAGGCAAGATTTGGAGCAAGTTCAATTGTTCCACGATGATAATTTGCATTCGGAGCCCCAATGCCGATACCGACAAGCTTTATGCCGGCTTTGGATTTCGACAGCCTGTTTATTGCTGCAACCAATGCTGAGACAAAATTATTGATCTCGGGATAATCGGTGGTCCTAAGTCTGTCTTCAGCGATAATCTTACCTGTTTTTTCAACCAATCCGAAAACCGTATTGGTTCCTCCGAGATCAATAGCTGCTACAACTTCTTTCATTTTCGAATTATTATTTATTGTCTACCCGGGTTAACTCTTGTATTTGAATTACTATTCCCTTTCTTATTCTCTCGCAATTTCGGATCCTTAAAGTTTTTTACACCTATATCCCATGACTGTTCTAATTCCCAGCCTTGTTTCAATTCAATCTCGGCAGGTGATTTAGAATCCGGGCCCGGGTAATATGAAACCGGTTCAGGCTGCCTGTGTGTTGTAAAATCCCCTGTGGTCCATTTATGATCGCCATTCAGATCATATATTATTCGTACGCGATAGAAGCCTGGATCAAGGAGTGGAAAAACAGTTTTACCATCCTTTGTCATGTAATTTTCTGTAATCAGTTTGTCAGTTTTGTCAAGCAACTGGATTATCCTGTTACCTACATAATTCTTAATGTCCAGTGTCAATTTACAATATGATTCCGGGTCTTTGATTGAAAATTTTATTCCGATAGAGTCGGAAAATTCATTATAAATATTGCTAAACGAAGCTGAATCTGCGACGAAGAGGTATTTCTTTCCCTCAGTCAGCTTCGTTTTTAGATAATACCTACAGGAATTTGAAGTGTCTTTAATCAGATGATATGACATTTTTTGCATAGTTGTTTGCAGTAATTCATAAAGTTTAATGCGCGATGTATCAGGTTGCCTGAAAGGGGTTTTAGAATTAAAAACAATGGTTTGCCCCGGCTTTATAAAGCCTGAAAGTAAATTGTTTTCAAAAGTGAAACGGGTCCTTTTAATCTTTTGCACCCTTGGCGCACGGGGAGAGAGGAATCTCATCAGAATGGTGTCTTGCTTATAACCCAGTATCCCAAGAGTATCTGTAAAGGGATATTTAAGTATTGTATTAATTTGTGTCTGCGAATAGAGAGAGCTGTCAGACAGCCATACTTTTAAAGTATCTCTGTATTTGCTGTGTTCTGTAAAAAATGCATTACTTCCGGCACCGGGAATAGAAAATTCAAATTTCATTGTATCAGGGGGCAAGGAGAGAATATAGACCATCTGGTACTTAATATCCCTGTGAGAACTTACCAGGTAATGAGCCTTTTTTAGTGCAAGAAACTGGTAAAGACGATATTCTCCTGTTAAAGCTACAGGCTCGGGGGTTTTTACTGCACCCTTTTTTGCATTTGTTGTGTCTTTAGTTGCCGAAGCATTTTTGCCAATACCCTTTTTCCCTGGCTGGAAGGCTTTAGCAGTGGCCTTTTTTATTGTTATGGTGTCTTTAACGGGCGGAGGTGGTGGGATGAAATTTTTTTCAGGTGTAATTATCACTGTGGAATCCATGAATGCAAATTCTTCATCCGGAAGATTGTAGTTTTTGCTATTATCCCCATCTTTTAATCCATATAACCTGTAAGTCCCGGGACGAACATTATCTATTCTGAAATAGCCATACTGATCTACCTTTGATATATACTCAGGAAGGTGCTTTTCGACGGCGGAATCAGCCAGCTCCCGGTACATAATTACCTCAGTTTTCTCAGGGACTTCAAGATTAAACGCATTATAAATATTCCCTGTAACAGAGAGGGAGTCAATCACCGGTCCGGTTGAAAATACAAACCTATAATTCTGAAGAACATTCCCCTCATTCAGATCTTTTATTCCATCCTGAAAATAAAAAGTATAGGTAGTACTGTCTTTCAGTTTATCATATAATTCAACCCCAACAGCTTTCCCTTTAATGAATACTCTTGGTTTCTTTTTCATCGGAGGGGAAACCATGAATTTTTCGGTTATATTATCCAGAACCACAAATTCATCAAATAAAATTTCAAGTTTGTTACCCCTGAAATTTTTCGCCCCGTTCAAAGGAACACTTTTTACCACTACCGGAGGTGTTCTGTCTCTGGGACCACCCGAAGGTGAACTGATCTTAGCACAAGCACAGATAATTACGATAAGTGCTGAACTAAGAAAAAGAGAGACAATTATCCTTTTACACATAAATTCTTCCGGTTATTTATGAATTACAAACTTACATCATTTTTTAAAGATTCATTTCGATATTGAATTAAAACCCATCCGGTAATCAGGAGTAATGGTTTGATCAATAATATTATTTTTTACCTTTGGCAGTAACGAAAACGGTTAATTATGCATTTAGTTGTGATTCCCTGGAATGTAAATCCTGAAATATTCCGGATTGTACTTCCGATTGTCGGCACGTTTGCAGTAAGATGGTACGGGCTGTTATTTGCTTCTTCTTTTTTAATCGGATATGTAATCATGAACAGGATTTTTAAAAATGAGAATCTTGGTGAAGAAGTTCTTGACAGGTTAACCATCTATATGGCTGTTGGCGTAATTATCGGCGCACGCCTCGGCCATTGCCTTTTCTATGAACCCGGATATTATTTCCGGCATCCACTGGAGATTCTGATGATCTGGCATGGAGGTCTTGCAAGTCATGGGGCTGCAATTGGTATCCTGACTGCTGTATGGTTTTTTGCAAGAAAAGAGAAAAAAGACTACTTCTGGGTCCTCGACCGTATTGCAATAGTGGTTGCTCTCTCAGGGTTTTTAATCAGAATGGGAAACCTTATGAATTCTGAAATATATGGTGTCGAAACCACAGTTCCATGGGGATTTGTTTTCTTAAGAAACCACGAGGTCGCTCCTAAACATCCGACACAGATATACGAAGGATTGGCCTATCTGGCTATTTTTATTCTGCTTTACAGATTGTACTGGTCGAAGAAAGGAGAGCATTACCAGGGAATGCTTATAAGCTTGTTGTGCATCCTTGTTTTCACGGCTCGTTTCTTTATTGAATTCCTGAAAGAAAATCAGGTTGCTTTTGAAGCAACAATGAAACTCAACATGGGACAATGGTTGAGTATACCTTTTGTTTTATTGGGTCTCGGCGGGTTATACTGGAGCCTGACCAGGAAAAAGCGGGCTGTGATCAAAAGAGAATAACTATTTTTTTACGATACCATTGAACAGGACATTAAGGATCGCATTCAGCCTGTTCTCAATATTCACCTCTTTCTTTTTCCAGAAGAGAGGGACTTCGAGTCCTTTAAGGGTTGTTTGAATGGCCATTGCCGTATATTCACTGTTCACGACATTAAAGACCTTTTTTCTTGCTCCGTGGTATAATATTAGCCGCAATATTGCAAGCTCCTCCCGGTCATATTTTTCCCGGATAGTCTCTATAAAATCAAAGTGATCAAGATTTTTATCAAAGATGGCATTATAATAATTTGAAAGTTTTTCGAACGACTTCATCCGAACAAAAACATAATTTCTCATTTTATCGATAGGCGATTCGACTGACTTAATTGCTGTAGTAAGCTCATTTCTAAGGACATTAGTTTCATGAAGTACGACTGCTTCGAAGATATCCTCCTTGCTATCAAAATAGTAATAAATAGAACTTTTTCCCATTTTCAGCGCTTTTGCTATCTCATCCATGGTGGTCTTCTTAAACCCGTAGTGACTGAAAATCTCTCCTGCTGAAACGATAACTTTTTTTCTAAACTCCTCTTTGTTAATCATATACTGCCCTTTTTTGAACTTTCCCTCTTCCTTACAAAGATAACTAAATTTTAAAAATATATAAATGTTTTTCGAATGAACTGGTCAACAATTCGAAAAACGATTTGATTTATTACGCTCTGAAAGAGCCAAATTTGAATAACCCCTGGCGCCAGCCGGGGGTGTAGAGCCACTCCCTCTTTAACAGCTCTGAAAGAGCTGAAGTCAACCCCCGGCTGGCGCCGGGGTTATTCATATATTGCCACATTCATGGCAATTAGATTAATTATATAATTTAATATTTTGTATTTTTGATCTTTTATTAGTTCGGGGACGGGAAGTAAATAAAAAAATGAAAATAGGCAACCAAAATTATCAGAGTATCTGGATTGATGAGAGTGATCCTGCCGTTGTCAGAGTAATTGACCAGCAAAAGCTGCCTTTCTTTTTTGAAATAAAGGATCTCCGCTCTGTTGATGATATTTATAATGCAATAGCAGACATGACAGTCAGAGGTGCTCCTCTCATTGGTGCTGCAGGTGCGTTTGGTATTTATCTGGCCACACTGGAGATTAATTCGCAGACAAATATCAGGGAACATCTTTTAAATGCCTCCCGATATCTGATTTCCTGCCGGCCCACAGCGGTAAACCTTTCCTGGGCTGTCAGTTATGTTATGGGAAAGCTTAAAAATGAACAATCTTCAACATCACTCACAAAAATAGCTATGGATGCAGCGGTTGAAATTTGTGAGATGGAAAAGGAAAATTGCCGCCAGATAGGGAAACACGGATTAAAACTAATTGAAGCCATAAGTAAGAAAAAAAAGGGTGCACCGGTGAACATACTCACACACTGTAATGCCGGATGGCTCGCATGCATAGATTATGGAACTGTTACGGCCCCGATCTATCTCGCTCATGAGAAGGGAATTCCTGTACATGTCTGGGTTGATGAAACAAGACCAAGAAACCAGGGTGCAAAACTCACAACATATGAACTCGGGCAAAATGGTATACCATGTACATTAATCCCCGATAATTCAGGTGGTCATCTGATGCAACAAAAACATGTTGATATTGTTATTGTTGGCAGTGACCGTACAACAAGAACAGGAGATGTTGCGAATAAAATCGGAACATATCTGAAAGCATTGGCTGCTTTTGATAATAAGATCCCGTTTTATTGTGCACTGCCATCATCTTCAATTGATTTCAATATCAGCGATGGGGTGAAAGAGATAATTATAGAAGAGCGCGATCCGGATGAAGTAATAAACGTCACCGGATTTGCAGAAGGTAAGATCCGGTCTGTAAGAATCTGTCCGGAAAATACCGTAGCAGCCAATTATGGTTTTGATATCACACCTGCCCGTCTTATTACCGGATTAATAACCGAAAAAGGAATTTGCAGGGCTACAGAAAAAGATATTAAAGAAATGTTTTCAAATAAATTTAATTAATATGGACGGGGCAGTTAAATTCAATTGTCATTGGAATCAGTCGGGGCCTGTTATTTCTGATGAGCAGTATGAAATAATTAATTACTGGCGGGAAGTTCTGTACAACATGGACCTTATCGGAGCTTATGAGAACGGGGTAGGTTTTGGGAACATAAGCATGAGGATCAAAGGGGGTCATCAATTTGTAATTACAGGTTCTGCAACAGGTGAGATCCCTGAACTGGAACCAGGTCATTATGTAAGGGTAAATTCATTTAATATTGAAGACAATGCTGTTCAGTGTGTAGGACCACTGAAAGCCTCTTCGGAATCATTGACACATGCTGCAATATATTTAGCGGATCCCGGGGCAAATGCAGTTGTCCATGTTCACAGTATAGAGCTATGGAACGAGCTTATTTATAAGGTCCCTACAACAAATCCTTCAATGGATTATGGAACCATTGGTCTTGCGAAAGATATCCTGAGGTTATTTCAAGACTCTGATGTTTATGAGAAGAGGATCATCATTATGGCAGGCGACAGGGCCGGGATACTTACATTTGGTCATGATATGGATGAGGCGGTAAATGTATTAATGGAGTATCTCAAGAAAGAGAGCTGACAAATTTTCTTTTTATACGGGGCTTGCATAATTACATTCAAATAACTAATATTGCAGTCCGTTTTTATATTGGGCCCATAGCTCAGCTGGTTAGCAGCACCTGACTCATAATCAGGGGGTCGCTGGTTCGAGCCCAGCTGGGCCCACA
>OCZT010003973.1_pt1 | contig 15041 bp, 10 predicted proteins | sample 1539031 | NCBI WGS metagenome assembly OCZT01 (sample SAMEA3539308, study PRJEB22396) | soil metagenome | biome: tundra; feature: field; material: soil | place: USA | collected 2010-05 | depth 0.15 m
GTAGCCGATTGATAGCAAGGCAGTTAAGCCTTATTTGAAGATTTTTCGATTTGAGCTGTTTCTAGTCGGAACTGGCTTCTGGCCGTGCCGCTCGGGCTCCGGCGCAGATTGCCGACAATTAGGGGTGAATCTTGGCCAGACGGTTTTCTCCCAGGTCGTCGATCGTCTGCCACGGTATGAGTTTCTGATTTTCAAAATATACTCTGCCCTTTTTTACGTGCGGCCGGTTGCATCGAATGCTTCGGATTTAGGGGGGCACTGGCTCCGCGCGGAAAGTGTCTGCTAGGATGGGGGCATGAGCCGCGAGAGTCAGGCCTTGCTGGAGGCCTTCGAACACCTGCGGGCAGAGGAGAAGTGCGCCTTGGCTGACGAGATTCTCCGTCGCGTGCTGCCCTTCGATTCCGGCCCACTGGCAGATGAAGAGATCGGCGCCGCTGCGGCTGTTCTGTTCGAGTCCCTCGACGAGGAAGATGCCGGCCCCACAGCGCGGTGAGGTCTGGCTGATCGATTTCGGCTCGGCCGGCAAAACCCGGCCCGCGCTGGTCGTCAGCGTGGCCTTCGGCGACCAGGACCGCGCTTATCACGGTTGTGCCGCACACCGCCAGCCTGCGTGGCCCTCCCTTCGAAATCGCCGTGCGGGTTCCGTTTCTCAAGCCCGGTGCCTTTCTGGTCCAGGGCGTCACGACTTTCCCAACAGTGCGGGCCCTGCATCGGTTGGGCATTCTCCCGCCGCCGGCGTTCGAAAAGGTCATCGGCGGCCTGCTGCGCTGGTTAGGACATTTTCCAGAGGACTGACGCCGCCGGAACCGGATCCGGCGTGATTGCCACGCTTCGAAGTGACCCGAAGGGCCGTCCCGCCGTCTGGAGAAGTGCTATTGTCGAGCAGGTCGAACGGTGCGACAGCCTGTTTTCGCGCCTCTGACCGGGTCCCACCAGCCACGGTGACCGAGGCTCGCCAGCCCCCAGTGACTCGCTTCCCCAAAAAATATCTCCCGACCCATCAACCACTTCGCGCCCCAGCCTCGCCTCCCGCGCCAGATCCCGTGCTCCTCTGGAAGTAAGGAGGCCTTGTGCAGCCCGATCATCATCTGACTCCGGCCCAGCAACGCGTGCTGACCCTGCTGTCCGCCGGTTCCACCGCCACCGCCGCCGCGCAACTCGCCGGCGTCCACCGCAACACTGTCGGCAATTGGCTCCGTTCGTCCGTTTTTCGCGAGGCCCTCACCCAGGCCCGTCGTGACCAGGACCTTGCCTGGCGCGAGCAAGCCGAATCGCTCGCTCCCCAAGCGATTGCCGCAATCCAGGCCATCCTGGCCGATCCCCAAGCCCCCGCCGCCCGGACCGGCCGCAACCAGCCCTGCCCCTGCTGCAGTGGCCGGAAATTCAAGCGCTGCTGCATGCCAATTCGATGATTTCAAAGGCTAAATGGGTTCGTTCGTCCCGATTTGCATGCGGCCCGCCACGCGCCCCCAAAAGCACAAAGCTGCAGAATTACGCACAACCAGCCACGGCGAGCGAAGCTCGCCCCGAATGGAAACCAACCTGCAATGCCCAAACCCGTTGTATACTCATAACGCCGTGACCACTCGCATGCGCACCGCACTGGTTGCGATATCCGCAGGGGCGGTCGCCGTCGTAGCCATCTCCGGCGGCGCACGGCACGGCAGGTTGCTGCCCGCGCCACGCCTCATCCTCCAACCCGCGCGGATCGTGGCCGACGGCTACAGTACCGCCACCCTTGTCATGCAAAGCGCCGCCAGCAGCGCGCCCGCCATCTCCGTCGCCGGCAACCGGCACGCTGCCATAATCGAAGAGGTAACCGGCACGCCCGGCAAATGGGAGGCGCGCATTCGCGCCGGCATCCTGCCGGGACGCATCCGTCTGCGCGTCGCCTTCCAAGGCGCGCCCGCCGCCGAAACAGAACTGGAATCGGTTCCATTCATCCGGGACACCGCGCAGGACGGCACGCCCGACTTCCTGCGCCTCGACGACGAACGCGACCGCCAGGCCTTCCGCCGCTGGTTCACCTGGCTCGCCGAGGCGCAATACTTCCAGCCGCCCGCGGCCGGCCCTGCCGAGATCAAGGATTGCGCCGGGCTGATCCGCTACGCCTATCGCGAATCGCTGCACGCCCACGACACCGCCTGGGCCGCCACCGCGCAAACTCCGCCCGCGCCGCCGTTCGATTCCGTCGCCAAGTATCAGTATCCTTTTACGCCCTTGGGCGCCGCGCTGTTTCGCGTGCGCGAAGGGGCGTTCCAGCCGTCGGACCTGAACGCCGCCGCCTTCGCCCAATTCGCCGACGTGCGGACGCTCTACCACTTGAACACGCATCTGGTCAGCCGCGTACTCTCCTCCGCCGTGCCGGGCGACCTGCTGTTCTTTCGCCAGGACTCCGGCGCGGAGCCGTATCACAGTATGATCTACCTTGGCGAGAGTTCCATTCAGAACGACGGCCGGCGCTACGTTCTCTACCATACCGGCCCCTCCGGTTCCGATCCGGGCGAAATCCGCAGGCTGACCGTGGAAGAGTTGATGCGCTTTCCGCAACCCGAATGGCGGCCGGTAGCAGCCAATCCCAGCTTTCTGGGTGTGTCTCGATGGAACATACTGAGGAAAGAAAATGACACCCGCCCTGAGTAGAAAGCCGAGTGGAAGCCTGAGTAGAACCTTGCGCCTTCTGTTGCTGATGGCCGCCGTTGCCATCGGCCTGAGCCAGAGCGAAGACGAACCCTACTTCGCGCTTTCGAGTTCCCGCACCTTCGGCGTCAACGGCAAGCCCAGCGTCTCGTTGACCGCCTGGAATGTGGATTCGCTCGCCTTCCGGGTTTACCGCATAAACGATCCGGTGAAGTTCTTCGCGCAACTGGAAAACCCGCACCAATTCGGCGGGAATGTGCCGCGGCCGCCTCGGGATCGCACTTGGCTCGAACGGCTCCACATGTGGAAGCGCGGCTTACATGCTCAGATTCGCCGCGCCTTGCGCGCCCAGTTCACCGAACCGCCCAGCCTGCATTTTGAAAGCTGGCTGCCGAAAGAATCCAAGCCCTCCGGTAAGGAGACGCATTATGCGGAAGCGCCCTTGTTGAACTCCCAACAACTGGTGCTCTCCTTTCAGCAACCCGTGTTGAGCCAATCCCGATGGGAGCGTGCCACCGTCGACATCGCCGTGAGGGACAAAGGCGTCTACCTCGTAGAGGCGGTCGACCGCGACCTGCGGGCGAACACCATCCTGATGGTTTCCGATATCGCCATGATCACCAAAACCGGTAAAGGCCGGGTGGTGAACCTGGTGGTCAATCGCGCCACCGGCCAGCCCGTTGCGGCAGCCAAGGTCGCGCTGCTGGCGCGCGATCAAAGCCTGGGAGAAGCCGCCACAAACGCGGACGGCATCGCGGAGATGCCGCTGGCCGCGGCGCGTCCGAATGACATCCGCGTGGTGGCCCGCATGGACGCGGACTTCGCCGTTAACACGCTGGCCGGTTACTCCTTCGGTGCCAACGCCGACCAGTGGACGGGCTATGTCTACACGGATCGTCCGGTCTACCGTCCCGGCCATACCGTGCACTTCAAGGGAATTTTGCGGCTGGCCGCAGCCGCTGGATACGACATTCCGGCCGGGCGCGCTGTTGCGGTCACGATCCACGATCCGGAGCAGAAGCCGGTCTATCAAAAGACCCTCACCGCCAGCGCCAATGGCACGATTCACGACGACCTGGCGCTCAAGCCCGGCGCGGCTTTGGGCTACTACTCCATCGAGGTGAAATCCGGCGAGGGCTTCATGAACGGCAACTTCGAAGTCCAGGAGTACAAGAAGCCGGAATACGAAGTCCGCGTCATTCCCTCCAAGGCGCGCGTGTTACAAGGCGAGACCGTCCAGGCCACTATCGATGCCCGATACTATTTTGGCGAACCGGTAAACGGCGCGAAAGTGACTTATGCCGTCTATCGCAGCCGCTACTGGTTCCCGCTCTGGTACGATCCCGATCAGGAATCCGCCGAATCCATGGAGCCCCCGCAGCCCGGCGACGATTCCGACGACAGCGGCGACCAGATTGGCGAGACCAAGGGACAACTGGATGCCGATGGCAAGCTGACCATCAGCCTGCCTACGGCGGTTTCGGATCGCAAGCAGGACTTCGTCTACCGCATCGAGGCGCGCGTCACCGACCAGGCCAACCGTGAGATCACCGGCCGCGGCTGGGTGATCGCGACCTACGGCAGCTTCGCTGTGAACGCCGCGCCGGGGCGCTACTTCTATGCGCCGGGCAGCGCGGCCACCCTGACTGTGCAGGCGCGCGATTACGACAACCAACCGGTCCGTACTCCGGTTCGCGTGGAGCTGCTCTCGTGGAACTATCGCGATCCAGGCCCGGGGCAGGTGAAGGCTACCGCCAGCGGCACCACCGGCGCAGACGGGAACGCCAGCGTCACCCTGCAGATTCCGCCGCAGGGCGGTTCGTACCGGGTGCGCGTCACGGCCCGCACACCCGAGGGACGCGATGTGGAGGGCTATACCTTTCTGTGGGTCTCGGGTGGAGGCGGGTATTTCGACGCCGGACCGAACCACGCCGTGCCGATCGTTCTCGATAAGAAGAGCTACCGCGCCGGCGATACGGGCCGCCTACTGATCGTGACCGGGCAGCCCAACACGGCGGTCTATGTGACCGTGGAGGGCCGAGATTTGCGCGAGTACAAACTGATTCGCTCGCAGGATTCCACGGCGGCGTTCGACATCCCCATTACCGCCAACGACGAGCCGGGAATCACAGTGGCCGCCTGCTTCATCCGCAACGGCGATTTCTATTCGAGCGACAAGTGGATCAAAGTGCCGCCAGTAGACCACCAGTTGAACGTGAAGGTGGCCACGGACAAGCCGCAGTACCTGCCCGGCCAAACCGCGGATTACAGCATCGACGTGACGGATGGGAACGGCAAACCGGCGCCGCGCGCGGAGTTCAGCCTGGGTGTCGTGGATGAGGCCATCTACGGCATTCGCAAGGACGCCACGCCCGACATTCTGGGCTTCTTCTTCCAGCGCCAGTGGAACCGCGTCTTTACCGCCGACTCGCTGAGCTACTACTTCAATGGCGAAGCGGGCAAGCGCCGCATGCGTCTGGCCGAACTGCGCCCGTCTTCGCGGCTGGCGCAACTGAAGCCCGAGCGGCTGGTGCAGCCCAAAGTCCGCAAAGCGTTTCCGGATACCGCGTTTTGGGCCGCCGACGTGGTCACCGATAGCTCCGGCCACGCGCATGCGAAGGTGGAGTTCCCCGATTCGCTGACCACCTGGCGCGCCACCGCCCGCGGCATCACGCCGGATACGAAAGTGGGTAGCGCCACGCTCAAAACCATCGTGCGCAAGAACCTCATTCTGCGGCTGGCCGTGCCGCGGTTCTTCGTGCAGGGTGACGAAGTGGTGATTTCGGCGCTGGTTCACAACTATCTGGCCACCGCCAAGACCGCGCGTGTTTCGCTCGACGTCACCGGTCTGGAGATTCTCGAAGGCGCTACCAAAGACGTGCAGATTCCAAGCCGTGGTGAGGCCAAGGTGGATTGGCGCGTGCGGGCCGCACAGGTGCGCGCGGCCAGCATCACCGGTAAGGCGCTGACGGACGAAGAGTCCGACGCGCTCCAACTGGATCTGCCGGTGAACGTGCCGGGAGTCAAGCTTTCGCAGGCCCGCGGCGGCTCCATCAATGCCGGGGGATCGACGGCCTTCGACCTCACGTTCCCGGAGAAGGTTGTGCCGCGCTCGCGGTCCATCTCGGTGCGGGTCTCACCTTCGCTGGCCGGTTCGCTGTTCGCCGCGCTGGATTATCTGACCTCGTTCCCGTATGGCTGTGTGGAGCAGACCATGTCGAGCTTCCTGCCCGACATCACCGTGCAACAGGCGGTTCGCGATCTGAACTTGAAGGTGGATCTGGACCAGGCGGCCCTTCAGGAAAAGATCCACGCGGGTCTCGACCGCCTCTACAACTTCCAGCACGAGGACGGCGGCTGGGGTTGGTGGGAAACCGATGAGAGCCATCCCTTCATGACGGCATACGTGGTGGCGGGCCTGGTGCAGGCGCAGGCCGCCGGTGTGGAAGTGAAGGCCGATGCCATTCAAAAAGGAGCCGCGTGGCTGAAGCGAGATTTCGCGCAAAACCCGAAGCTGGCTTCCGACCTGCGCGCATACATCCAGTACGCGCTGGCGCTGGCGGGGCAAGCCGACGCGGCAGCGCTCGGCGAAGTTTATGACAAGCGTGCCAGCCTGTCCCCTTACGGAATTGCGATTCTGGGTCTTGCATTGGAGCAGGCCAAAGACGGTCGCGCCTCCGAGATTGCGGCCGCGTTGGAGCGCAGCGCGGAACAGGACCAGGAGCAGGCCTGGTGGACTGCCACGCGCGACCAACTGCTGGATTTCTCCGAAGACGCGACACCCGAAGCCACCGCCTACGCCGTGAAGTTCCTGTCGCACCAACGGCGGGATAGCGCCCTGCTGCCGAAGGCGGCGCTGTGGCTCATGAATCACCGCAACGAGGGCTACTGGTGGTCGTCCACCAAGCAGACCGCCATGGTGATTTACGGGCTGGCGGATTATCTCAAGGCCACCAACGAGCTCAATCCGAATCTGAGTGTCACGGTGCTGGTGAACGATAAGCCGGTGCTGACACGCAAGCTCGACCAGGCCACCAGCGTCAACACGCCGGAGCTGACGCTCGATGATGCCCAGGTACAGCCGGGCGTCAATCACATCCGCATTACTACCAGCGGCGCGGGCCGGTTGTATTACTCCGCGCGCGCCGAATACTTCTCCAACGAAGAACGGTTGGAAAACACTGGCTCGGTTTCGCTCAACATCCTGCGCGATTATTTCCGGCTCGTGCCCGGCCGCGATGGCGACAAGATCGTCTATGACACCTCACCGCTGACTGGCCCCGTGGCGCCCGGAGACATCATCGCCGTGCGGCTGACGGTCACCGGTTCGGAATGGAAGTACATGATGATCGAAGATCCCATTCCCGCGGGCACGGAATTCATCGAGCGCGACGACGCGTATCAATTGAAGAGCCGGCCGCCATGGTGGGAGTATTGGTTCACGCGCCGTGAATTGCACGACGACCGTATGGCCATTTTCGAAACGTATTTTCCGCAGGGTCAGAAGCAATTCTTCTACCTGCTGAAGGTGGTGAACCCGGGCGTGTTTCACGTAAGCCCGGCGCGTGTCGGACCCATGTACCAGCGAGAGGTGATGGCCACCACCGGCAACCGCACGCTGGAGGTGAAATAATGCGCTCCCTCGCTCCGATTGCCGCGGCCCAGCTTGTGGGCAATGCGCTGCTCTTGTGGCTCGGCTATTATTGGTTGGGGCTGGGCGAAACCCGTGCGTCTACGCTGGCCTGGAGCACGCTGGTAGCGTTGCTCCTGCTGACGCTCGAGTGCTGGCTGCATGGCGCCACGTTCGCCTACTTTTCAGATACGCGCCGTCTCCCCTTGCGCCGGCTCGCTCCCCTGGTGATCTCCGCGCTTGCACTACTGGCCATCTATTGGGCGCTGGCGCAATGGTCCGCCTATAGTAGCCAGCCGGCCTTCAAAATCGCCTCTTACCTGACCATGACGCTCCGCAAACCGGTGAAACCCGCCACGGTTTTGAACGTGTTCAATATCGCGCTCTGGCTGGTGCGCTGGATGGTCGTGCCGGGCCTGGCGCTCCCCATCCTGTGCGGCATCGCCACGCGCCAGCACTCCCGCAAATGGTGGTATTGGATCGCAACACCTGTCCTGCTGGTTTGCGCCTTATGGCTTCCTCTGAAGCTGATGGGTTGGACGCCGCAAGCTGGCAGTTTCGGGATGCAAATGTTCAGCTTCGTGGTGCGCCTGCTGATCGCTTATTTACTCTTCGTGGGGGCTTGGCTGGTGCTGGCGTTCTTGACCTCCGGCGGCAGCCCGCGCGCCACCCAATCCAACACCGTTGCCTCGCCGTAGCGCTTGACCAGTGCAGCCACCGCGCGCGCCGCTTCGCCGTATGCCCGCCGTGCGCGCGCCGCGTCCGTGGTTTCGCGAATGTCGGAATCGGCGGGCGAAGGCCCGGCCTCGCGTCCGGCCTCCGGACTGCTCAAGAATTCCACGATCCCTTCCCGGAACCACACCGGCAAGCCCGGCGCCGCCCGCGACTCCACCGCCACATGAAACAACTCGTGTCGCACAGTCTGCTCCAGCGCGTTGTGGCTGCGCAGCACGGATGCCGGCTGAAGCTGGATGCGCCGCCCCTCGGTCGAAGCCGCCACCCATCCCGGTTCGCCGGTCGCGTTGCGAAAGCTGTCCAGGTCCGGGTAGACGCGGATCTCGACGTGCGCGGGCAGCGCCCAATTCGTCCGCCGCGTCACGATGCGGAACTCCCGCTCCGCGATTTCGAGCACGCTTCCATCGCGCTCCGGCTGCGTGGTCCAGAGCGCTACGCTCTCGCCGCCCAATCGCTGCCATGCTAGTCCGCGCGCGGTTACGCCCGCCGCCGTGCCCGGATAGTAGTACGCCAGGATATCGCGATAAGACCGGCCTTCGGTGCCCATCTGTTCGGCCCCGCGCTGGCAGAGCCCCACTCCGTGCCCCGCGCCGCGGCCCTGGAACAAGATGCGGCCACCGCCGGACTGGATCTCGTAAAGATCGCTGCGCACCGTGTTCCAACCCAGCTCCCGTCCGATGGCGAAGCGAAACGAGCTGGCGCTGATCCGCACAGATTCCCTCGCTCCGGTTAACGATAGAGTGAGTGCGCGGCCGGAAGCGGTCCGGCGCATGATCGTGATGCCTGCGAGCGTTTGCGGCGCGCGCAGACCGGAGCCGAGCAGCGCTTTCACGATCTTGGCCGGATCGCCGTCCCATTGCCATCGCTCGGTCCCGGCGCGCGTGCAATAGGCGTCCGGATGGCCCTTCAAATAAGGCGCGGCGAGCTCCGGCCATATGACGGCAGCATCTTCCACACGGCCACCGCAGTCGCGCGTATACGGAGTAAAGGCGGGCTTGCCTTCGAACCACACCAGCTCGCCCGCGGTCTCTTCCGCGATGGACGCCAGGCGCGGCGTGATGCCGTCCATGTCCACCCGCTGGCAGTGCGTGGTGGCGCAGAAATCGTAGCCCTCGGCGGCGTGGCGGCCGCGCAGACGAACGGCATAGGTGCGCGCGGCCACGGCCATCGCCCGCAGCGCGGCGTCCGACCGGAAGACGCTGCTCTCGCCCGCCAGCACGCCTGCCACGTAGCGCTCCATGGGCAGATCCAGCACAACCGCGCTCCGCGCGGTCTCGACGCGCACCTTCACCGCGGACGATGCGGCGCAGAGCGGAACCGCCAGGGCGAACGCGAGCCAGACCCAGGCAAGCTGTGGCGCACGCTTCAGCGTGCAGCGGCGAACTTCAGTTCGCCGTGCGCGGAACTGCCGGCTGAAGCCGACAGCGGCACGCTGAAGCGTGCGCCACAGGGGTTTCAAAGCCGCCCCGCCCGATACGCTTCGAGGATTCTGCCGGCGACCGGGGCCGCGTCGGACCCGCCCGAATGGCCTTGCAGCATGACCGCCACGACCACTTCCGGAGCGCGGCTCGGCAGAAACCCGGCGAACCACGCGATGGGCGCTCCGGATTCCGTGCGCACGCTGCCGGTCTTCCCCGCCACCTTTACGCCCGGCACTTGCGCGCGCTGCCCGGTCCCATACTCGACCGCGCCTTCCAGCCCGGCCACGATGGGCTGAATCTCCGCGCGGCCCGCCTGCAGTGCCAGCGACCGGTAAGCCATCGCCAACTCCGCGGCAGTGATCAGGATGCCTTCTTCGCCGAGTGCCTGCAACCGCACGGCATCGCGACTGGAGACCGGCCGGATGCGGCCCGAGGCCTCGCCGAACCCGGCGCGCGCCAATTCGCCGGCCAGTTCGCCAGGCGCGAACGGCTCCGCCACGCGCGCCACGAAGCAATTGCAGGAGTAGGCAAGGGCGGTCTCGACGCGCATGGGAGAATCGAGGCGTGGGTGAGAGCAATCGAACGACCGTCCCGCGACGGTGAGGCGGCCGGGGCATGGCAGAGACTCCGTGGCAGTCAGCTTTCCGCTGCGCAGCAGTGCCGCCAGGACGAAAGGCTTAAGCGTGGAGCCGGGCGGCGCGAGGAACCTGCCCGCGACAGCCGCCGCATGTATGGCGATCGGGCACCGCGAGCGCACGTCAAGCAGAATGGCGGCGCCTTCGCGCGATTCGAAGAACGGCTCCAGGCTGGCCGTATTGCGGGCGCGCCCCACGGCGCAGGCGGCGTAGGCAGACAGCGTGGCCAGCAGCTCCCTGCGCAGCATGCCAGTGCCTGGGCTTTCCACATTGTGGTCCATCGTGGCACAGGCTTCGGCCTGTGAGCAGCCCTACAGCTCCCAGCCCTTCCGATACTCCCGGTACAGATACTTGTTCGCGTCCGGCACATTCGTAATCTTCATGCTGGCCGCGTCGTAATCGAGTCTCCGGCCGACGCGCAGGGCGGCCGCACCCAGGTTGAACGCCTCCGAAATTGGTCCCGCGTGCAGGAACTCGCCTGGCGAGGGCTTCCCGCCGCGGCAAGCCGCCACCCATTGCGTCGCGCCCCAGAGAGGATCCCGCTGCGTGCGTTCGGGAGCCGCCTTGGGCCCTTGGTACTCGCGCATCTTCTTCTCCGGAATAATCCGCGGATCGTCGATCTGAAAGCCGGCCAGAATCTTGCCCTTGTCGCCGACGAACATCATTCCCTCGGCGTCCAATTCCTTGTTATCCACTTCCAGTTCCTCGGGAGTGCGCGGCCGCATCCCGCCGTCGTACCAGAACAGATCCAGAGGGCCCATGTCTTCGCGCGCCGCAAACTTGAAGCGGATGGTGCATGCCAGCGGGAACGAATAGTCGTTTCTGATCTTCTGGCTGACCTGATCGGTGATGGCGCATGCGCCGCTGGGCCGCGCCTCCACACTCACCGGAGCGCCGAGCTTCAACGTCCGGAACACCACCCACAAGCTGTAATGGCCCATGTCGGCGATCGATCCCCCGCCGAAGTCGTACCAGCCGCGAAACACGTTATGCGTGTAATTCGGATGATAGGGCCGGTCGCGCGCGGGGCCCAGCCAAAGGTCCCAATCGAAGCCCGCCGGAACCGGCGGCTGATCGGTGGGCAGCGTCAGGTACTGCGGCCACACGGGCCGGTTCGACCAGTTGTGCACCTCGCGCAACGTGCCGATCGCACCGTCCTTGATCCAGGCCATGATCGGATCCATCGATCCGTTCGTGTCCCAAGGAATGAAGTGCGTGGCGGCCTTGGTAGCGCGCGCCGTTTCCAGTACCTGGCGGGCCTCATACAGCCGGTTGGCGATGGGCTTGTGCATCATCACATGCTTGCCCTTCTTCATGGCGGCGATGGCGATGGTCGCATGCAGATGATCGGGCGTCATGATCTTCACGCCGTCCACATCCTTCTGCTTCTCCAATAGCTCTCGAAAGTCGGCGTAAGATGCGCAGCCTTTGTAATTGCCCGAGGGACTCTTGCTCGCATAGTACGTCTCGACGATCTCGCGGCCCACTTCGCGGCCGCCGGGGATGCCGTCCACGCCCTCGCGCCAGTTGGGCTTGTCGATGAACTTTCGGATGCTGTTGCGCAGCCAGTTCTTCGACCAGTCAACGTAATCGTTGCTGTCCTTGTTCGGATCGCAGACGGCGACCACCTGGATGTCGTTACTCGGCAGTAACTCCATCAGTTCCCGGGTTCCCTGGGTGCCCAAGCCGATGTAGGCCAAGGTAACCTTGTCGCTGGGGGCCACAAATTGCGGCCCGCCCAGGACATGCCGGGGAAGAATGGTGAATGCGGCGGCCGTACCGGCTGCCTTTTCCAAAAACCTGCGGCGGTCTATCTCAGATGAAGACATCGAAAATCTCCTGAAGAAAATCTAACGGCGCGATTCTGCCTTCTGCCTTCTGGCTTTGCTCAGATCCATTTATGCGTGAACATGAACCAGATTACCAGCACGCTGCCCGCGCCTAGCAGCCAGGCGATGGCCGTTTTCAGCGGCGGCCGCACCAGCCAGGCGCGCGCGGCATGGGAATTCCGATGGGGTTCCTCGCGGAACGGCTTCAGGAAGCGGCGCTGCAAGCTGGATGGCAGATTCTGTATGGCGCGCGCGATCTCTTCCCTGCCCCGGCGGTCGGCTATCAGGATGGTCGCCGAGTTCAGCCCGTTGGTGGATTTCAGCAGCTTGCGGCGCAACGGCGCCGGCACTTCCTTCACCGACCGGTAGACGGCATCCGTCTCGCCCGCCGAGATCAAGATCGTGGAGCTCTTCATCACGCCCGATCTTGCCGCCGCGTGCGCTGCGCCGCAATAGGGGCAAATCAGCCCTACCGCCGCGTCGAACTTTTTTCCGCACCGCCGGCAATTCATCTCATCCCACCATGACCTTGGGGCGCTTGTCGCGCGCCAGTTGCCGGTCGCCCAGGTTGTCCAGAACCACTTGAATGAAGCCCAGCGCGGCTTTGGAAAGGGCTTTATCCTTGCGGTAGATCAGCCCCAGCCGCCGGATCATCGGCTCGGGCGCCAGCGAAATAGCCCGCAGCTTTCCGGCGGCCACTTCCTCGCGGCAGTTGGAAACCGCCAGGAACGATACGCCCAGGCCGGCCATGACGAAACGCTTCATCATCTCGGTGGAATCCAGTTCCATGGAGATGCGCAGGTCGTCCTCCACCAGCTCGAACCAGGCGTTGAGCCGCGCGCGCGTAGTTCCGGATTTGGGCAGCAGCAATTGGAACTGCAGCAGATCGGGCGCGTGCACGGTTTTGCGGTCGGCCAAGGGGTGGCGAGCCGGCGCGATCAGCCGGATTTCGTCCTTGTAAATGTCCGCCACCTGCAGCCGCTTCTCCTCGACGGGCAATTGCGTGAGTCCAAAGTCGGCGATGTTTTCCATGACCGCATCCACGACGTGCGCGCCGTAGGAACGGTTCACCTGGAGCTGCACGGCGGGGAACAGATTCTTGTATTCGGAGAACACCTGCGGCAGCACGTAGATGCAGGTCGCTTCGTTAGCGGCGATCACCAGTTCGCCGCGCGGGTTGCGCTCCAGTTCGTTGATGGCGTCCTGCGCCTGGCGGCGCTGGTCCAGCATTTGGGCGGCGTAATCGGCGAAGATTTTGCCGGCGGTGGTCAGGGAGATGCGGCTGCCGAAGCGCTCGAAAAGCGCGGTGCTGAGCTCCTGCTCGAGCTGGCGCACTTGCGCGCTGATGGCCGGCTGGGTACGGTAGCAGGTCTGGGCGGCTTTCGAGAAGCTTTTCAGCCTGACGATTTCGAGGAATGTGTGCAGTTGGTCGAAATCCATGCGCTACGCCACCCCTCGCTCCCCCCACCAGGAGGAGCGCCTCCGCGCCCAAACAAAACATGAATGGGAGGGATAGAAATAATCAATTTCCCTCTCGTCAAGCATTGTTGGTATGTATTGTAACAGAAGGCTCCGGGTGGTGCGGTTTAGAGAGAATGTGGGAATGCCTTAAGCCGCAGCCGCCTCGACTGGGGCGGATCGCCGCACCTTTAACCCGGCGCCGGATTGCTCTCCAGGTGTAGCGTCTGCAAAAAACGTGTCCCCACGAGTGGGGACACGGCACGCTTGAGAGCGTGCGCCACAGGTACATCAGGCCCATCAAATCAATCCGCGTTCCCGCAACACCGCATCCACATCGGGTTTGCCCGTTTGTAAATCCACAGTTGGGATTGTGGCGCCCGCGGCGATCAGTAACCGCGCGACCTGCGGATAGTCGCCAGCGCCTTCGTCGCAATTGTGCACTCCGTGTCCAAACCACCCCGGCGGCGTTCCATGGAATTGCCGGTCCTCTATCGTCAAGGACGCGCCGTGATTCAGGAGGAGTTCCACGAGATCGGCATAGCCCTTCCAGCAGGCCCAGTGCAAAGCCGTAGCTCCCATATCTCCGCGCGCGTCCACAGGCATACCTGCAGCCAACAGCGCCCGAACCGCCGGCGTGCGATGGCCCATCGTGAGATCGGGGACCAAACGCTCATTGCCAGGGGACGCCGCGATCTCCGGCCGTGTGAGGAGCAGGCGATCCAGTTCCCCGGGGTCGGCTGTCGCGCACGCGCCCAGAAAGCGATCCAGTACCGATATGTCCGTCTTGGCCCCACGCGTCTCTAAGAGCGCGGCGACTTCTGTCTGGCCGCTCTGAACAGCCACGGCGTACGCCGTTCGGCCGTCCTCGCTCTCTGCATCCAGGTCTGCGCCCCTGTCGAGCAGAGCGGCCGCGGTTGCCGCGCTTCGTCCCCGCCAGACGGCCCAGTGGAGCGCGGTTTCGCCGCGATGGTTGACCTCGTTCGGATTTGCTCCGGCTGCCAACAAGAGCTGCAAGCCCTCCATGTCTTCGCGATCCAGCATGTGTTTAAGAGCGTTCGTACCAGCGGGCGTTGCGCCGTGGCGGAGCAGCAGATTCATGCATGCCAGATCCCGATGCTCGGTCGAATGGTAGAGAGATTCCGAGTCGTTCGGATTGGCGCCCGCTTCGAGCAGCGCCAGGGCAAGCGCGGGATTGTTGTTGAGGCCGGTCGCGGCGTACAGGCACGAGAGGGGATTGTCGGGCAAATCCTCGGGAATGAACGCGGCGTTGGGATCGGCGCCATGGCGCAAAAGGATGCGCGCCGTCTCGGCCAGATCGCCTGCCCGGCTCGACATTCCGTCGGCAAAACGGGAGAAGCAGACGTAGAGAAGCGGCTCGAGGTTTTGCGGGCCGCTGCGGCCGGTCGCGAGCGCCGGCGTCTCCGTCACCGCGCGCTCTACGCGTTGCCAGTCCCCCAGCACCAGGGCCACATAGAATCCAGCGCCGGCGATTTGCGGATGGGCGGCTAATATCTCTTCCGCCTGCCGCAGATCTGAAAGGGCTGTGTCTATGAACGTTGCGGCCAGGCCCTGATCGTCAAGACCCGACTGTAGGATGAAGGTGCGGAAGCGTGGCCAACTGGCAAAGCCTTGCTCCCGGGCGATGGTCAGTTGTGCATCGTGCAGCTTTGGCGCCGCGGGATCGTAGTTG
>OCZT010003974.1_pt1 | contig 15040 bp, 12 predicted proteins | sample 1539031 | NCBI WGS metagenome assembly OCZT01 (sample SAMEA3539308, study PRJEB22396) | soil metagenome | biome: tundra; feature: field; material: soil | place: USA | collected 2010-05 | depth 0.15 m
AGTCGTACCTGAGCGAAGCGCTCTCCGCGGGCGGCGAATATGCCGACCTTTATTTCGAATATCTCGCCACCACGTCGATCGGCATCGACGAGGGGATCGTCAAAAGCGCCACCGAGGGTGTCAGTCTCGGCGTCGGCGTGCGCGTCATTGCCGGCGAGCGCACCGGATACGCCTACAGCGACGATCTGAGTCCCGAAAAAATTCGCAAAGCGGCGCGGGTCGCGGCGCATATCGCGAAGGGTCCGGCGACCATCGTCAAAACGGGTTTCGAGGAATCGCACCTGCACAATCTTTATCCGATGCTCTCCGCGCCCCATGAAACCGGTCTCGCCGAGCGTGTCGATCTGGTGAAGCGGGCCGATCTCGCCGCTCGCACGTACGATGCTCGCGTGTTTCAGGTGCAGGCGACCTACGCCGACAGTCTGCGCAACGTTCTCGTCGCGACCAGTGAAGGACGTTTGAGCTTCGACCGTCAGCCGATGGCGCGGATGAGTGTGAGCGCGCTCGCGCGTCAAGGCGACGGCGCTCCGCAGCACGGACATTCCGGCGGCGGCGGACGCGTCACGCTCGAGTTCTTTCACAAGGAAAAGACGCCCGAGCATTTTGCGCGAGAAGCCGCGCGGCAGGCCATCGTGCAGCTCGACGCGATCGATGCACCGGCCGGCGAAACGACCGTGGTGCTCGGTCCGGGCTGGCCCGGAATTCTGCTACACGAAGCGGTGGGCCATGGACTCGAAGCCGATTTCAATCGCAAAGGAGTCTCGGCGTTCAGCGGCCGCATCGGGCAGCAGGTGGCCAGCCCTCTCTGCACGGTGATTGACGATGGAACCATCGGCCGCCGGCGCGGATCGCTCAACGTCGACGATGAAGGCATGCCGACGCAGAAAAATGTGCTGATCGAAAACGGAGTCCTGCGCGGATACCTGCAGGACAAGCTGTCGAGCCGTCTGACCAACAACACCTCGACCGGCAGCGGCCGCCGCGAGAGCTATCAGCACATCCCCATGCCGCGCATGACCAACACCTATATGCTGGCCGGCGAAAGCGATCCCGAAGAGATTATTAAGTCGGTGCAAAAAGGCCTGTATTGCGCCACGTTCGGCGGCGGGCAGGTGGATATCACCAGCGGCAATTTCGTGTTCTCCGCGACCGAGAGTTATCTCATCGAGAACGGTAAGCTCACCCGGCCCGTGCGTGGCGCGTCGTTGATCGGCAATGGACCGGAGGCGTTGAAGTACGTCAGCATGGTGGGTCGAGATTTGCAGCTCGACGAAGGCATCGGCGTGTGCGGAAAAGAAGGGCAAAGCGTGCCAGTGGGCGTCGGCATCCCGACGGTGAAGATCGATCGCATGACCGTAGGCGGAACGGCCGCATGACCGATCTCGAAACGTTGGCCGCCGGCGCGGTGAAGCGCGCGATCGATGCGGGAGCCACGGACGCAGAGTGCACCATCATGGAAGGTGAGGAATTCTCGGTCGCCGTCCGCATGCGCGAGGTGGAGAGCCTGAAGGAAGCGGGCTCGCGCGGGGCGGGAATTCGTGTTTTGGTTGGAACGCACGGAGGATCGTCCTACACTTCGGACCTGACGCCCGAAGGAATCGCGACCATGGTGCGCGGGGCGCTCGATCTGGCGAAGATCACCAGTGAAGATCCGTTCGCCGGATTGCCGGACGCGTCCGATTTGGGCGCGCGCAGTGAGGACCTGGGTCTCTACGACGACGCGATTGAGCGCATGGAGACGGAGTGGAAAATCGCCCAGGCCAAGCGCGCCGAAGAGGTCGCGTTCGCCACTGATAAGCGGATTCAGAACTCCGAAGGCGCCGGATTCGAGTCCTACGTCGGCCGGCGCGTTTTCGTGAACTCCCGAGGTTTTTCCGGTGCCTACCGAACGTCGAGCTGCGGCCTCAGCGTTTCGCCGGTGGCCAAGCAAAATGGATCGATGGAGCGCGATTACTGGTACACGTCGGCGCGCGCGGCATCCAAGCTCGAAAGCCCCGAAGAGGTGGGCAGGCGGGCAGCGGAGCGCGCCGTGCGACGCTTGAATCCTCGAAAAATTCCGACGCAGAAGGCGGCGATCGTATTTGAGCCGCGCACCGCGCGAGCGCTACTTGGCGATCTTTTCCACGCCGTGAACGGCGGCGCGATCTACCGGCATGCGTCCTTCCTGGCGGACAAGCTGGGCGAGAAGATCGCGGCCGAATCGTTGACCGTGATCGACGACCCGACGCTGCCCGGCCTTTTCGGAAGCCAGCCGTTCGACGATGAGGGCGTGATGTGCCGCCGCACAGTGGTCATCGAGAAGGGCGTTCTGAAGAGCTACCTGTTGAACTCCTATTCGGCGCGCAAGCTGGGTTTGAAGACGACCGGCAACGCATCGCGAGGCATCACTGGAAACGCCGGCGTCGGTCCGGGAAACTTTTTTATTGAGGCGGGAGAGCAGTCGCCGGAGTCTATACTAAAAGGTCTTCCGACGGGCCTGTACGTTACTGAGCTGATCGGTGGCGACACGAACACCGTCACCGGCGACTATTCGTCGGGCGCGGCCGGCTTGTGGATTGAAAACGGCGAACTGGCGTATCCTGTTTCGGAGATCACGATCGCGGGAAATATGAAGCAGATGTTGATGGACTTGCGAGTAGCGTCGGACCTGGAATTTCGCGGCTCGATCGCGTCGCCGACTCTGCTGATTCGGGAGATGACCATCAGTGGCCAGTGAGACCTTTTCCGCGCAGCAGGTTAAGAATGGGCCTCAGATCGGCGTGCCGGTCTATGTCGCGGGCGCGTGCGCGGTGCTAGGGCTGGCAGTATTTCTGTACATCCAATACGCTGCGAAGCACGCTCCCCAGGACGCCCCATTGACGCCCGAAGCCAAGGCGTACGTGAAGAATCTGCGGTTGAGCGACGTCGAAATCAAGGCCAACAAAAGCTATCTCAACCAGATGGTGGTCGAGATCAACGGAAAAATCGGCAACGCGGGCGACCGCGCGCTCGGTACGGTGGAAATCTACTGCGTGTTCTACGATTCCTACGGCCAACTGGTCCTGCGCTCGCGCGTTCCCATCGTCAGCCCGCGCATGGGCGGATTGAAACCGGGCGAGACGAAAACCTTCCGGCTGCCCTTCGACGAAATTCCGGAGAGCTGGAATCAGCAGATGCCGCAACTGGTCATCGCCGGCGTCAAATTCCTCTAATGTCGCGCGTGCTTCTGGTGGATGACGACGCCGACGCACTGTCCATCCGGAAATTGATTTTCGAAAACGACGGGTATGAAGTCGCCGCGGCGCCCAACGCCACTCGCGCCCGCGAGCAGTTTCACGCTGAGCCTCCGCAGAGCGTGATCCTCGACCTGCGGCTCCCGGAGACCGAAGACGGTCTGGCGCTCATTCGCGAATTTCGAGCAGCGTCGCGTGACGTGAAGATCGTAGTGCTCTCGGGCTGGTGCGCCGATCTTGACGGACGAAGCGAGGGCTCGCTGGTGGATCTGGTCCTGTCAAAGCCGGTTCGGTCGGAAGTGCTGCTCCGCGCGATTAGGTCTGATAGCTTAGACAGGTGATGCGTCTCCTCACTTTTCTGTTTGCTCTGCCACTCGTCGCTCAATCAAGTTACACCTTTCGCGTGGAGAAAACCTCGGAGGTGGTCGCCGATCTTGAACTCAGCGGAGGCGACTGGAGTGTTGAGGGAAGGGAAGCGGCGCTGGCCGATGTGACCCTCGACGGCACGTCGGTTCAAAACGTCATGACTTACGCCGGCACGCGGCACGAATATCCCATCTTTCTCGGCGTGCTCAACCCGGGTGAGCACAAGCTCACGGTGACGCAGAACACGCAGTACGGCGTTCCGGGCACGACGCTCAAAGTTTACGGCGCCAGGTTTCGCGAGTTCACACGCGAGGAGCGCTACTATCCGGAGCTCGCCTTCACGCCGGTGCTGTTTGCGCGCGCCAACACCGTCGGCAAATTCACCGATGTGCCGATGATCGTCTATGTGGAGCGTCTGGTCGAAAACGGCGAGCCTCTTCTTTCCTACACCGTCATCTTTTCCAATGAAGATGGCGGTACCTCGACACGCGCGCTGATGGCGCGCTGGGGCCGCACTACTGACGTCGAGTACGTCTACAAAGCTTTTCTCAATTCGGATGGAACGCTGAAGCGCGCCACCATGCAGGGCCGGGGCCATCAGGAGGTCGAGTTCAACGGCCAGCGCGAAGGCGCGCATCCGCTGATGATCCCTGTCACCGACAACAATATGGTGTCGGGCGAAGCGACCTCGGCCATCCGTTATCAGATCGCGCCCGTGGAGATCGATCTGACGCATCATTCGCGCGAGTTGATCATCGATGAAAATCCGCTTGCCTATCGCGTCATGTCGCAGGAGCTGCTGCGCGAAGGGAAGTTGCGGCCCTTCGGTGTTGTCGATGGCAACAAGGTCAGCGACCCGCGCAATTATCTGTACATCGAAGCGAAGATCGCGAACCGGCAATCAGCGGTCGCGGCGATGGTGCGGCTGAAGGGAGAAAATCAGTGGCGCACATCGAACCTGGGCCGCGAGGATTATGCGATGGAGCGCAGCGGATGGGTGCGTACGACCGTCGAGCTACCTCCCGGCACGCCCGCCGCGCAAGTGGACGAAATTGGATTCCTATGCGTCGTCGTGCGGACGAAAGAGGCGATCCCCACTGCGGGGACGTGCCGTGTGGATGAGCTCAGTAAAGCGTTCAAGCTCGATGCGAATTACGTGCCCGAAAAATCCATGGTTCATCATGAAGGCGCAGTCGAGCTTCCCACCGGCCAGATGGTTAGCTGGAAGCTCGGCGCCCGTTGAGGATTTTTACGAACGATGCCGAGCGCAGTTCTTCGAGCGTGAGCCCGGTAAGCTTCGGCGCCTCGTCCTCCGGAATCGCCCCGCAGTTGATCGCGCGCAGAAAATAATTCAGAAGGCCCTGCCCCGTCGCCGCGTCGTCGAATACATCGCCCACCAGCGTAGCCTGCGCGGCTTTCGAAATGAAGTTCCGCAGCCGCTCCGACGCCGCATCCAGTCCCTCCAGGAAGAACGAATACACGGTCGCGTAGCGGGTCGGCAGTTGCGCCGGATGCAGGTCCCACCCCTGGTAGAACGCGTTGTCGAGCGAATGGCGGATGTGATCGTGATGCAGCTTCCACGCGCGGTGCACCACCATGCGGTTCTCCAATATTTCCTGATGCGATAACGTCGCCGACCGATGCGGAGCCACCGGCATGATGTTCGTCGCGCCGTCCGAGATCCACAAACCCGTGCCGGCCAGCGACGCCTGCATCATCGACCGCGCGAAATCGCACGCCGGATGCAGCATGTGCTGATTCGCCGCCGTGATGCCGAGACTCGCGGTGTAATCGTAGGTTCCAAAGTGCGCCGCGACGCATCGCCCTCGCGCGGCGTCCACCAGCGCAGGCAGCATGAAGATCGATTGCGGAGTCTCGACCATCATTTCCATTTTCACGCCGCTGCCGAGTTGATCGAGCACGTCGACGAGCGCGGAGACTTGCTCGGGCGCCGTGATTTTCGGCTGCGTCACAACAAAGTGTTCCGGAACCTTCGAGCCGAGCGCCGTCAAAAACCGCGCCAGCGTCCGCACGCTGCGCCCCTTCAATTCTTCGCTGAAGCATTTAACGCGGATGCCCAGGAATGGCGGCAGGGTGCCCGCCGCCAAGCCATTCAAAACCTCTTCCGCGGCCGCATCGGCCGTGGCATCTTCCTCCGCATCGGGACGATTGCCGTAGCCGTCCTCGAAATCGATCCTGAAATCCTCGACCGGTTCGCGCCGAAGCTTCTCGATGACTCGCGCATACACGGTATCCGCAAGATGATTCGGAATCCCGATCGCCAGCGCCAGCGTCGCGGCGTCCGGAGCGAATTCGGTAAGCGTCCGCTCCGCTATCGCTCCCATTTTCCGGCAAAGGTCGGATTTGAACAAATGCGCGCCGCCGTAAACCGTGTGCACCGGCTGCCGCGACCCGTTGTCTCCCGGATAACGCCGGGAAAAATCGAGATTCGCACGCGTCAGTGAATCTGGCAGCATAAATTTAGTAGTCGATCCGATCCTGCTTCTCCGACCACTCACGAAAACAGGCAAGCGATTCCTCTCGCATCAGCTCCAGAAATGGAATCTTCCGTTCCGGGAGCGGCAGCGCAATTTGCTCATAGATGAACGCGTCGTCAAATCCCGCCGCCGCCGCGTCGGCTGCAGTCGAAGCAAAGTAGACGCGCGCCGGCCGGGCCCAGTAAATCGCGCCCAGGCACATCGCACAAGGCTCGCACGTGGTATAAAGATCGCACTCGTCCAGTTGAAATGCGCCGAGCGCTGTGCACGCCTCGCGGATCGCCACCACCTCCGCATGCGCAGTAGGATCGTTCAACGACGTGACGCAGTTCGTCCCTTCGGCCACGACGCGTCCATCCTTCACGACGAGAGCCGCGAAAGGCCCTCCCCGCCCGGAGCGCACATTCTCGATAGCGAGCTCAATGGCTCGCGCCATGAAAAAATGATCCACCAGCTTACTATTCTCCCAAGCGGAACCGCCATGCGTAAGCATGCGGATAGACGTCGGAAATTAGAACAGGAACTTCAGAGCCAACTGCGTTCGCCGGGGATCCTGCGCCGAAGTGATCTGGCCGAACGTCGGAGAGCCGACGAAATTATCCGGCAAATTGAAATTCGTGCGGTTCAGCAGATTGAAAAACTCCGCGCGGAACTGGATAGTCAGCCGCTCCGTCGCGCGCGTGTTCTTTACGATGGAAAAATTTACGGTGGCCAAGCCCGGCCCGTCCAGAATGTTGCGCCCCGCGTTGCCGAACGTCCCGTACGGCGCCACTGCGAACGCCGCGGTATTGAACCACTCCTGGGCGCTCGGATTGGCGAGATGCGGATTGCCCACCACGTTCGGCCGGTTGTTCGCGCCATATCCCAGATTGCTGAATCCTGTGTTTGCGTTGTTGTTATTCGCCAGCAGCGCCACCGTAAACGGCGTGCCCGTCTGGAACGTCAGCACGCCGAAGCTCTGCCAGCCTCCCAGCCAGCGATGCCCTGTGGCGATCGGCAGATCGTAAGCGTAGCTCAGCGTGAAGCGCTGGCGAATGTCGAAGTCGGACCGGCCTCTTTCCGCGCTCAGGTTGTAACTATTTTGGGGAAAATTCGGATCGCCGGTTGTCGTGAAAAAGCCTGAAGCGTCGTCGATCGATTTCGCGTATGTGTACGAAGCCAGCGCCGACAGCCCCTTTTGCAGCCGCTGTTCGAACCTCGCCTGCAAGCTGTGATAAATCGAATTGCCCTGCGATTCGATGATATCGACGTCGGAGAAATAGTAGTTCGGCCGCAGATTATTCGGGTTCGTCGACGGCTGCCCCTGGTTGATGTCGCGCGAATCGATCAGCCTCGTGCCCTTCGATCCAACATACGCGATCTCCGCCACGCGCGATTTGCCGAGTTGCCTCTGAATGCCGAAATTCCACTGCTGGATGTAGGGCGTGCGCAGCCCGCGCTCGAACGCCGTGGCCGACGCCGGATACGGGTAGGGAAAATTGCTCGGGAAAGGATTCGAGAGTGACAGATTATAGAGGCCCTGAATCGGATAGTAAACGTTCAGATTGTAGTACGGCGCGCTGAAGTACAGCCCCTCGCCCGTCGCCAGCGACGATTGATCGTAATGAATCCCGTACGCCGCGCGAATCACCGTCTTCCCGCTCCCTCCGGGCGACCACGCCAGTCCAATCTGCGGCGCGAAATTGTTCAGATCCGCGTTGTACCCCGCGCGCGGAAATCCATTCACGCCCACCGCCGCCAGCGTGCCCGTCGCAGGATTGTAAACGTTCGCACGATTCTGCGCGTCCACGCCAGGCGAATTATATTCGTAGCGCAGACCCAGGGTCACCGTAAAATCGGGACGTACCCTCCATGTGTCATGCACAAAAAAATCGTAGCTGTGCGTGCGCAGATGCTCTGAATTATTCATCGTCGCGCCGCCGGATTCCGTGGGCGCTCCCAACAGCAGTTCTTCCAGCGCATTGCCCAGCAGCAGCCCCGTGAAATCGATAAACCCCCGCGACTGCACATCGCGATACGCGTTCTGTTGCAGAATGCGCGAATCGAATCCGAACTTCACCAAGTGCCGCCCGCGCGTCCACGTCGCGTTATCGCCGACCTGATACGTGTTCGTCGTCCCGTGCTCCGGACTCGTATATTCGTTGCCCAGCGGCGAATAGCCGTTGATCGAAATTAAGCTCAACCCCCAGTCGCGCGGATTGGTCGATAACTCCGGCAGTCCCACCTTGTGATTGACGCTAATCCCCTGGTTCTGTTGATAGTCGCCGTTCGACACCCGATTGAAGCCGATCCGCACCTCGTTAATCAGCGACGGCGTGAACGTGTGCGTCTCGCCCAGCGAAGTGTTCTGCGACCGGCTTGGAATGTTCAGCCCATAATTCGGTACCGCCGAATACCCCGTTCCTCCGAACGGATCGAAGAATGTATCGTCGACAAAGCTGTAGCGGAAAAACAGATTGTCGGCATGCGACAGCGTGTGATCCAGGCGCACATCGAAGTGATTCTGATTATCGAACTGCGATGGCGACGACACGTAGTTCGCACCCGCGACGTTGCGATTCGGCAGAGGATACAGCGCCGCGATCGCCAGGCCAATCGGATTTAGATAATAGCTCGGCAACGCGCCGCCCGGAATCGGCTGGCCCGTAGTCGGATCGATGGCGGGCACCGCGGACTTCGAAAAATTCCCAACGCGCTCCAGCGCCGTCGGGACGTTGGTCACCAGCGTCTCACCCGCCGCCAGCCGCGTGCCCTCATAATCGGCGAAAAAGAACGTGCGATTCTTTTTAATCGGCCCGCCCAGCACGCCGCCGAACTGATTGCGCTGATACTTGGGCGCCGGCCGATCGGACGGCGCAAAATAGTTCTTGTCGCCCATCGCTCCGTTGCGGAAAAACTCGTACAGGGTCCCGTGAAGCTGATTGCCCCCGCTCCGCGTCACCACGTTTATCTGCCCTCCGGCGTTGCGCCCGAAACTGGTGTCGTAGGTCGACGTCGCCACTTCGAATTCGCGAATCGCATCCACAGGCGACGTCACGCCGACGCCGTTCAGCTTCGGATCGCCGTTGTACGCGCCGTCGAGAAGAAAATCGTTGCTGTCCTCGCGCGCGCCGTTGACGTTGATCGTAAACGCCCCGCGCACCGACCCCGCCGACCCCTGCGCCGGAGGCACCACCCCAGGCAGCAGCAGGCTCAGTTCATAAAAATTCCGCCCATCGAGCGGCAGCCCGACAATGAGCCGGTTTTCGATAACGCCGCCCAGCGCTGAAGAGTCCTGGCGGAGTAACGCCGGCGCCGCAGTGACGTCGACAGAATCCGCGCCGACCTGCAAAACAATCTCAAGCCGGATATCCTGATCCACTTCAAGCGTGAGAATGCTGCCGTATCTGCTGAAACCTTTGCCGTCCGCCTCCACGCGATATTTTCCCGGCAGGAGACCTGCCACCGTGAAGTCACCGTGCGAATCCGTTGTCGTCGTGCGTTTTTCGCCCGTCTCCTCATTCAGAACGGCGATAGACACTGACGAGACAGCGGCTTTCCTCGCGTCAATCGTGACTCCACTAATAACTCCGCGCACGGTCTGGGCCGATGCAACTGAAATAAGTATGGATAAAACTATGGCGAGCCTGATTTTCACAGAGATCCTCAAGGGGTTGGGTTAATCTCTAATATAGCGTGATCGACGTTCAATTCAGAAATCCGTACCGAGCCGCGACCACAGGGAGCGATCCTTCGGTTACAATGATACAAGAGCGATTCTACTCGACATGGAAAGATTCTGGTTACACCGTTACGCGGTGCTGCTTGCGGTGTGTACATTGTTCCTGGTAGTCGCCGGCGCTTCGGTCACAAGCAAGGAAGCCGGCCTCTCCGTCCCCGATTGGCCATTGTCCTACGGCCAGGTGATGCCGGAGATGACGGGAGGCGTGTTTTTCGAGCACGGGCATCGTATGGTGGGCACCACAGTCGGCTTCATGACCATCGTTCTCGCCGTGTGGCTGACCCTTGCCGAAACCCGAAAGTGGATGAAAACCCTCGGATTCGTGGCTCTCGGCGCAGTCATTTTCCAGGGTCTGCTCGGCGGCTTGACCGTGAAAATGATGCTGCCCCCGGCCGTCAGCGTCTCCCACGCATGTTTAGCGCAATTATTCTTCGCGACCACCGTCGCCATCGCCTTGTTTACTTCGAAATCCTGGATCGAAGGCCCGGAAATTGTCGAGGATCACGGCTGGCCTTCGCTGCGCAGCCTCGCGCTGTGCACCCCGGTCATGGTGCTGGTGCAAATCGCCCTCGGCGCGGCGTTCCGTCATCGCGCCGTCGGAGTCCTGCCGCACGTTCTCTTCTCGATGGTGGTGACGCTCTTCGTTCTGTTCATCGCGACGTTCGTCATGCACCAGTTTCCTGATCATCGCGCGCTCCACGCGTCGGCAAAAGCTCTTCTAGGAGTCACATTATTGCAAGTCATGCTCGGAGTCGCGGCCTATTACACGCGATTGCAGGCCACCACGCAGCCTCTCGCGATGGTGCTCACCACCGTCGCCCACGTGGCCACCGGCGGATTGACGCTGGCCTCCAGCGTCCTTCTCTCCATCCAGATTTTGCGCAATGTCCGCGCCCACGGCACACTCCACGCGCACCAGGCGGTGACCTCTTAATGGGCCGTTATCTCGAACTGACCAAGCCCCGCATCACCTGCTTCATCCTGATGAGCACGGCCATAGGCTTCGTCTGCGGCATGAACGCCGGAAGCGCCCACGGAGTACCAACTTGGACCTGGGTCACGCTGATGCACACGCTCCTCGGCACCGCTCTCATCGCCAGCGGCACCGCGGCGCTCAATCAGTGGTATGAGCGCGAGGCCGACGCGAAAATGAATCGCACCATGGCCCGCCCCATCCCATCGGGCCGCGTCACCGGTCCGCACGCGCTCCTGTTCGGAATTTTTCTTTCCATCGCCGGATTTGCCGACCTCTGGCTCGGCGCGAACCTGCTCACCGCGCTGCTCGGGTTGTTCACCCTGGTCAGTTACCTGTTCCTCTATACGCCGATGAAGCAGCGCTCGCGCCATTCCACCACGCTCGGCGCGATCCCTGGCGCGATGCCTCCGCTCATCGGCTTCGCCGCCGCCAGCGGAACGCTCAACTGGAACGCCTGGATCCTCTATGCGATCCTGTTCCTCTGGCAGTTCCCGCACTTTTACGCCATCGCCTGGATGTACCGTGCCGATTACGAACGTGCCGGAATCCAAATGCTGCCCGTGGTCGAACCCAGTGGCGAATCGACCGCCCGCCGCATGCTGTGGTTCTCGCTCGCTCTGCTGCCGATCAGCATGCTGCCGAAATTTTTCGCGATGGCCGGAAATTTCTATCTCGCCGGTGCCCTGGTTCTGGGCCTGATTTACGCCTATGCCAGCCTGCGCTCGGTGTTCGATTGTTCGGTCGCCCGCGCCCGCCAGGTGTTGCTGGCCAGTGTTCTCTATCTCCCGTTTTTATATGGCCTCCTGGTTCTGGATCGCATTCGGTCTTAGCGTTCTCGCACTGGCAGGTTGCACCGTCGGCGCCGGTCTGCCGTCCTACGGCATCGTGCCCGATTTCGCGCTCACCGATCAAACCAACCAACCTTTCTTGAGCGCGAACACGTTGCGCGGGAAAGTCTGGATCGCCGATTTTATCTTCACCAACTGCGCGGGCCCTTGCCCCCGCATGAGCGCGCAGATGCGGCAAGTCCAAACCGCGCTTCACGATATGCAGGATGTCCGCCTGGTCTCCTTCACCGTCGACCCCGCGCGCGATACGCCCACTGTCCTCGCGAAATACGCGGACCGCTATCAAGCCCAGCCCGGCGTCTGGTATTTCCTTACTGGCCCGCAGGCGGATCTTCAAAAACTCGCCCGCAACGTTTTCATGCTGGGCGATGTCAACGGCGATTTAGAGCATTCCACGCGTTTCGTGCTCGTCGACAAGCAATCGCGCGTCCGCGGCTATTATCTGACGTCTGAAGACGACGCCATCCCCCGCGTCATCGCCGACGCGCGGCGAGTTTCGAAGGAGCGATTCTGACCGTTCACGACCTGCCCACTCTAAATGCCGTTCTGAACGGCACCGCGGCCATTCTTCTCGCCATCGGTTTCGTTCTCATCAAGAACGGCAAGCGCGAAGCCCATAAGCGCGTCATGGTGACCGCGTTCTTCACCTCGGTCGCGTTCCTGATCTCGTACCTGACCTATCACGCGCAAATCGGATCGAAGCATTACACCGGCCCGATCCCCGCCGTCTATTTCACCATCCTGATTTCCCACACGCTGCTCGCCGTCACCGTGCCCGTGCTCGCCATCATGACCTTGCGCCGCGCATTCAAAGGCGAATTCGCCCGTCACCGCCGGCTCGCCAAGTGGACCTGGCCCATCTGGATGTACGTCAGCGTCACCGGCGTCATCGTGTACCTGATGCTCTATCGGTTCTAGTGGCCTGTGATATCCATGACTGTCGGGGTTCCATAACGTCCACGAGTCTTGTAGGGCGGCCAATATTGGCTGCAGCCGGCTTTCAAGGCGGCTCCGCGAGTGAGGGCAACGCCGCGCCCCTGAAAAACGTCTACAATTTAGATGGAGCGTTCCATGCGAATCATCCTGTTAGCCGCGCTCTTCGCCGTAGCCGCTTTCGCCCAGAATCGCGGCGCCGCAGCACCCGCCGCGCGAGGCCGGAGCGCACCCCCTCTGCCCATGCGTCCTCCTTCGCCTCCTCCCGTCGCCCGTCCGCCGATTGCTCCCCGTCCAATCTATCCCAGAACGGTCGCTATCCCCTATCCGGTTTTCATCGGAGGCGGATATTATGCGCCGCCAGTCTCCGGTTACGACTACGGCTACACCGGCCAGACCCCCGTCGCCGTGGTCAACCAGGATTTTCAAGCCGACGCCGGCACTCCTTCACTGATCGACTATTCGAACATTCCTCTGCCGGAAGCGTCATCCGACGCCACCGAACTGAAGGACGACCAGCCGACCGTCTTCCTCATCGCTCTGACCGACCATACCGTCGTCGCCGCCATCGCCTATTGGGTCGACGGTGACACGCTCAACTGGGTCAGCCGCGACGCCAAGCAGAACCGCATGTCTCTATCGCTGGTTGACCGCGACTTCTCCAAGCAGCTAAACGACGAGCGCCACGTCGAATTCAAACTCCCTCCCGCAAAATAACCGAAGTCTTTCTCCAACCCCCTCAGCACGTTACATGTTTCACCCACCCGCGACCGCCGCAACGCGACCTAACATGTAGTCAAGAGTCTCGGGGTATCCCAGTGGACGCCGAGATCGCGCAGCGGAAAAGTACTCGAGTCACCTAACCGCGACCGCCAATCCGAATTGGGGAGAACCAGCGTCTCTTTCAGCGGGGTTTGCCGTGAGACCGACTGACACGGATTGGGTACCCACCCTGGAAGGTTGTCGATGGCCTCTGGGGAACCGGAACAAGCCTAGCCCTAACGGGCACGAAGGAGTCCGGCTAACGTTAGGGCCGGGTTGGCCTGCAGGCGAAAGTCTCGCAGGCTGCCCGGTCTGAGAATTTGTAAAGGGAGAAGTCTGCCCGCGCGAATCATGAAACAATTTCCGTCTGCGCCCGTAGTATACAGGCATGGACCGTCTATTCCAGGACCTGATCGTCTCCTTCCGCCGTCTGCGCGGCAGCCCCGGATTTACCGTCGCCGCGATTCTGACGCTGGCCCTCGGCATCGGCGCCAACACCACCATTTTTTCGCTCGTCAACGCCGTCGTCTTCCGTCCCTTCGGTGTCGAACGCCAGAATGAGCTCGTATTTTTCAACACCCACACCGCCAAGGCCGAGTTTCCCGCGCTCTCCTACCTCGATTACAAGGACTATCGCGACCGCAATACCGTCTTCAGCGGCATGGCGATGTACCGTATCGTGCCCATGAACATGAGCCGCGGTGGCGGTCAAAATTCCCGTCTGTGGGGATATGAAGTCACTGGAAGTTATTTCGAACTGCTCGGTGTCAACGCCATTCGCGGCCGCATTCTGCATCCTGAGGACGACGTCAACAAAGGCGGCCATCCCCTTGCCGTCATCACCTACAACTGCTGGCAGCGCCGTTTTGCCGGCGACCCCGATATCGCCGGGAAAAAAGTAAAAGTGAACGGCCTCGACTACACCATCCTCGGCGTGACACCCTCCGGATTTGTCGGTACCGAGCTGATCTTCACTCCTGAAATCTTCGTTCCGATTATGATGTCGGCGCAAATTGAGGGCTACAACTGGATCGACGAGCGCCGCGACGGCAACGGATTCGCGATCGGCCGCCTGAAGCCGGGCGTTTCGATGAAGACCGCCGAAGCTGCCATCAACTCCATCACCGCTCAACTCAGCCGCGAATATCCTGACGCCGACGCCGGCATCTCCATCGTGCTCTCGCCGCCCGGCATGGCCGGCACCTTCCTTCGCGGAGCCATCACCGGATTCTCCGCCGTGCTGATGGTCGTCGCCGGCATGGTCCTGCTGATCGCCTGCGTAAACCTCGCCAGCCTCCTGCTGGCCCGCGCAGCAGACCGTAGAAAGGACACCGCCATCCGTCTCGCCCTGGGCGCAAGCCGCGGCCAACTGGTCCGCCAGCTTCTTACCGAGAGCCTGGTGCTCTCCGTCTTGGGCGGCACCGCCGGCATTCTGCTCGCCTTTTGGCTCACCGATCTGGTCAACGCCTGGACACCTCCCATCGACGTCCCCGTGATTCCTCACGTCGTGATGGACGTGCGTGTGCTCCTCTTTGCCGCCGCCGTTTCACTTGTCACCGGCCTGCTCTTCGGATTAGTGCCCGCACTGCAATCCACCCGCGCCACACTGGCCGGAGCCACGCGCAACGACGCTCCGTCAGACAAACTCCGCCGCATAAACCTGCGTGACCTTCTCGTCACCAGCCAGGTGGCCCTTTCCGTTGTGCTGCTGATCGGAAGCGTAC
>OCZT010003975.1_pt1 | contig 15037 bp, 14 predicted proteins | sample 1539031 | NCBI WGS metagenome assembly OCZT01 (sample SAMEA3539308, study PRJEB22396) | soil metagenome | biome: tundra; feature: field; material: soil | place: USA | collected 2010-05 | depth 0.15 m
TAGTCGCTTCTCCATAGCTCTCGCCGGAGAGTCGTATCCCAGAGCAAGCTCAGATGCATCAATTGCTCGCACGAGGAGATCAAGGAAGGAAATACGAATGTCGCGATCGCGCAATTCCGCAAGGCGATTGCGACCCACGTTTGCCGGGCGTACACTTCGAATTGGCGGAGGTGCTGCACACGTCGCAGGATCCCGCGGTGAAAAAGGAAGCGGAGCAGGAGTATCGCGCCGCGATTCAGGACAACCCGCAGGACGAGAAAGCAATTTGCGCGCTGGCGGAAATTGCCGAGACCAGGGGTGACACGCAGCAAGCGTACGACGATTATTCGAAGGCAGTGGCGCTCGAGCCCGGCGATGCGAATGCAAAATTGGGACTGGCCAAAGTGTTGATCGAAATGGATCAGCAGGACAAGGCGCTGCCGCTGTTGGAAGCCTCAGCGCAATTGGAGCCGACGAACGCGACCGTGCACTACAGGCTGGCCACGCGGTACAGAAAGATGGGCCGCGCGGACGACGCCAAGCGCGAGGTGGAGCTCTATCAGAAATACAAGGAGATGAAGGACAAGCTTCGCGCAACGTATAAGGAGTTGCTGATTCAGCCAGACGAGATCCGTGCCGACGAGAATCCTGAAGAAGAGCCACACGACAAGAAGTGATGCGGAGCGATGGGAAAATCCATGGAGGGACAGCAATCGCTGAGCGGATGAGATCGCGGATTGTGAATCTGAGAAGCGTAGTCGCGCTGTCATTTCTATGGCTCCCGGGAATGATTGCGGCACAGATGGGCACGCCCACACCTCTTTCGCCGGCAGAGCGCCAGAAGGCTGAAGCGGAGCGGGCAGCGTCAGGTCCGGTTCCGAACTACCCGCAGCTTGTCGACATTGCGAAATCAACGGGGATCGTCTTCGATCACAAGTCGAGCCCGGAAGCCAAATTCATTACAGAATCGATGAGCGGCGGAGTGGCGCTGATTGATTACGACGGCGACGGCTGGCCAGACATTTATTTCACGAATGCGCAGAGCGTGGACATGGCGCTCCATGGCGTGAAGTCGCGCAGCGCGCTGTTCCACAACAATCATGACGGAACGTTTACCGATGTGACCGACAAGGCCGGCGTAGGCTATCCATGCTGGGCGATGGGCGCGGTTGTGGGCGACTACAACAACGATGGCCGGCAAGATCTGCTGGTCACGTGTCTGAACGGTGTAGTGCTCTATCGCAACAACGGCGAAGGAACGTTTACTGATGTGACCAAGGAAAGCGGGCTGGCAGCCGATAAGGGATGGGCGACGGGAGCAGCGTTTGGCGATTATGACAACGATGGCCGCGCGGATCTGTTCATTTCGCACTATGTGGATTTTCACCTGGATAATCTGCCCGTGATTGGATCGAGCAAAGCGTGCAAGTATCTGGGGCTCGACGTGCAGTGCGGGCCGCGCGGATTGAACGGGGTACCAGACAGTCTCTACCACAACAATGGCGACGGTACGTTTACGGATGTTTCGAAACAGGCGGGCGTCGATGACGCCGAGCGGCGCTACGGGCTGACATCGATCTGGTCGGACTTCAATAACGATGGGAAGCTCGACCTGTTTGTGACGAACGATGGCGAGGCGAATTACCTCTACCAGGGTGACGGTGCGGGAAAGTTTGAAGACTTGGCGCTGCTGGCGGGCGTAGCGGCCAACGAAGATGGCTTGGAGCAGGCGAACATGGGCATCGCGTATGGAGATTATCTGCACACAGGCCGCATGTCGCTCGCGCTTTCGCACTTCGATGTGGAGTACACGGCGCTGTATACCAACGAAGGCGGCATGAACTTCACGGATAACTCGATCGCATCGGGAATCGCGCGAGGAACGCAAGGCTTTGTGGGTTGGGGCGATGCATTCGTCGATTTCGCGAATAACGGGTGGCAGGATTTCTTCCAGGTGAATGGTCATGTCTATCCGCAGGTAGATACGACCCACACGGCGACGCATTACCTGCAGCCGAAACTGTTGTTCTTGAATCGGCACGACGGGACGTTCCAAAACATCAGCCGGCGGGTGGGGCCGGCACTCGGAATTCCCCAAGTGAGCCGCGGACTCGCGGTCGGTGATCTATTTAATGATGGTCGAATGGAGGCGGTTGTCGAGAATCTTGTCGGCGAGCCGATGATCCTGCGGCCCGAAGGCGGCCCGAAGAATCATTGGGTCAGTTTTCAACTCGAATGCGTCACCTGCAATCGGCTTGCACTGAATGCGCGCCTGCGCGTGACCACGGGAGATCTGGTGCAACTGGGCGAGGTGTTGAGCGGGGGAAGTTACCTGTCGCAGAACGATTTGCGGCTTCATTTTGGATTGGGCAGCCACGAGGTTATCGATCAGGCGGATGTATTGTGGCCAGATGGAAAGATAGAGTCGCTCACTCATTTGGCTGCAGAAAAGTTTTACGTAGTGCGCGAAGGGCAGGGGGTTGTTGCGAGTAAGTCACCGGAGCACTCTGCGAATCTCCCGTAGGAGATTCGCAGGACGGGCGTTGTGGTGAATGACATTAGGGAGCATCCCGCTCGATCGGCGAAGGTAGATCGCATTAGTAGACACGATGGTCGAAGCAAATTCATCGACGGCGGTTCGATCCACTCCAAAGCCTTTGTCGACAACAGTGCTCAGTGCGGGATTCAGTCTGACAGGTGCGGGAACGGTGATGCTGGGAGTGCTGCTGCCGACGCTCTCGCAGCAGCAGGCTTTGCGCGACGATCCACGGGACCGGTTTGCTTCTGGCCGTTTTTTGCGCGAGGGAAACTTTCGCTGGCTCTTCGTCACGGTAATTGCGTTGTCGCTCGCTATGCTTGCGTGGGTGGCTTTGCTGGAGCGCGATGCGCCGCAAGCGGTGAAAGAGTGCGGCTCGAGCTAATTGGGAAGCTCCGTTCGAGGGGTGTTTACGCTGCTCCTCGTACTGGCGATGACGACGGTTGGAGTGGAGGCATCACTGGGCGGATGGCTGACGACTTACTCCTACCGGGCGGGGATGCGGAGCCTGGCCGGGGCCGCTTCGGCGACTTCGATCTTCTGGCTGGGAGAGATGCTCAGCCGGCTTGCATTCTCGACGCGCCTGCTGGCGAAGGTGGGCCGCCCGCAGGTCGTGCGATGGGGATTTTGGGTGTGACGGCGGCCTCCGTGACGGTGATCGCAGCTCCGCATCCGTGGTTGATTCTGGTGGCTGCGGGAGCGACGGGCGTGTTTATAGGGCCGCTGTATCCACTTTCGCTTTCCTACTTACTGGAGCTTTCACCTTGGGGATGGTTTTTTGCGGTCGAGGGAATGGGAGCGGCCTTGTTTCCATGGATGACCGGGCTGGTTTCGGCGCACTTCCACTCGCTTCGGTTTGGGTTGGTGGTTCCCTGCGCCACGGGATTGGCGATGGCGGTGCTGAATTGGCTCATTTTCCGGGGCCGGCAGAGGGCGAACTTGGGTCCCACGGAGTCATAGAAATCTCAAAAGACAATCGTGTGTCTATTCAAGACTCTGCGGGAACCAATGCACCAGGCAGATTGGCGGTTCGAGCTTGTCTAAATGGTCGTTAGCAAATAAATAATTGAAAGTAACGATTTTAAATCTGAATAAGTTTGCATTTTGGCTTGACATGCGGAGATTTCTGGAAGTCTAATACTGCAGGAAAAATGAGCTTTGTTCCACGGAATTGCTAAGTAAAACGATTGTCTTATCTGTTAGTTTGCAGAGTTCTGGCCGCCAAGAAGCAGGAGTTTGAGTGTGCTTTGGTTGCGGTTGTGCGCTTGGCTCGGGGATCGACAGGGTTTTTGTCAAAAGCCTTGTTTTCGGAAGCGACAAATGAGTTGGCGATTCAATCAGCAAGGAACGGAAAGATTCAACTGCAAGTACCGATGCTTGACCCGGCTGCGTCCATCTTTTCAACAGAATACGCGTGAATCAGCGATGGAGAGAAACCGCCGCTCATCGCGGGCGTGGTAAGTTAAGGGTTGTAGAATCAAGCGTGAAAACGATTACAGTGAGATTTGAGTAGAGAGATGAAGGAAGCCGCAAGCGATAAAAAGACAAAAGAGTACGTGAAACCGCGGGTTCACCAGACGACGAGCCTGAAGCAGCTTGGCGAGCATCTTGGGCTGAATCCGGCGACGGTTTCAGTGGTGTTGAATGATGTGCCGGGCAGGTCGATTCCGCAGGCAACGCGCGACCGAATCAAGGCTGCCGCCAAGGCGATGAACTACCAGCCGAACCTGCTGGCGCGCTCGCTAAAGAGCAAGCGGACGCTGACGATCGGCATCCTGGTGCCGGAACTGGGCGTCGGATATCACACACAGGTGATGAGCGGCATTGGCGATCAGCTGATCCAGGCCGGGTATTTCTATTTCACTGCGCATCATCGGCACAAACCGAACCTCGTAGAAGAGTACACGCGGATGCTGATTGGACGTGGCGCGCAGGGGCTGATCGCGATCGACACGCGGCTTGAACATCCAGTATCGATTCCAGTGGTGGCCGTGGCAGGGCACAGGCACATTGAGGGTGTGACGAATGTGATGCTCGACCATGCACGCGCTGCCGAGCTTGCGCTGGGTCACCTTCATGCGCTAGGTCATCGCAAGATCGCGTTCATGCGCGGCCAGCCGTTCAGTTCAGATTCAGACGAACGCTGGAAGAGTCTTGTTGCAGTGGCGGAAAGGCTGCGGATTGAGATCAAGCCTGAACTTGTAGTGAGCCTGGATCGCGATATGACCTCGCCGGAGCTGGGCTATCCGGTGGTGCAGCAACTACTCGCGAGCAAAGAGCCATTTACCGCGATTGTTGCGTTCAATGACATTTCGGCGATCGGAGCCATCCGCGCGCTGAAGGATCGCAATCTGCAAGTACCGGAAGACGTTTCAGTGATTGGCTTCGACGATATTAATGCAGCGGCTTTCACCTTGCCCCGATTGACGACCATCAATCAGCCGCTCGAGGAGATGGGCAGAGTGGCAACGCAGAGCCTCCTGAATCGCATTCACAACACAGTTCCGCCGCCCGATGAGATCACGGTTGAGCCGGAGCTGATGATTCGCGAATCAACGGGTCCGGTGAAGGGCTAAAACCCCCGTACTTTTTGATGGGATAAACTTGACATATAGGTAAAAACAAGGTTTCAGTTCAATGTCACGTCGCAGCTGAATATCTCTCCCGGCCGAAGCGCACGCAGCGTTAGCTATCCCACGCCGTCAACCTCGTCAATACAGGGATTGCGTAATCTTTTGCTTAAGAAGGATCGTAGTTTCGACAGGCGTCGAAGGCCGGTAAGCGCGGCGACCGCGAAAATCGTCGCTGCGGGCTCTGGGAGTACGGATAGGATTGTCCGAATCTCTTCCAGGTTGTAAGCGTAGGGTTCCTGCGGCTCTCTCGCAGTCGGGGCGACAGCGGTATCCCGAACGGAGTTCTCGCCTACAAAGTACCCTGTTGTTTCCGGGAGCAGGTCACGGCTAGGGCACAGGACTGTGGAGACCGCGTCTAATTCTTCCTAGAAATTCGCTTTTCTGGAGCTTGCAATGGACTAAGGAAGTCTGTACACTTAGCGCTGTTCGGAAATAGGCAATCGATTGACTATGGTAATTCGTTTCGCGCGTTAGTCATCATTGCGGCTTGCTCGATGTAGTTTTCATTTGACCGAACAATGACCCGAAGACCTTAACTAAGCATGAGTCTGTTGGCTGAACTGAGGAGGTTACCTTGTGTCCGGTTGCTTCTAATGACTTTTCTCCCCGGGGCGTGTATTCCCCTACCATCACCGCATTTGAGAAAGACGAAAGTGTCAGCCTGAGCGGAACCCGTGCGTTTGTCAGGTTCCTTCTTGCCCAAGGCATCGAGGGCCTGGTTCCGTTGGGAAGCTCTGGCGAACCGCTTGCACTAACAATGGCGGAGCGGAAGGCTGTGCTGGATGCCGTGATGGCTGAAGCGGGCGGCAAAGTCCCAGTCATGGCCGGCGTCGTTGAATATAGCACCAGGGCTGCGATTGAGTTCGGTCAGTATGCAAAATCCGCTGGGTGCAAGGGGCTCATGGTGATGCCGCCCTATGGCTTCCGGCCTCCGAGGCGGGACGTGTTTGATCATTTCCGCAGAGTGCGAGAAGCTGTAGGACTTCCTGTGATGCTTTATAACGTCCCCGGGACGAGTGGGATCGACCTTATGCCTGAAGAGATTCAGCAACTGGCAGAAGAGGGAGTAGTGCAATCGGTGAAGTGGTCGACCGCTGAAGTCGGCAAGGTCCGTGACACCAAGTTTCTTTGCGGTCCGTCGTTTACTGTATTTGTAGGAAACGATTTGATCGCTTTTGAAGGGCTGGCGGTTGGCGCTGACGGCTGGATCAGTTGTTTGCCGATGATTGTACCCAGCCGGGCCGTGAAGCTCTACAAGTTATTGGCAATTGAAAAGAACCTAAGTGCGGCGCGGGAGCTTTTTTATCCTCTCGTGCCTTTAATTAGGCTCGTATTTCGAACTTCCTCTTTGCCCAATAACGATCCGCATTGGCTTGCAGTGACCCGGGAGTCAGTTCTTTTACGCGGAATCCCGGTGGGAGAGAGTCGAAAGCCGCTTTCTGCTATCTCTCGCGAACATGCTGAGGAGTTGAGGAAGTTACTTGTGGGTTTGGGTGAGATATAAACATCTGGCCTTAATCCAATGTTGGGCAGCATCGCATTATCTGCGCTTGCGGACCGCCGGCACGGTGTGCTGCTGCACAACATCGGGTGTAATCGTAGATTGAACCAGGACAATTCCTGTTCAGGTTTGTGTTTTTGACATGTTTTTCTTCTCGGGCAAGTTGTTGGTGTGAGATATGGATATCAGTCTGAAAAACCGCGCAATTCTCGTTACCGGAGCCGCTCAGGGCTTAGGTCTTGGAATTGCCCGCCGGCTGGTAGGTGCTGGAGCTCGATTGGTTCTGGTTGATCGTGATCCGGCCGTCAAGGACCACCTGGCCGATCCACTTTTATCGAATTCGGCGATCGCTTTTGTAAGGGATTTGGCTGAGCCGGATGCTGCGCGGGACCTGATTCGCTCGGCATCGGAAAAGATGGGTGTGCTCGACGGTCTGGTCAACTGTGCGGCTTTGAGTTTCCACAAGCCTTTTTCCGAGACGACGATCTCAGAGTTTGACCATATTGTGGCGGTTAATCAGCGAGCGCCATACTTTCTCAGTCAGGAGTTTGCCAAAGCGGTTTCCGACGGCGTTGCAGATCCCTGCATCGTAAATATTGCTTCCGTAAATGCCCTTATCGGGAATGCGTATTTGACTGCGTACGCGTCCACCAAAGGAGCCTTGGTAGCGATGGGGCGAGCCATGGCCGTGGAGTTAGCACCGCGCATTCGAGTGGTAACCCTCTCACCCGGCGCTGTACTCACCACAAATACCGAGAAATTGGTCGCCGAAGGTCAGATTGACGTCGAGAAGATGTTTAGCCGTTTCCTGGTGAAGAGGTTCATTACGGTGGAAGAGGTTGCAGACTTGGTAGCCTTCGTGTTCAGTCCGTCGGCTAAATCGATCACTGGCAGCAATTGGATCATAGACGGAGGACTTACCTCGCAGTGAAAGTTGTCGTTTCCAATACCCTGATCGCATGAACCGGCGTGCGGCGGAATCGCAGTAGATGCGTCTTCGCCGGGACAAACTGAATACTGTCGTACTGAATCACGCGCTTGCAGTAATCGTGGCCTGCCGCAGAGAGATCGCTACAACGAAATCGAGAACAACAAATGTACTTTCCACTCGGTTTAGTCGACTGGTCCATCTGTCTCGTGGTCTTAGGCTCGAGTATCTTTCTGGGCATGTATCTTGCCGTTCTGAAGAAATCATCCGCAAACAGCAGTCGCTTTTTTCTGGCTGACCGCAGCCTTACCTGGCCACTCGTCGGCGCGTCCTTGTTCGCAACCAACATTGGTGCTGAACACCTGGTCGGGCTTTCGGGCGACGCCAATAGGTACGGACTGTCAGCAGGAACGGTCGAGCTCACGACTTGCTTAACCCTCGGCTTCGCCGTTGTATTCCTGTTTCCGTTTTACATTCGCAACCGGGTGTTCACTACGTCTGAATTTCTCGAGACGCGCTATCACCCCACGGCTCGCGTTCTCTTCTCCGGGCTGATGCTGGCCATTTCCATTACCACAAAATTGGCGTTTCATCTTTACGCAGGTGCGCTGGTATTGCGCGGGCTCAGCGGTTGGAATGTGATGACTGTAGTCTGGGTCATGGGAGCGGTTGCCGCATGCGTAACGATTATCGGCGGCTTTTCCGCGGTCGCATATACTGACTCGATCCAGACCGGAATTATTATTCTCGGCTGCACAATCATGGTGTTCACGGGCCTGCACCGGGTAGGAGGATGGCATGAGCTTGCCCTAAAGGTCCCTCTCGCAGTGCATATCGCGAAACCGTACACCGATCCGAATTACCCATTTTGGGGCGTTATCCTAACGGCAGTCTACGGTGGCACATTCTACTGGGGAGTCGACCAGGTGAATGTCCAGCGCGTGCTGGGCGCAAGGAATATCCAACAGGCGCGTTGGGGCGCAATGTTTGCGGTCCTCCTGAAATTCTCGCCGGTGTTCATCTTCGCTCTGCCGGGCGTGATTGCCCTGGCACTCTTCCCTGGGCGAGACAGCAAGACTACATTTGTGACTCTGCTCAACGAACTGCTGCCGGTTGGGATCCGCGGACTCGTCCTCGCTGCCCTGCTCGCGTCTCTCATCGGTTCCACGCTGTCCGTGATGAATTCGGTTTCCACGCTGGCGGTGCGGGATTTCATCCTTCACTTTCGTCCGCGAACCAGCGAGCGAGCCCAAGTCAAGCTGGGAAGATTTGTGATCGTTGCTGCAGCGCTGCTCGGCATCATGGCGACCTATGCCATCTACAAAACGCCGGATGGACTGTATAAATACCTGCAGGCCGTTAGCCTCTACCTCGAGATACCAATTGCGCCAGCAATCATATTCGGCATTCTAAGCAAACGCGTAACGGCAGCTGGCGCGCTCGCCTCGGTTTTGGTCGGATCCGTTTTTAGTATTGTATTTGTGACTGATCAGTTGATCGGAGCCGAAGCGGGCAGCAGGCTTTTTCCGTTGCTCCATTGCAGTCCACTGACCCTCAGCTACACCTACCGCGGACTCTGGGGATCAATTGCCGGCGTAATCACGCTGTTTGCTGTGTCCGCGGTCACCAAGAAAACCGATCCGGCAAAGCTTGAGAGACTTACAATCAACTGGAAAGGACAGGCGGAACGATTTGACGGGATATTCGATTGGCGCTTGCAATTGGCGGTTCTAACTGCGATTACCGTTGCCGTGTATTGGTTCCTCTGGTAAGGATAGCCGATTCACGGATCACGAAGAGCGCAGATCCTTTTAATCGATGCATTGCTCACTTCGAAAATTGGCCGCTTTGTGGTCTTTCCTGTTGGTGATTGCCGCAGATGTTCTTCGCAGATGGGATAGTGGTCCTTCATTCGGCTAAAGAAACGGAGAAAAGGGATGAGCGAGTTACGCAGTCGCGCCTGGTTTGGAAGAAATGATCGTGACGGATTTTCGCACAGAAGCTGGATGAAGAATCAAGGCTGGCCGCCTGATATGTTCAGCCGGCCAGTCATCGGGATCTGCAACACATGGTCTGAGCTGAACCCATGCAACGCGCATTTTCGCGAGCTCGCGGAGTGGGTGAAGCGGGGCGTGTTGGAGTCAGGTGGTTTCCCGCTGGAGTTTCCAGTGATGTCGCTGAGCGAATCGCAACTGCGGCCCACCGCAATGCTTTTTCGCAATCTGGCCAGTATGGACGTGGAGGAGTCGATCCGTGGAAATCCGATCGACGGAGTCGTCCTGCTGATGGGGTGCGATAAGACCACGCCATCGCTGCTCATGGGAGCCGCTTCGTGTGACCTGCCTACCATTGGACTATCCGGCGGCCCGATGCTGAACGGCAAATTCCATGGTCGCGATCTCGGTTCCGGCACGGGCGTATTTCAGATGATCGAGAAGATGGGCGCCGGCAAGATGCCACTCAGTGAGTTTTTTGAAGCCGAAAGCTGCATGAACCGCTCCAAAGGGCATTGCATGACCATGGGAACCGCCTCGTCCATGGCCTGCATGGTTGAAGCTCTGGGCATGGGCCTGCCTGGAAACGCAGCCATCCCCGCCGTAGATGCTCGTCGTAACACACTGGCTCAAATGGTTGGGCGGCGTATCGTCCAGATGGTGCACGATGACCTTCGCATTTCAAAGATATTGACACGAACAGCAATGGAAAACGCAATCTTCAACAACGCCGCCATCGGAGGGTCGACAAACGCAGTCATTCACCTGATCGCGATAGCCCAGCGAGTGGGCGTGCCGCTTTGTCTCGATGATTGGGATCGCCTGGGATCTGGTCTGCCATGCCTGCTTGACCTGCAGCCTTCCGGCAAACACCTCATGGAGGATTTTTACTATGCGGGCGGGCTTCCCGTAGTGCTCCGGGAATTGGGCGAAGCCGGTGTGCTGCATCGTGATGCTTTGACTGTCAACGGGCATACGATATGGGAGAACGTGGAGAATGCAGAGTGCTGGAACCGGGAAGTGATCCGCCGCTTTGCGGAACCGTTCAAACCAAATGCCGGCATTGCCGTGTTGCGAGGCAATCTAGCGCCGAATGGCGCTGTGATCAAGCCTTCGGCGGCAGGTCCACACTTGCTTCAGCATACCGGGCGTGCCGTTGTGTTTGAAAACATCGAAGAATTCCACGCCCGAGTCAATGATGACAGCCTGGACATCGATGAAAATTGCGTGATGGTCCTTAAGAACTGCGGGCCTCGTGGGTATCCCGGTATGGCGGAAGTTGGAAATATGCCGATACCAGCCAAACTGTTGCGCAAGGGCGTTACCGACATGGTCCGGGTTTCGGATGCGCGTATGAGTGGCACCGCTTACGGAACCGTCGTGCTTCACGTGTCTCCTGAAGCTACGGCCGGTGGACCGCTGGCGCTAGTGCACACGGGCGACATGATTACGCTCGACGTACCGGGCCGGCGGATTCAACTGGAAGTGGACGACGCAACCCTGAGTCAACGGCGCGCGCAGTGGACGCCACCACCCGGTCCGAAACGTGGGTGGGAAAAACTGTATTTCGACCATGTACTTCAGGCACATGAGGGAGCTGACTTCGACTTCCTGTTGGGATGCAGTGGCGCTCCGATCCCACGAGACTCCCATTAGAGCAGAGAGGCGGCCGCCGTGGGGGACTGTTAATTGGAAACGATGTGCGCGCGCTTCATCGTGTTATTTCTCAAGGTGAAAGGTGACGATCTTACCACCCAGACATGGAGCAGGACGAAGTCCCTGCGCTTCCTATACGCCAGGCACATTCCGAAAGACCGTAGAAGGCCCAACCCGATCAGAAAGCCGCATTCCGGGAGCTGTCCCTCGCCAAAATCCCATCCGGGCGCGAAAAACACTGACTCTTAAGTGATGAGCAGTTTTGGAGGGGATTTTCGACTGGGAATAACGGCGTTCGTTGACCTGTGTCTCGCCAAAATTCCATCGGCCTGTGTTTTCATAGCCTTCCAGCTAGCACGAGTCGGGCGATCCAGGCGGCTCTTAACCGTTAAGATATCGAGACGTCTATTCAATTTCTCGGCCGGATGGAGTTTTGGCGAGGCACAGCCACGAGGTTTGCTGTATCACCGATACCGGATAAACGATCAGGGTATCGTGCAGAGCGCCCGGATCGTGCCGCCCACGTGCCAGAACTACCGGAGGATCGAAGACGATCTACGCGTGCTGCTTCCAAGCATACTCGATCGTACCGATGCGGAAATTATCGATACCTGCGAAAAGCTGGTGCGCAATTACGATCCCTGCATCTCGTGTTCAACACACGCCGTAAAGATTCAGATAAACCGTAGCGAAGTCCCAAACCTTTCACGAAATACAGACGAACACACATGAAAAAGAGCTTTTACTCGATCTGACTGTACGCAGCCTTGTTCGCGATTCGGAGATCGCGAGCCACTACGACACATCCGATTTCCGAACATGAACTGCGGAGAGGAACCCATGAAAAGTGCCGATAGTATTCATCTCCTAAATCATGCGGTCGCCGATGAGTTGCAGGCGGTGCACCAATACATGTACTTCCATTTCCATCTTGACGACCAGGGGTTTAAGCCGCTGGCGTCTCTTTTCAAGAAGACTGCCATCCGAGAAATGGGCCACGTTGAGTTGCTCGCTGAGCGAGTGCTGTTTCTTAAGGGTGATGTCGAGATGATCCCGGCCGGGTCCGTGGAGAAGATCATCGATCCTGAGGCAATCCTCGTGAAAGCCATGGAGATGGAAGAGGGGAGTGCCCACTTCTACAATCAGGCAGCGATCGAATGTGGAACAAAGGCAGATGCCGCAACAAAGCTGATTTTTGAACATCTCGTTGGCGATGAGGAAGGCCACTTCGACCAATTTGAGAAGCAACATGACAATATCAAGCGATTCGGCTTGAGCTATCTCGCACTGCAATCATTTGGCGTTGGCACACCGGAAAATGCTCCGAATGGGGCTGAGTAGCTGCGCATCCCTGATATCGCATGACGTGTGTTGAATTGACCCGGTCAATGACCAAGACTGTCCGTGGCCATGGCGCGAATACCAGATCGGCTTTCTTATCAAGGACAGTAGCCATGAAATCTCCTTTGCGGACGGTGTTCGCGCCGCCGCCGCGCGATTAGTTCAGGTTTCAGCTTCCAGCGGGCATCGCATCTCTTCATGAACAGCAACAGAAGAAGGCGGCCTCATCGTACACCCGTTTCTCTCCGCTCCGTCTGCGGATTCAACTGTAGTTCCCGATCGAGACCCTAAAGCACCCGGCCAGCTCCGCTCCCGGACCATTGTTCAGCCGGTCGAGAGCCACCAACCCTCGCCCGCGCACCGGCAACTTGAGTCCGGCTGGTTATCCCGAAACAGGCACCTCACCTGGTTCAGGTTCCCCTTGCGAAATGCCGCATCCAAAGCACGCGCCGCTCGTGCATTCTGGGCGCCAACGCAGGCAACGAACTGTACGCCCCACAGGAACCGGGCTGGATACGAGCCGTCCGCCTTCCTGGTTACGAGCAGCATCTGACCAGAAGCGCCCTGCGGTTCCAGGGGAAACAGCAACCGCCCTTCGGGACGCAGCGCATCGAGCCAAACCGCCAAGGGCTCAGCGGCGGCGGCATTCACATAGAGGACATCGCAATCCGGCAGCGGGCCTTCGGCACCCGACCGGCAATGCACCGCAACTTGTGGAAACGCGGCAAGATTCATGGCGGCTTGCCGTGCCAACTCCGGCTCTATCTCATAGGCGTCCACCTGGCCCGTTTCGCCCACCAGCATGGCCAGCACGGCCGTATAGTATCCGGTGCCCGCGCCCACATGGACAGCGCTCTCGCCCTTCCTCGGTGCCAGTGCGTTAAGGCACATGGCGTGCAGGCTTGGCTGCCCATTGTTTATTCCTAAGCGTGTGCCCAACGGTACAAGTACATCCTGATACAGGACCGCCGGATCGTCTGAAACTGCCAGGGTGTGTCCCATGGGCGAAACAATCCTCCACGGAGGAGGCATCACAAAGCTCTCTCGGGGAATCGATGCCAAGGCGGCGGCAATCTCGCGTCCCATAGAAGAGTCTTGAGCCAAGCCGGCCAGTGCTGTGATGTGCTCCGCGTAGGACCTTCGACGGGCTTCAAGTTTCTCGGCCTGGCTTTCCTCAGTCGATATTGGATGGGACTGGATTGGATGGGCCACTTCGCGCTCCATCTCCATCCTCCCGCGGCCGCCCAAGCTGGCGTTCGTTGGGAGAGCATCCCGCCTACATGATTATCGGAAGCTCCAGCCAGGTGCGCAAGCAACCATCCTGACCCCACTGCAGCATGCGCCAGAGTAGCGAAGACCTGGTGCGGTAGTGCGGATGGTCTTCAAGGATGCCAAGATCGCCTACCTCATATTGATAGACCAGAGCGGCAAAGTTGTGTGGCGCCATGCGGGAAACCTCGACGAGGAGACCTACCGTGCGCTGTCATCACAGGGGGTTAAACTTCTCGCCTCGAAATGAAGATCGAACCGGTGCAGTTGTGCTGAAGCCGAGCCCGGCATTGTATTTGAAGGTGTGAAGTCGGGGAAAGACCGCAATTAGCGTCTGTAGATACCCACCAGTTCTGTCTGCGACAGCACGTGCCCCTTCATGGCGAACTCCAACTCGTTCTTGCTGGCGCCTGCTTTTAGGTCGAGCCTTGTATCGAGGGCGTACAGCTTGAAGAAGTAGCGATGGGGTTTGCCTGGAGGCGGACACGGGCCACCATAGCCAATGCGCTTGAAGTCGTTCCGGCCCTGACGTGCGCCATTGTCGAGTGTTTCGATCTGCGGCACGCCCTCCGGCAGAACTGTAGCTTTAGCCGAGACGTTCCAGAGAATCCAATGTGTCCATGTACCTACCGGTGCATCAGGATCATCCGCTATGAGTGCCAGCGATTGCGTGCCCGCTGGGACGCCAACCCAACTCAATGCGGGTGAGAGGTCAGCGCCATCACACGTGTATCTCCTGGGAATCTCGCCGCCGTTCGCAAATGCCGTTGATTTCAGTGCAAAGGACATTGCACGTCCTCCTTGTAATTCGTTATAAACAGACGCCATCGGAATCGGAGCAGTGAGCTGACTGAAGGAACTGGACCGCGCACAGTCGAATGGAGTCAGCAGCACGGCGCCGGTGAGAATCAGCCACGCACGTCGGTACTTGCGCATGGTGCAACTCCTGTGCACAACATTCTACGTCCGCATCCACACATCAGGTTCCACTTTGGCATGGGACGCGCACTGCTGCTGACACTCCTCCTGCTGGATGAAGAGGCCACTGCCCGGGACTGTAGCCAGCGCAAGTGCAGTGCGCGAAACTGATTGGATGACGTATCAGGGAAAAGCATTTCCCTGATGCCGACCGTCCGGATCCCCTCCAAAACTCCCAACCTCGGGTGCTTCAGCACTTCAACGAACGGCCCACCGTGAATT
>OCZT010003976.1_pt1 | contig 15024 bp, 17 predicted proteins | sample 1539031 | NCBI WGS metagenome assembly OCZT01 (sample SAMEA3539308, study PRJEB22396) | soil metagenome | biome: tundra; feature: field; material: soil | place: USA | collected 2010-05 | depth 0.15 m
GCCAGAGATGAAAGACATAACTTCTATCCATGTTAGAAGAGGTGATTACTTAAAGTTTTCGCAATTCCACACAGTATTAGGAATGGATTATTATAATAAAGCTATGGAATTATGCTCCAGTGAAGAATATTATGTATTCTCTGATGATATCAATTGGTGCAAAAATAACTTTAAGGGAAATCAATTTACATTTATAGATGGAAATAATGAAGTGTTAGATTTAGCTATGATGACGAAATGTGGGAACCAAGTTATTGCTAACAGTTCGTTCAGCTGGTGGGGAGCATATCTTAATAACAATCCTGATAAAAAAGTTATCGCGCCATTAAAATGGTTTGGTCCGGCATCTACACATAATACAAAAGATTTATATTTTCCGGGGTGGTTAAAAATATGAAATATCAAGATCCATCCAGGAATATAGGATCAACAGAGTTTGAGGTAAATAACAATATTATTTGTGATTTTATTTTTAACACACTGCTGCCAAAATTTAATGCTCGTCCATTTCCATTTGATGAGCTTATGCTGATGACTGCGACAGTTTGTAGATTTAAGCCTAAAACAATTATAGAATGGGGAACTAATACTGGCAATTCTGCAAGAATATTTTATGAAATAATTGATAACTTTGATATTAATTCAGAAATACACTCCATAGACTTGCCAGATGAAGTAGAGCATATAGAACACTCTCATAATTATAGAGGGATGATGGTAAAGGGGATTGATAAGGTAAAACTTTATCAAGATGATGGGCTAACTCGTGCCCTCGATATCACTAAAGACAATAAAGAAGATATATTATTTTTCTTAGATGGCGATCATGAATATGAGTCTGTTAGAAGAGAGCTGGAATCAATTACTGTAAATATTCCAAATGCTATAATTTTAGTGCACGATACACTCTATCAATCAAAAGATTCTGGATATAACATAGGTCCCTATCAAGCGATTCAGGATATATGTAAAGATAAATACAAAATATTATCTACTTTTATGGGTGGTCCCGGAATGACTTTAATATATAAAACAATATGATTTACGAACCAATAAATAATTTTTATAATCAAAAAATGAATCTAATAAATATTAGAGAGCCGAGATTTATATTTTTTTCAGATGTTTGTAAAAATAAAAAAGTAATGCATATAGGCTGTGCAGATGCCATGGCATTTAAGGAAGATTCTAATTTGCATATTTATTTATCAAAAACTTGTGAGGGAATATCTTTAGATGGGTTAGATATTGATTTTATTACAATTAAAAAATTAGAGGAATTATGTCCTGGAAAATATTATGTTTCATATGATGTTAAAGATGAATATGATTTAGTTTTAATTCCAGAAGTTATAGAGCACGTATCTAATGTAGGATCATTTTTAGGAGATATTTTTTCAATTAAATCAAAAGAATACTTATTTACAGCTCCATCATTAAATGGGGCTCAATTCTTTTTTGATGATGAGTTTGCGTTGGAAATGGTTCATCCAGATCATAAATATTGGTTTTCCCCATATACCTTATATAATACAATTAAACCATTTTCGGAAGGTTTTGATATGAAGATGTATTATTTAGAAAATAAATCTCAAATAGGAATTAGATTAAATAAAAAGGTAAGAAGATGAAAATTAATAATAAAGATTATAAAATTGTTTTATGGGGATGGGAAACTACAGAAAATACCTTCCATTATATACATAAGGCGTATTATAAGGCTTTTAAGCATTTAGGAGTTGAAACATATTGGATTAATGATAAATCTGATTTATCTGGATTAGACTTTAGCAACACATTATTTTTTACAGAGGGACAAGTAGATAAAAACATTCCTCTTCGAGAAGATTGTTTGTATTTACTACATAATTGTTATGACCCAAAATATCAACCATTAAAAGATAAGGGCTTATGTTTTACGATGCAGACTTACACGGATGACGTATTAACATATAATGTTCCAAAAGCTGAAGATGGAGTTTATGTAGATTATTCAGGAAGGGGAATATATTTCTTTTGGCCAACAGATTTGCTTCCAGATGAGATAGAGAAAAATAAACCCAATAGAGTGTTTAATAAAGAAAGTAAAATTATAAATTGGATCGGCACTGTGGGTCGTGGAACTTTTGGCAACTGGGAAGAAATAGCCAATTTTAAGCGAGCCTGTTTTGAGAATGGTATTAGCTGGTTTGATGGAATGAATATATCTGATGAAGATACGATTAGAATGATTAAAGATAGTTATATGGCACCAACAATAACTGGCGAGTGGCAAACAAAAGTTGGATATTTGCCGTGCCGAATTAGCAAAACAATTAGCTACGGACAAGCTTTAGTTACATCATCTCCCCGCGCGAATATAATGTTTGATGGGTTTGCAATATTTGATGCCAATCCATATAAACTTTTTTATACAGCTAAAGAGGCTTTAGAAAAAATGCCACTATCAAAACTCCATGCCCAAATGGATTACGTAAAAGAGAAGCATACATATTTAAACAGAATAAATAGTATAATAAGATTTATTGAGAAGTGTAATGAATAAAAAAATACTTATACTTGGATCAAATGGAATGGCAGGATCAATGATATCTTCTTATTTAGAAGATAAACATTATGTAACATCATTTTCTCGTAAAGATTTTGATTGCGTAAAAGATGCGTTTCCCGCAATATATTCTTTTGATTATGTTATAAATTGTATCGGATTAATAAAACAAAAATCTAATGACTCCGAATCATTAAATAAAATCAACTCACTGTTTGTTCACGATTTGGCACACGCCTGTTCGTGTCAGGGAGCAAAACTTATACATCTATCCAGTGATTGTGTGTTCTCTGGAGATTTAGACCCTAAATTATCTTACAATACATCAGATATTAAAGATGCAAAAGACGACTATGGCAAGTCAAAATCGAGAGGCGAGTCAAAATTAGCAATGGTATTGAGGACAAGCATTATTGGTCCCTCTTCAGATCAGTTTGGATTATTTGAGTGGTTTAGAAATACTGCCCAAAATACAGTTAATGGATTTAATAATCATTTGTGGAGCGGGATTACCACTTTAGAATTAGCTAAAATAATAGATAAAATAATTTCTAATGATTTACATCAAAATATCATCTTGCAAATTGCAGGAACAAATATATCAAAATATGATTTATTATCTTTAATTAATAATATTTTTAAGTTAAATAAGAATATAAATAAATGTGACGCAGAAATTATAGTTAATAGATCTCTTGTTGGAGACTATAAAGCACAAGATATAGAAAAACAATTAATTGAATTAAGAGATTATGAAGCTTGTTAAAATATATGCAATTCATTTTAATAGACCAGACTTTATAATTTGGCAAAATGATAGTTTTAATCATCATTTGCAAGACCAATTTGAATATATAGTAGTTAATAACGCTAATGATATTAAATTAAGGCAGGAGATAAACAACACAACAAAACAATTAAACATTAAATGTATTGAAACATTTTCAGACTCTATTTTTGTTGGCAAGCATCATGCAGATAGCTTTAATTATATTTGGAAAAATCACGCACTAAAAGATATTGACAGCTATGCTATGATGATGGACGGTGATTGCTTTTTAATTAAACCACTTAATGTTAATAATTTTATGAAAGGCGCCATTTTTGGAGGAGCAAAACAAAAAAGAAATCCAAATTATCATTATTTAACGCCCGGAGTTATTATCTCCGACATAGAACATATTAAAGATTTAGAACTAATAGACTGGGAAGGTATCGGAGTTAATGGCGTTAGACTTGATTCCGGTGGTGGATTATATAATTTTTATCTAAAGCATCCAGAAGTTAAAAAACTAACAAAAGAATTATATTCTTCTTGGCATATAAAAAAAGAGAATGGAAATCTTCATTGTTTACCAGATGAATTATTAAAAGAATATAATGATGAATATCATATAGAGTTTTTTGGAAATGAGTTTTTGCACTATTGTAGGAGCTCTAATTGGAATTATCAGACAGGCGAGCATCATAAATTAAAAACAGAGTTTGTTAGAAAGTTTCTATATGGAACTTTTGATAAATCAGTTGTAGTAAAAGATCATAATTATCAAATGATAAATAATGAGATTTTTGGATGGGATGAATGAAAAAAATATTAATAACTGGTGCGAGCGGGTCTCTTGGAAATCAATTAATTGATTTTTATCAAGACCAATTTGAGATTATTGCTATTGCCAGAGGCGAAGAGAAATTGTGGCGCTTGAAAAACAATTTCCCAAATGCAAAATTAAAAACAATTATTTGCGATATGAGAGACGCCCCAAAAGTAAATGAAGTAATTTTACAAGAAAAACCACATAATATTATTATAGCTCACGCATTAAAACAGATTGACCTTTGTGAAGTTCAGCCAGATGAGTCTATAAAAACTAATATTTTAGGAGTATCTAATATATTAAATACAATTAAGAAATTAAGTTTAATGGGGATTTATAGCCCAGAGAAAATATGTTTTGTGTCTACAGATAAAGCAGCCGAGCCCATTTCTGTATATGGGATGTGTAAATCTATTGCAGAGAGATTAACATCAAATACAGTTAATGATTTGCCTAATACTAAAGTAATAATGGTTAGATATGGAAATGTCCTATCATCAAATGGAAGTATACTACCATTGTTATTAAAACAAGGTAGTGATCCCAATTTTAAGAAGTTCACATTAACTCATCCCGAAATGACTCGTTTTATGATGACATTACAGCAGGCTGTCAAATTAATTGATACTGCCATGAACAAAGGAATAAGTGGAGATTTGTGGGTTCCAAAGCTTCCAGCAATGAAGATTTTGGATTTAATGGAGTATTTTAGCAAAAAGTTCAATAAACCTTATGAATTAATTGGAATTAGACATTGCGAGAAAATACACGAAATTATGATATCTCACGATGAGGCGCCCAAAATTATGATTAATAATGATTATTTTGTGTTTAATAAAAATAATAATATTATCAATTTAATTAATAAAGAATATTCTTCCCTGGATGCCGCTTTTTCATATGAGGAATTAGAAAAGTTTTTAGATAGTTATTTATCTCTATAGGCAAATAATCCGCTATTATAATCTTTACCATTTGTTGTTGCAATTAATGTTTGCGTGCCGCCCGTATCAGCATAGCATATTCTATAATTTGGATTAATCTCTAAAATCTTTTTTTCTATACTTATTTTTGATATGCCAGGCAGTTTAGTTATATCTGTTATATCGTCTACTAAAATATAGTGATCTTTTATATAGTGTTTTTTTATTTGATCAAGCTCTTCTAATACGGGGCATACTGGATTCCAGGGTCTACCATCTGATGGCTTTATTAAATCTCCGTGAGCATCTAACCAAAATGTTACTTTTTGATTTTTATCTTTAATTGCGTCCCATAAGCAGGCACCACTATCACCTTCAATAAATGTTACATTTTTATGTACTGAAAATTTTTCGTATACACCATCAATATGATCAATATCTATTGATATAATATTAGGAAATCCAAGCTCCAAAGCATAGAGAACCCCATCACCACTTAAAGTTCCAGTCTCAATAAAAAAATCGGTTTTAAGTTCATTTATTATTTCTGATTTGATGCATCTTAATGACATTTGTTTTCCTTATTAATATTATATTTTATGCTAAATTATTATCTAATATAAAATTGGTCCTGGTCCTCTGTCACATCTAATTTATACCATAAACTTTTCATATATGTATTATAGGCGGGATCACTTCGCACATTTTCTAAAATTATAATTTTGGGGTTAAATTTTTTAATATCAAGACCTTTTACAACCTCTAACTCCCAACCTTCAGTGTCTACAATTAAAACATCTATTTTATTAATTTCTGGATGATGCCGATTAAGAATTGTATTTAATGTCAACGCCTCTACATTTATAGTCTTAAATGTATCTGCTGCCCACCAACCACCAGCGCCATTTTCTAATGGGCAAGGTCCACTATATCTAACTTCCAAAGCAGAACTTGACATAGGGCATGGACTAATCTTAAATGTAGTTTTACCTTTATCCTCTCCACAAGCTGCATATTGTAATACTGGTATATCCATTTTCTTAAACTCATCGCAAAACTCTGGGTTAGGCTCAACGGAAATAATCTTCCATTTGCCAGAAGGCTCTTTGCTGTCTAATTCGTGCGCCTGGTCAAAATGCCACATTCTTTTTTGTTCTGCTAATGGTCTAAAACAAAATGAAACTGAAATATTTACTGGATGAGCAGCACCAACCTCTACAAAAATACCGTTATAGTTGTCTGGAAAATAACTTAATATTGTTTCTGCAATTTTTGTATTCTGCATATTATTTACCCATCGCTAATAATTTATCTATTATATCTTCTGGATAACAATCGTTACTCATTAACTTACTAATTAAATCACCACTAAAGAAATATGGTTCTAAATACCAATCCTCAAATGAACATTCTACAAAATCAGGATGTCTCACAAAAACATCGCTGCAAACACGAGTGTACCCAACGCTTACCAAATACTCTCTTTGTGGGGTCCTATATAAATCACCGCATTGATAAAAATCGTGTTCAATACCGATAATCTTAAATCTAAAATCATTTAATGGTAACATCTTAACAACTTCCAAATCTAAAACATCAACATCTAATGATAAATAATCTACTGTTGATGAAAATCCTTTATCTGTAAATACTTGTTTATAATCAACTTTTGTGGCATCTTGATTTAAATATGTACACCCTTTTCTATCAGAATAAGTCTCATTCCATTTAGAGTCCATTTCAACACAAACTCCCGACCAATCAAGTTGTGTATCAAGATAATGAGAATTATTATGAAACTTGGAGTGGGCAGAGCCTATATCTACATATGTTCCATTTTTCTTAAAATCAAAAAGGCGCGCAGCAAACTCGTCTAATCGTGAACCGCTATGGCAGTTTGGATAATTTGTAAATGACTTTTTCATAATAAACCTTTCATAATCCAATAATCTCAAATTTAGGGCAAGGAATTATAAATTTCCCACCTTTTTCTAAGAACTCCTTCTCTCTTTCGATGAATTCATTGATAAAATGCCACGGCATCACAAGCATATAGTCGTAATTTTCTTTACGAGCCTCAGCTTCTGACACAATTGGAATGTTTGTTCCAACTGTTTTTAAACCCCATTTATATGAGCTACGATCTGCAATACAATCAATTAAAGAACTATCTAATCCAAAATATTGTAAAAGAGTATTTCCTTTAGAACTTGCCCCATATCCAGCAATTCTTTTTCCTTTAGCCTTTTCATCTTTAATAAAAGATACTGTCTTATCTCTTAAAGCATTAATATCATTAAAGAAATTATTCCAGATTTCAACAGAATCTAATTTTAATGTTTTTTCATATTCTAACAATGAATTAATTCTAAAATTACATATATCTCTATATGGTTGAGACGCAAATGTTTTAATATTTGCAGACTCTTTCATTGCATAAACTCTAAATGATCCACCATTAATATCATTAAGCTGACAATCTACTATTTTAAATCCATTTTTCTCAAATAATTTTTTTAAATTAAATAAAGAATAATAATATGCGTGTTCGTGGCAAAAGTTATCAAAAGCACATTGTTCAATCATTAATGGTGTATATGATAGTTGTAATACCCACAATCCATTATCATCAAGGATCTTACCAACATCTTGTATGAAAGTGTCGGCATCCATAAGATCATAAAACATAGCTATACTTGTTATTACTTTTGCTTTTTGATTGCCAAATCTTGACTTCTCAAATACTTCGGCACCAAAGTAATCTTGTATAATTAAATTGGCGTGTTTTTCCGACTCAATTTTATAAGAATCGTCTGCCGGATCAATTCCCACTCTTATCATATTTTCTGGAACAAAACTCAAAAGTGTCCCATCATTCGCGGCAATATCTATCCAAAGATCATTTTCTTTTAATTTAATTACTTTAACTATTGAATCTACAATATTTTTCAACTCATTCTTCATAGTTAAATTAATGCCGCTACGATACCAATAAGTTCCCCACATAGAATCAGGTGGAGCCATCTTTTCTAATCTAACCGCACCATTATCATCCATTAAAAGCTTCATCTCTACAGGATCAGTTCTCGGGACTTGACCTTCTTTTAAGAAATCAGAAACATATAGTTCGCCAAGCGAAAATAGTTCTTTCATTTTATTGATCCATCTTATGAAGCATATTTACTAATTTAGTCTTAAACTCTTGGACTGGATTTTTATTATAATCAGTTTCAATAAGCTCAAATGGTCCATTAGCTAATGATTTAGTAGATCCGATAAAACTTCCAGTATATTGTATTTTCGGAGTTGGTTTATTTCCCCAACAATTAACCGCCACAGATATTCCGCTCGATATTCCAATAAATAAATCAGAATAATTATTAACTAATGCCGTTTGCCTTACCGAAAAATGAGAGCAAGAGACGACGCCGGGATCGTCAAAAAATCGCGAGTTATCATTGTGAGAGCAAAATATAAAATTACAAGACCCGAATCTGTTTCTGCATATTGTCATTGTATCTTTAGTTAATTGATCTGTCCAAATATTAACGCCAGATCCAAAGAATGTTTCTATCATTACGGTTCTTTTATGTGGTAATTTGCTACAAAAATCTTTGACCATTTCTCGCTCTTCATCAGAAAAACTTAAAAATGGATGCCACTCCCAAGATGGGTCCACCCCAAATACCTTACGAGAACAGTTAGGATAATCTATATTAGCTCTTTGCTCAAGGCTCATTTGATGAGGCGCCGCGAAATACCCTTCCTCTAAATCCTTTATAGATTCAAAATTATATTTTAATTTTTGATCGAGCTTATTATCTTTTGTTTTAAGAGCGCTCCAATCTTCCCAATTAGGAAAGCCTTTAGCAACGTCCAAAGGACCATCAACTAAACATCTTTCTGGAAGCATCCATCCATTTGGCCAGTGTCTTATTTCAACTGGTGCATATTTTAATACTTCTGCAAAAGGCAGATTACAATACCAAACAATATCTTTTTCTGGCCAGAGTATATCCTTATATTTTAATACAGACATTGCTGACATCACATCACCGTTTTGTCCGGGAATTAGAATACCGATCTTGCCTCTTGCCATAATTCTTTCCTTTATAAAATATTAAACATTTTCTTACATCGTTATATGATAATATAACCATAGCTATTTTTTTGACATCATAAATGGAAGTATATGAAAAATACATTAATAATTTCAACTTATTTTAATAATTCGCATTTTATCGAGCTTCAACAAAAAACTTTCCAGAAGTTTATTCAAGATGATTTTGATTTTGCAGTCATAGACGATGCCGCAGATCATACCCAGTCTTTATTATCTAACACTTCCGCAAGGTTAGATACTATAAATGAATGTAGAAGATTAAACATAAGATATATAGAGGTTCCACAATCTGTTCATAACTTTGTAGATTTGGGAGGTCTTGTTCGTAGAGATGACCCACATATTAACTTAAATCATCCAACTGAAAGACATCAAGCAGTTTTACGATTTTTATTAAATAATTATAAAAAATTAGGATTTGATCAGTATAAAACCTTGATTATGACGGATGCTGATATGTTCTTCAAGAAACCAATAAATATTTCAGAATATATGGAGGATTATGATATGCTTGGTTCGTGGAGAGAACAGGCAACATTTGTCCCAGAAGAGAACCATTCAGACGAAATAGTTGCTCTTGGCGGAAGACATATAAAGTTTTTCACATTATGTTTATTATTTATAAATATGGAAAAGTTAAAAGATTGCCTTGGCGAGTTGGATAACCGTTCCTACATTAGGGTTACAGATACTGGTGGAAGAACTCATCGTTTTATTGAGAAACATCCAGAATTTAAGTTTGGATTTCTAAAAGATTTCAATAGCAGTGATTATAGGGTTGACTTCTTCTCAAAAACAACAACAATTCAAGATGATGCAGAAATCATACACTACCGGGCAGGTAGTAATTGGTCAATCGAGAATATGATTTATTATAAAGCAAAACTTAATAATATGTTAAAAAGATTTTTGCCAGATTTCGTCGATAATAATTCTATTTCCGTTGATGCTACCTCGGCAAATAAAGAACACACTATAAAAGCAGATGGAACTATTATTTCCAAATATGGATTATAAAATAAAGGAATGGCTATGAAAGAAAAAACAGTATGTATTACGGGGATCAGCGGTCAAATTGGGTCGTATCTCGCAGAAATATTCCTTGAAAAGGGATTTAAGGTTTATGGTCTAAAACGCCGCACAAGCAGCATTAATACCCAAAGAATAGACCACATATTTGCCAATCCAAACCTTAAATTAGTTTATGGAGATATTACAGATAGTGCATCTATTACTAATTTTATTAATGACATTCAGCCTGATTATTATTGCAATGCTGCGGCTCAAAGCCACGTATCTGTTTCATTTACCATACCAGTATATACTATGGAGGCTACAGGGACAAGCGTTCTAATCGCTTTGGAGGCGCTACGCAAGCATAGCCCAAAAACAAAGTTTATTACATTTTCTTCATCCGAGATGTTCGGTAGTACCCCACCGCCCCAGAATGAGAAGACTATTTTTCATCCTCGCTCCCCATATGCGGTTGCTAAATTAGTTGGTTATAATGCCACGGTTAATTATCGTGAGGCTTATGGCATGTTTGCTTGTAATGCTATTTCTTTTAATTCTGAAAGCCCAAGAAGAGGCGAAACCTTCGTTACAAAAAAGATTACAAAGGCAGCAGCAAGAATTAAATTGGGGCTGCAAGATAAACTTTATTTAGGAAACTTGGCTGCCTTACGGGACTGGAGCCACGCGCAGGATACCGCCAATGCCGTTTATACAATAGTCACGGCTGATAAACCAGACGATTTTGTCGTTGCCAGTGGCGAGGTTCATTCGGTTCAAGAGTTTGTAGAAATAGTGTTTGCTAAATTAGATCTTGATTGGAAGAAATATGTTGAAATCGACACTCGTCTATTTAGGCCTTCAGAAGTTGATGCTTTGTGTGGGGACTCCTCTAAATTAAGGAATACATTAGGATGGACGCCAAAATTCAACTTTGAGGATATTGTTTCTGAAATGACAGAATATGATTTGATTCAAGCCACAAAAGAAAAAAATGATGAAACATCAATTAAATAATAGTGATTTTATTGAAAGGGCTGTCTCTATTCACGGCAATAAGTATTGCTATGATAACGTTGTTTATATTACAAATCGTAAGCCGGTGGAGATTTTGTGTAAAATACACGGTTCATTTATGCAGCGTCCTGACAATCATTTGTCAGGAAAGGGTTGTAAAATGTGCTCTAAAAATGTAAAAATGACGCTTGAAAACTTTATTAAAAAAGCATCGCAAATACATTGTAATAAATACTGTTATGATTTGGTTGATATGATATCAACACATAAGTATGTTGATATCATATGTTATGACCACGGAATCTTTAAGCAAACGCCAAATAAACATATTATTGGAAAAAATGGGTGTCCAAAATGTGCTGGACGAAATACTGATACCGCTTTTTTTATTGAAAAGGCAAATATTATTCACAATAATAAATATAATTATAGTTTAGTGGAATATATAAATGCAATAACAAAGGTTATAATAACTTGTCCATTGCACGGTAATTTTATCCAAAAACCCAACAATCATCTGTGCGGAAATGGCTGCTATAAATGCAACATTAATGTTTCTAAAAAAGAAACAAATTGGCTTGATTCATTGCCGGAATCTAATGATTTAATTAGATCTTATGTTGTAATAAGCAATAATAAAAGAGTATTTTTTGCTGACGCTTATAACCCCAAAACTAATACCATATATGAGTTCTATGGAGATTTTTGGCACGGCAATCCAGATATTTATAAATCATCAGATATTAATAGGGTAACTAAATCTTCATTCGGAGATCTTTATCAAAAGACCACAAATAAAGAGCAAATAATAAAAAATCTTGGATATAATCTAATTTTTATGTGGGAAAATAAATGGAACATTGATAGGAAGTAAGGATTTTATGGATACAATTGCAAATCTTATTGATAAATTAACAATATGTAATATAAAAATATGGATGGCAGAAGATCTTAAAAGAGATTTAGAGGCTTCTGATAAACAGATAGCGGATGCTACAAGATTAACAAATATAGCTAATCAACAGCGGAATGATCTTATGCAGGAGATAGACGAGAAAATTAACCATATGGTTAAGACTGGCGAGTTGCAGAAATTATATAAACAAGGCGGATCTAAAATGTATGGTAAGAAATAATGCCAGTATCTTTGGTCAGCGGCGGAATGGGTTTCGTTGGATCGCATCTTGTAGATAAACTTATGTCTTTTGGGCACGAAGTAATTATTTTAGATAATTTATCATCTGGAAAAGAATCTAATGTTGTAGCTTGTACGGACTTCTTCCCAAATGATATTAATAATAATTTAGATTTTTTATTTGGAAAATATAAGTTTGATTATGTATTTCATCTTGCCGCATTCATCGATTTAAGAAAATCAATAATTAATCCAAAAGAATGCTATAATATAAATGTTTTAGGAAGTATTAATTTAATTAATTATTGCATTAAACACAATGTAAAAAAGTTCATATTTAGCTCAACTGGCGGTGCGATTTATTCTCCTGCCGCGGAGCTACCTTGGAATGAGCTTTCTTTGGCACAGCCTGCCTCGCCCTACGGGCTTTCGAAGCTGGCAGTCGAGCAGTACCTAAAAATGGCGAAAGAGCTTTATAAACTAAACTACACGGTTTTAAGGTATGCTAATGTATATGGCAGCCGCCAGTCTGGTAGCAAAGAATCCGGAATCATAGCAATTTGCATTGAAAAAATGCTTAATGGGCAAAGGCTGATAATAAACGGAAATGGCGAACAAGTTAGGGATTTTATAGATGTAAAATCAGTTATAAATGCAAACATTCTTGCTATGGAAAAATTATCTGGAACATATAATGTTTCATCTGGCGTGGAAACGTCAATAAATAAAATAATTAGTATTGTCAATAACCACGGGCATCTTGATATAGAATATAGGGACCCTATCGCTGGAGAGATTTTCAGAACTAATTTAGACTCGTCATTATTACGATCTTTTGGATGGTCGCCTGATTCTGATATAGCGTCAGGAATTAATAAAATTATTGAGAATTACAATAACTAAAACAATGAAAAAGCTTTCTAAATTAGAAAATGAAGATATTCTTATACAAGAGTATAAGTCCGGAGAATTAGTCACTAATATATCAAAAAAATATTCTGTGCCAAGGCATAGAATATACTCTATATTAAAACAATATAATATTGAAATAAAAAATCATAGAATAAAAGATTTATCTGGAATAAGTTTTGGAAATCTGACCGCTATTAATATAATTAATGATGATTATAATAAAAGAACAAAATGGAAATGTGTATGTAAATGCGGGGCAACAACTATTGTTGTTGCCCATGATTTAATTAGTGGGCACACAAAATCATGCGGCTGTGCATTGTTTTCTAAAAATCCGCTAGAGGCATCAATTAGAAAAGTTTTTAGCGCAGAGTATTCTGATGGCGACCTTTCTTATAATGATTTCTTTTTTTATTCGCAGCAAAATTGTTTTTATTGTGGCTGCACGCCTGCTAATTTACATAAATATGCTTGGGAAGGGCGACCAAATCATCATGGGTCTAATGGAGATTTTGTATACAATGGACTAGATCGTGTAAATAATACATTACCACATGATAAAAACAACGTTGTAACTTGCTGTTGTCAATGTAACGCGGCAAAATCTGATATGAATTATCATGATTTTATTAATCACATAATTAAAATATATGAAAATCTATTGAAATGTAATTTTAATGTTATTCCAATAGAGGCATTTAATCACAATACAGATATATATAATATATTATATTCCGGGAATAATAGAACTAATAACAAATATACTCCACAAGGCAGCTCTATAAGCAAGATATATAGAATATATTTTAATGCGGATATTCATAAAAATCAAATCATGGATATTAGTTTAGAACAATTTTTTACTATATCCCAAATGAATTGCTATTATTGCAATTCTGTTCCAAGCAATCAAACAAATATGAATAATTCTAATTGCAACAATGAAAGAAAAGAAAAATCTTATATTAAATATAGTGGACTAGATAGGGTGGACAGTTTATATGGACATACATTTGGAAACATAGTTGCGTCATGTATAGTATGTAATCGAATGAAAAACAATTATACTTGTAATGAGTTTATTAAGTGGATACAAAATATATTCAATACGCCTTCTATAAATATAATGAAAGGTAATGTATCATGAAATTATACATTTCAGGCGGATCCGGATTTCTTGGACATCATGTTCTAAAAGAATTAGATGATATTGGCAATATCGATTACCTCGCTCCAAGATCATCAGAGGTGGACGTATTAAATTTTAATCAGCTAACCAATTATTTAGAAGCAAATAAGCCCGACACAATCTTGCATATGAGTGCAAAATGCGGGGGACTACTTGCTAACAAAAATAGTCCTGCCGATTTTTTAAGGGATAACACACAGATGGCTCTCAATATATTCGAGGCTGCCAGATTGAATGACATCAAAAATATTTATTCTCTGGGGACAGTATGCATGTATCCTGTTAATTGCCCCATTCCATTTAAGGAAGATGATATTTGGAACGGAGCCGCAGAGAAAACCAACTTCCCTTACTCACAGGCAAAGAGAACTTTGTTAATGCTTGGGCAAACCTATAGGGAACAATATGGAATTGGTGGGGCTCACCTGATACCAGTAAATCTATATGGACCTAATGATCATTTCGATTTAATTAATTCTCACGTTATTCCGGCTTTAATTAGAAAGTTTGAGGATGCTCGCAAAAATAACTCGCTAAATGTTCAATGTTTTGGGAGTAGATCGGAAGAGCG
>OCZT010003977.1_pt1 | contig 15023 bp, 24 predicted proteins | sample 1539031 | NCBI WGS metagenome assembly OCZT01 (sample SAMEA3539308, study PRJEB22396) | soil metagenome | biome: tundra; feature: field; material: soil | place: USA | collected 2010-05 | depth 0.15 m
TACACGACGCTCTTCCGATCTAGGCCAGACCCCCACCCCAAATAAAATAAGAAATTCTTTGTTTATGGGTGCTATAATTTTTGCTTATGGGGTTGCATCGGGCTTGTTTGTGAATTTATTCACAGACTTGAGAGATTGTGAGATTTTATACAATGTTTCAGATAATTCTCTTATGTCTATCACAATATGATCTGCTATCTTATACATCAATTCCGGTTCACCATCGGATAAAAGAATGATTGTTTGCTTACCAAGTCCCGCCGCGTAACCAAGTTCTAAATGCATCGAACGGCCCGCCGTTTTACCCGGAACCATTATACAAACATCGCACCAATTCAAAGCATCATAATCGGAATCAAATCCGTCGATAGCTCTTGGCGTTTCTAATGCTTGCCGGAATTGCATTGGTGTCCAATTCTTCCAATTAGGATCAATTTCTGTCCAGTGAAATCCTACACCTTTAGCTCCGTTGTTACGTTTAGATGTGGCATGAGGATTACGGAAGTCATAAACATCATGTCCAAGCGCTCGAACGTCTTGAACAACTTCCGGTTGTTTAGGATTACGCCATGATGATGCTATATAAATTTTCATTTTGATTTTTCTCCAAGATCTCAACTTATGTTAATCGGCCTGTTTATGATTTTTCCAATTCGATGTTCTGCCGTCTGCGGAAAAAGAATAACTGACACTCTGCGTTCCAACGGATCGAAACAAACCGAATTAACTTTATACCTATCTTTTATAATGCTAATCCCTTCCCCTTCACGTGGGCAAAAGTCAGATTCTATTACCAATATTCTTTCCACGTTATGTTTACTTTTCGTTACATCTATTTTTGATGCAAGTAAAAATTCAATTTTCATTTTGATTTTTCTCCAAAACCTCAACCTATTACCAAGTTAAATCGAATCCTACAACCGATCCTTCACGATATCGCACCGGATAGTTTAAAAACATTCTTTGAATGACATCTAAACTTGAACAAATACCAAAACGAATGTTCTGTCTTGTGAAGTCTATCCAAAATTCGATTCCATTACTATTTAACGTCCTAACAATCCCCGCCGCCTCTCCAATCGCCTTAACCCTATTCGCTTCTCTTAGTTCGTTCGCGGATTCGGCTTCGAGTTTTTGATAATGCTCTAGCTGTTGTGCTTTTATCGGCGCCTGTGTCGTACATATCGGACAGTAAGCATAAGCCGGTTGTAGACCGTGAATCCGACAAGTAGTTATAAATGGGCTTTCTGAATTTGATGTTTCTTCATAATCCCTGCTACAAGCCGTGTCAAACATTTCTTTTTCGTCATTTAATATTGTACTCATTTTGATTTTTCCTCTTTATGATCTACCTTGTTTATCGTGCATTTCGTATCGGCAACGTTTACATTTTCGATAAAAGAATGTTTCACCGATACGCCTTTTATAAAACCACGCATGGCCGAAAATCTCACACAATAATTGTTTCAACATTTTCGATTCTCCCACATTTTGCGCATCTAGCTTTTGTCACATTAACCGTTGGTGAGTCCGCGTATGACGGCCCGGAATGTCCACATTCAAGATCAACATATGCATAATCGAAAAGACTTTCGGCAACACTTCTAATGCCGGTAATTAAACGAAGCGGCCCTTTAGCCTTTGCACCTTTACGGCTATTTAATCCATGTCCGGTTCGTGTTTTTCTATCGCTTATCCAACCCATTTTGATTTTTCTCCCGAAACTTTAAAATTCTGTTAGACCGATTTAATGATCTAACAGAATAATGATACATGAAAGCGGGGTTGGTGTCAAGAGTTATTTTACTTTCAGTAACGTTAAATAGATACCCCATCCGTCTTGTTCTTTTTTCGTCATAACAGAAGTGTGTTCATATTCCGGCATCTTTAATAATTTAGTTTTTGCCGCAAACGTTGTATTAGCGTTGATGTGTTCGGTTGCTTCGTAGCTAAAATTAAAATGCTTATCCGGTCTACCGTAAACATAAAATATAAATGTTTTCGCTTTCGGATTTTCAAAATACTCATGCCCCTCGCTTGTGCCAACCCCAATCACTTGAAACCGATCCTTGCCACTCTTAGCGTTCAACTTCGCCGCTAACTTTTCCCCGGCATCTTCTGAGGATACGGGTATGCGTTTTTCATAGTGTTTGGATTCGGTATCGACTACAAGGTATTTGTAGGGGTTTTCTTCTTTATTTTCTTTAAGTAATTCGTGTTTGTCCTTTTGCGTCATTGTACGCATTTCAGTCAACGCCTGCTTACTTGCTTCATTTCGATCATATCCGCGCCGTTCATAATTTTCCATTAAGATTTTATGAACGGATAAATTTATATTAATCCTACTAGCGCGGGTTTTATAATCCCTATGCGTTCCGATATTCGCTTGTTTAATCGGTGTACTTGGATTCTCACAATATCCGTATTTCATCTTTTATGCTTCCCTAGCAGAAAGTAAGCACCCACTCCAATAGCTAAGTATGTTACAAAATTCGGAGAGCTTGTCAAACTGCTTAATATTCCACTTAATCCTGAGGATACATTAGAAGTCGCGCTAGTGTCAAGCGTTGTGCCAATCGGCGGTAGTACAACATAATCCGTTTTTGGCGGTATGTTTACCGGCGCCGGTGTGCTTGGATTTATTGGAGGTGTTACCGTTTCAAGAGTAGGCCCCGGTGTGCCACCTATTATCATTTGCATATTATTAGTTACTCCCTGAGGGTTGCCCCATTGCCAATTACCGCTTGTTTGATGACAAGCCCCGCCCGGATTCCAACAAGTAGGATCGTAAGTTGCATAATCGGCCCGGATTCCGTTTGTTGTGATGTTCGGCCCGCTTGAACTAACGTTCATCAATCGCCCTAAACTATCGCTTGCGGATATGCCTGACGATGTAAACGCCGTACCCGGATCGCCGTCAAATTGTACTATGGCAACTTGCCCGGCCATTGGATTAAGAGCATTATCTATAACGATATTGGCGTATCCCGGTCGTGTACTATCAACGCTAAATTCGCCGTTAGGTGCGCCGCTTCCTTTTTGGATACCCACGTAAGTAGCCTGCGATTGATTCCAAGATAGAGCGATAACTAAGGTGCAAACCTTATCGTTAGAATTTAGAATTATGGGTACGTTGAACATTAAATAAAGTGTCGGTAATTATATTCGAATTTCTCTTTTCCGTAATGACTTCTACTTTGTGCGATTAGGTTATTATTGTATTGAGTAACAGTATAAGTATTATCAGTTTTAATGACTGATGTTTTTCGTAGTTTGGTATCAAGAAACACTTCGCCGTCTTTCTTACCTTTTAATGCTTCTATCCTTTTACCAAAAGCCGTTGCCGTTCTTACTGTATTTCCCGGACTCGTGACACTTGGATTTTCACAATACCCGTATTTCATTATTCCTTAACCACCACGAAATATAATACCGCCGCTATCGCCGCGTATTTCAACCAACTCTGAGTAGTAGGCGATTGACTCGAAAACATATTTTGTAAATTTGTTAGTGTAGAGCTAAACACATTCGTTGCCTGACTTGCCGCTGAATTTATCGTACTAAAGCCAACGTTACTAGCCGCCGGTGTGCTTGGATTTATTGGTGGTGCGTTAGTTATTGGCGAAACATCTAAGGTAACATTACTCGTAGTCGTACTACCTACCTGTTGACCTGTATCCGTGTAAACTAAAACGCCATTGACGTAAGCCATTGCCCTGTACGGTTGCGATACTCCCACTGTCTGCGTTTGTTCGCTTGATCCAAACGGGTTTTGAGTCTGCCAACCGTTCGGCCCATACTTTAACTGAAAGCACATTTCACTATCGGCATCAGCTTTAGTTACTGTTAAGTTGCCGCCCGGAGTCGATAGCGTCATGCTTTGAAGCGGTACTTTTGGATTACCATGCATATTATCCGGGGTACATTGACCGCCTGTATTTACGCCTAACGCATGATAAATATAATCTCTTAACTTGCCCGCTTCCCATCCTTCCCACGACGAAGTAAACGTATGACTTAATAGTAATTGCTGTGTATTGTAAAACACTTGCCCAATCGCATCGCCTGACGCGCCTTGAGCCTGTGAGTACAAAGTTTGCAATCTGTCTAAAAGTACACTCATTTATTTTTTCGTTACTAGCAAGATCATCATCAATCCAATACCGCCATACAATAAATAAGTTGTCGGTATACCACCAATAGTCGAAACTGCTAAGCCCGTTGTCGGACTAATGGTTGTAGTAACCAAACTTGCCGTTGACGTAGTAGTACCTAAAGCCGCAACGTTCGCCGCCAATCGGGTTTGAAAGATTGTAATATCTGATGCAACGTCCCCTTTCGCTTGTGCGTAATATGCCTCTTGACCGTGACAAGCAGATAAAGAGCTGAGATATGTATTCATTTGCGCAAGAGCATTTAATACCGTTGCCGGATCACCTTGAGCGCGTAGCGTATCATACACCGCGAATAACGGATCAATGTCCCCCGCTCCAATACAAGTTTTTGGTTTTGGCGCTCCCGCCGGTTGATTTACCGCTCCAAGAACTTTCACACCCGCATTGATACCCTGAATAATATCACTAAAGATACCGTTAAATTTTGCGGGTTGTGCAAGATTCATGTTTTAATTAGGGTAACTAATTCTGTTAAGCCGATTACTTATTTAGGATTTTCTATTAACCGTATGCTCTAGCTGTGAGAATTAGTTACCCCAAACTGTTTTAACCACCAATAGGAATTTGCGGAGTCGTATCCGTTGGCGGTACAACATCTACTACCGGCGCCGGTGTCGGCGGTACAAGCTCCGTGTCGAGATTGTCAAGACGTGTTACAACCGAATCTAGCGCGGACGTATCCGTATCTTTTGGTTGATTAGCAATAAACTGTTTAATACCATTGCTGATAATATCCAATTCATCGTTAAGAGCCTGCAATTGTTTGTCGAATGATACTTGTGACATAGTTAATTTTTCCTCTATTTTTTCTAAATATTCGATAATGATAGCAAATAGCCTATCACTATCGTAAGAATGGTGAATGTGAAAATGCATACAACCTCCATTTAGGTTGTGGGAGTTGTAATAATTACCGGCGCCGTTACTACCGGAGTACCCGCCGTAAGATCGCTCGCCGCCTGCGCCGCTTCCGCTTTCTTCGCCGCCGCCGCTTGTAGATCGGCTACCGGATTAGCTTTTACGCGCGATGCTCGAGCCGCTTCGTCGGCTTTCATCTGTGTAAATTCGGCGGCAACAGCTTGCGCCTGAGTCTCGATAGCTACGTCAACTTTGGTTTGCCCCGCCGCGTGACGCTCTATCCATCGTGATTTGTTTGTTTCCATATATATTCTCCCTTTTTGTCTACTGAGTTAAAGACCTGCTATAATCGCGCCACCGGCTAAAATATAATAGGCCACCTTCAAAAACTTTAAGAACCGTTGAAACTTGCCGCTGTTAAGTTTTTTGTCTTGGCGTTTGATAACGTCATCTTGTAAGGCTATGACTGTTTGGGCAAGGCTGTATGCCTTATCTTGTAAAGCGTCTTTCGTTGTACTTAGAACGTCTATTGATTGAAGTTTTACAATCAGCGAGTCTCGATCTTTCAGAGAGTTTTCTAACTCTGTGATTCGATCTAATGCCGCCCTGTACTTGTCGGCAACCTCGGCGCATTTGTTTATTGTTTCTTGCGTGACGCATACATTCTTTGTTTCGCTTTGTCCGTAAGCACATAGTGAGCAAATAGACATAAGTAATACGGTAACAAAAAGTATTTCATAAACCCTTTTACGCATCATAGACCTTTTAGCTTTTCGTCTAACTGTTCCGCTGTAACGTTTGGCTGTATGCCTAAGGCTTTTAGCTTTTCCTTATCAGCTTCGGCAATGGTTAAATCATCCGCTTTGATCTTTTCAACTAATACGTTTGCTTCCGTTTCCGCTTGAGCTTTCTGACTATTGAGCGAAGTAATATCATTATTTTCGCTTTGTATGTTAGCTTCACTTTGCTTGATTGTTACCGCTTCGTCTTGAATAGCCTGCTCGCTAACCCAAGTCTGAAAGAACTTAACAATGTAATCCAAAATCCAAGCAAACATAAAACTATAAGCTACGCGGCCCTCTACCTCTAACCCATTGCAATATGAACACAATGACCGCTAAGAGAATTAGGACGTGTATTAAATTACCACCTGTACCTAAAACGCCGAATCCTAAAGCCCATAACACTAGAAGTATTATAATAATTGTCCACAACATATATTTCCCTTACTGCGTCGGTTTTGGATTGGGATTAATAGCCGTTGACAGGCCGCCGCCGATACGTTCGGTGAATGACGCAATGGCCGCTGATACGATTAACGCTATCGCACCATACTTAGGATTGATATAGTCGAGCATAGTTGCTCCACCACTTAATGCCGTTGAAATAAGCGCCAATATTCCTATAAATCTTGAAAAAGTCATTTTGTTTTTCTCCCTGTTTTATTCTCTATCGCCTAAGTGATTAAGTTTTCGATGTAAGTCTCTAAAGTCAGTAGCAAATATTACTAGTTTATCATTCAAAGCATTTCTAAATTCACTCATTGCCGCCTCATTATGGTGAAAAGCTAAATTTCCTGAATGCTGATAAAACTCTCTTTCTAAGTCTTGTAAATTTTGTCCTAATCTTTTCAAGTCTTCTGAGTGAACATCTTTGACAGTATCAATTGCTGTTATGTTTGCTGACGCTTTAGCCTCTAACCGAACTAACCAAACTACAAAACCTATTCCACCTAATGCAACGGTAATTAATGGTGCAATATAATAGGGAGACATTAAGCTGTAATTATCAAATGGTACTTCAAAGAGATTCATCATTATTATTGTAAAAGTAACATTGCCGCTAATCCGATCCCTATAATTAAGAACGTATCCGTTCCGGTTTGATCTGTTGCTCCCGCTATCAATGTATTTCCGCTAGTGTCGATTAGGTTTTGTATGTCTGCTGTGTTTAATGCACTAACATCCTGCGCCGCTAAATCATTTGTAAAATAACTGATAACTGATGATAATGTTCTTTCACCTTGCCCACAACCTGAATACGGTAAACTTGCCCAAGCACATCCAAGTTTTTGTAACGTTCCAACTAAATCGCCCGATAGTAAATAACTAAGAGCGCCGCGTTGATTAATCAACTCAACCGCCGCTATGTCTTGACTTTGCGGAGAGAAATCGGGTAAACCCAATTTGTTAGCGATGCCAACCCACGTATTATATAAGAACTGATAACGCCCCGCCGCCGTTGACGTATAATTACCCGCTGAGATTGATCTATTTGGATGTTTTGAATAGTCATTAAAACTGCCCCCGCCAAATAGCGTATTATAGTCTGCACCTTCGGCCCAAGCGACAACATCCAAGAACGCCTTGACGTTTGGGCTTTGCAATGCTGAGATGCTACTGGCGTATGACACATTAAAATTCCTTCAAGATACAAACCGTTAAAAACTTTCGCTTATTCATAATCTGCATCCAACGATAAAAATCTACCAATACATTGCGTACCAAGCAACCCTCTGACCAATTGAAAATATATGTTGAATTAACTCCAGCGTGATGACAGTTAGCTCCGATAGCAGGCCCGTTGTATAACTGTCCAATTTCTTCCGGCTCAAGGTTTTTATTGTTATCTCGGTAGAAAGGAAACGGTTTAGCTTGGACATAAGCGAAATACTCCCCTTTATGTTTTCCGAACATATGCGAGTTGTAGACAATTTGATCTGATTTAAGAATTGCACAGCCTAGCGGATTCGTCGGTTTGAGTAATCCGGTTGTGCCCGCCTTAGATGTTCCGGTACAGACTTTTGCGAATACCGGCGCTCCGTTTACAATTGCGTAAGTATAAACCTTATCCTTGAAAACGTTGCTTGTATCCGGCGCTGTACGTACCCATATATCAACCATACCATCTGTTACGTCTGCCCAAGATGTGAAGCCTTTAGCGTTAGATTCTACTCTATGGATTAATTGATCGTCTGTGTATTGCATATTAAAAGTTTGATTGCTAAAAATTCCGCGCGTCTGTGTTTATTTCAACATCTTTTAGCAATCGTTTGGCGTCTTAGTACGGTATTTCGCTAACATCGAATTACCATGATTAAAGATCATACGCGGATAAAAACTTTTGTTTCTAACTATAAACAAGTATGTTCACTATTGCCGAATCCGGCGCACCCTCTGACATTGCAAAACGTACAAATACTTCGCTCAAATCCCGACAGTAAATAAATGGTGAATAACCCCCGTTAAGTCCATTATCAACCGCATAAAGCTCTACTTCTTGACTTTGAGCATCACCATAATAAACAAAGAATGGAGTATTGATATATGCAGAGCTTACATTACGCGGAAAAGCGTTTAACTGTAACTGAACTGCCTTGCACTTCCCTAAACCTATTGGGATACCGTTTTCAGGTGTATAGTTAATTTTAACTATCTTAAATTCTGTTTTTACGAATCTGTCATACATAATTTGTTAAACCGTTCGTGTTAATGCGACTATTTCCGCGCCGTTTGGAAACGGTTCTTCACGGCCAGCGTGATTCCAAGTATTTATTATATCAAACTGCAACTTTGCGTATGGTTGCCAATAATATTCAATAGGCAAATAATATAAATGTTGATCTTGTACTGGTGTAAATCGCGGAGCAATATATTCCAATGGTACTCGATTATCAGTTAGTTGTAATTGCCTTGACAAATCAGTTAGTGTTACTAATATTTCAGATTGATGAGATAAAAAAGTATTATCAATATTCAATGCTCCCAATCCTAATATAAGACGCGGGTAACGATCATTCTCTAGAAAATATTGTTTCTCCCCTTGATCGTTTACGCTATCAGTTACATTGAGCTTGAAATATTGCCATTCTACATTGTTAGATAATGAGTCATTAATCTGCTGTAGTTCCGTACTTCCAAACGCCGCGTTCTTGCAGACATTAAAACCTTTAACAACTAAGGTGTAGATCGCTGGGCCTGTTGGTCCGTTACACTGAACGTCTGTTCGTAAGAAATCATTCTGTTTAATCAAGAACGGAAACGTTTCAAATTGTCTATCATCGAATCCGTGTAGCAAAAATGGTGGTGGTTCATTTGCCACGTCATAACGTCGAGCATCCGTTGTAATGAAAGATTTTGGGAGTTTACCTATATTAAAAGAATAAGGGCTAACATCATACCCGGTCAATAACGAAAGATTAATTTCGGCCCCGGTCTTTTCTGCAATGTTATTTGAGTTATCTTGTAAGCTAGTTATATAGAAATCTCGATTAATACCAAGCTTATTAGAAAACACACTGTTTACTACAGTTTGATGAGGAATAGGTATATCTATCCTATAAAAATATGGATTCGTCCATAGCGCTCGATTAATAATCGAACGCCGTTCGTCTACTGTTAGAGTTTGGTCATTGATTATGTCTATCATTACAGCGTGTAACCTCTAAAGCAAAGTGTCTGTACATTTGTATTACCAACCGGATTAGTGTTTACGTCACCGCCGTTTAACGCCTTAAACTGTATTCTGTCTTGACCTCTTAAAAGATACGGATATGGTAAGGGATAGTAAACAGTAAAGGCATCCTCGAAATAACCCGCGATTCCCTGTATGTCAACACTTTCGCATATTGTATTATCGCGGCCCTTGTCAATTAAGGTTGTGCGCATATTATTTACAGTACAGGAAACCTCTGTAAGTATTACGCTTCGACTGTTCTTGATCGAATAAATATCTTTTGCACCATCAACGGCAACCGCCGCGTTGTCTGTCGCGTTCGCTGTAAACTTAAATTGAATTGGTATAAGTTGCGGCTTGGGTAAATTTGGTCTACCGTCTATCTCAATTAGATTTATTTCTGCTAAGAGATTCTGCTTGTTTGGCAAAATGTTGTCCGGTAGATTCGCACCATGAATAAAGATAAAACCTAAATCGACTTGACCTTGTACGCCAATGTCGAGAGTTTCGGCTTTCTGTAAGTAAATATCTTGCGGAAAATCAAAGGGTATCTGTTGACCAAGCGGGGTGGCCCGTTGAACATCACTAAATAAATGTTGCCAAGCTACAGGCTGTCGTGTAAAATAATTCTCACGTGTACCCTGTTGCACTAACGTTGTCTTGGTGGCCGCATCTAAATAAGCAATACCCCTTGTTACAATTGAGTCAATATCATCATGCGTAAAGAAAAAATCTCGCTGATAACCGCTTGCGTCTGCCGGTATGTCAAATTGATCTATAAAGATTTGACGTTGATCTGCTAGAACGGCAATCTGCAAGCGAAGATCATTAATTTGAACTAGTAAAGTATTTGCGGTTGCCATGTCGAACGCGCAGAATACATAATAGCTTTTCAATAACTCATTTAACTGATAGTATAATTGCTTCATAATTACCGTTATTTATTGTCGATCACTCAATAAGTAATCTGCTTACGCTCTTTAAGGGAAAGGCCCAAGTCCCATGTAAACCCTTCCCTTAAAGATGGTATAGATCAAAGCGAGAAAAATCAAATTAAACCAACTCTGATCTATACCCCGTCGCAAGAGTCGTACATTACCCTGCGACATACTGCTGACTTTGACGATCAACGTTAGCCTGACCGACTAACAGAAAGTCAATGTAAAATACAAGACCTGTACCAGTCAGCAAAGCTGGACGTGACATCTGAAATTGACCTTGAAACTGGTCAAGCTGTGACAATACATGATGCACTGTCAATTCGCGGAAAGCCATACCATTTTGTGCCATGATAAAGCCGTCAACGTGATAATCGGCATCAATGTCTACCGAAGCACTTCCGTCCGATCCCCAACCGGAGTTGTACAGACCGCATGGATAATCAGAAATGTTTCCCTGTTCCAAAAACTCAGTTGAGTTTCTACGAAGCGTGAAAACGCCCTGATTGCGAATGTATTCGACTAGCGGATACGGATTCACCGTCTGCACCGGATTAACGTCTATCTGCGTGATAGTGTCGTCTTCAAATGGCACATTACCCTGCACGTTTGCAAGATGTATGTCAATACCAATTGCCATTACTTCAAAGCTCTGACTGTTAGGTATAATACCATTAGAATTAAATAACGAAGTATCACACTGTCTCAACGTAACATCGGCCCCGGTGGTCACATTCTTGCTAACCGTTCCCTGCCCCTGCGTGAACAAGACAACGGGGTCTGTCGAAAACAGACTAGCCGCGCCCGTATCTGCGGCCCCGCCATAGACGCGATAACGAAGTACATCATTATACGCCGATTTTAAGGCCGAACCTGTTAGAGTCATATTTCTCATAACGTTTTAATTTCCTCTCTTGTTAGATTCCTTTAGAATTTGTTTCCTATTAATATCGTTTAACCTAAACGTTTTTAATTAAGATGTGCTTAAATTAACACTCTTACTTAAAACATTAGATCAAAGCACTAGCGCCGGTTTACGTATCATGTAAGATGATCCACCCATTGCTCCCGCCGTTCCGGTTGCCTGTGAAAGTATGCCTGCAACCTTCGCCGCCGCCGCTGTCGGATTCGGTGAAGCCGCAACGCCTTGAGCAATAGCCGCCGCCGCCGCCGGAGTGATAGCCGCTCCCGCCCCGGTCATTACAACCGGCGATACGTTAAACGGATTGTATTGCAACGCACTTGGAGCAAAGACTTGAATAACATCAAGACCTACCACAAGTAAACCACCAATACGCGCCTGTTTAGCAACATCGCCGCCTTTTAATACCATACCGATAAGATAAGGGGTAATAAGTACAGCCGCTAAACCGTCACAGATAATTTCTCCGTAACTGCCTACACCAAACTGTGCAAGATAAGACGCGCCAAACGATGAAATAAAACGCCCGACAATCTTTGTCAATGCGGCCCCACCTAGCAGAGTACCAACCGTTTTAGCGTCTTGTTTGGTATTACCAAGCAAGCCGTTAGCCTGCCTGCCCCAACTTGACGCGGTTTGCAAGCCGTTTCGACGCTTGTGATGTTTACGCCGACGCGGATTAGCAACTATACTTCCGGCTTTCCTGAGGACAAGCCCGTTGCGCTTTGCATAACTTTTTACGCTTGTTAATGAAGTACTCCGTCTTACTGCCGGATTACTCTTTCTTACTGTGGATTTGGCGGCGGCAGTCGGATTGCGCCGACGACGACGCTTGCGCCGCCTTAGGCCGTTTTCCATGAGTCCCATTGTTCCCATATTTTTTATTTAACCTCTCTTTTATTCTGCGCGAATTTCGCCTTAAGCTAATTCACTATTCCCACGTCCCAAACGTCGTAGCCGCCGCCTGTTATAATAGGAAATCCTTCGTGATCTATAAGCAAGTTCGGCATTTCCTTAGTTGCCTCTCCGAGCTTATGATAAAATCTGATAGTTTCATTATTGCCAATGTGATTTTTATTGGTTACGTAATCGACTTGTAAAAGTTTACCGATATTGGTTAGACCGTTCTTTTGCGGAAGTTTTACGTTGCCGATAATTGCGTCTTTGCCTACGATGTGTAAGCCGTTCTTAAAGTCTGCCGCAAGAAATACCTGATCGCCGTCGAAGTTGATAAAGGTTTTCTTTCCATTATGGAGTACCTTCATTTGAACTAAATGACCTAAGCGGTATGTTTGTTTTGGCGTATAGTCTGATTGAGCTACACGTTTCTTCATACCGTTATGTTGACCTTGAAACTGTTGCGCTAGTTCTGAAAGTTTGTTAGCCTTGTAGTCTTTGAACTCGGAGACTGTTGAGTTGGATTTAGTAACTCTTGTACCTTTCGGATTTTCTAGCCGTCTAATCTGTGCTTCCGTATATCCAAACTTATCACGTAAGATTTTGCGTGTTTCCGCTTTTGATGAATTAACACCCATTACGCTAAAGCCTGCGTCTGACATTCTTAAATCTTGTTTCAAAATTCTTAACTGATGCCTATCGGGTACGCTTAACGATGTGCGAGTCTTCCCTTTCGGATTCTTTTTAACAATAGTAACCTTCGTAGTCGCACCCGCGCCCGCGCCGCCCGTTACCGTCACGTTCCCGGACGTGTACGCTTCCGTTTCCGTACTTGTCTTCGTCGGGCTTTTCACGCTTGCGTCTGTGCTTGTGCGTGTTGGATTGGCTTTTGCCATTTTCAATTGGACACGCGCTTTTGCAATTGATCTAGTAGCCTGTTGAGTTGTGTATGCATGATTACGAAAATGACGTTTTATATCTTCCGTTGAGTCTCCACGTTTATAAAGCTTTATTGCGTAATCTACTAAATACGCATCATTGTTTATCTTCGGATTTTGTTTCACAGCAACCATTTTAGTTATTCTCTTGTGGTTTATCGCTATCTTTTTCGCTTAGTACCACAATATGTTGTATGCGTAAGCAGATTTTCTTAACTGGCGTTAGTATTCCTTTAGTTGTTAAACACGCTTAGAACGTCTTAAAATGCGAAGTTGTGTTTGAGCCTTATAATCATTGGTCGAAAATGTGTAAACTTTGTTAAAAAATTGCGTTTCATGTATCATCAACGAAATCTGTTAAACATCACTTTTAATAATGATCTTAACTAAACGATAACTTATATCGGCTGTACACTACCTTCCGCATTGTACGTAACAGACGTAAACGTACCCACTGTTGCAAATGTAATCGTTGTACTTGCCTTACATCGAATATGTAAAGGCACTCCCTCATATGGCCCCGTACCACTTGTACCAATGAGCGAACTAAAGGTTGAGCCTGCCACTTGCGAAAAATTCAACGTGAGTACTCTAGCCGCGTTACTTTCATCTGTGTAACTCACAGTCATTGTGAAACTATGCGTGACACTTGCAGTTACTAAAACGTTACCGGATACGGTGAACGATTGATCTGTCGCGCCAACCGTGTAGGTTAATATTCCCGCCGCCGCCGCCGTTTTAGTTGTTACACGTCCGGTTGTTCCGGCTTGAGAGATAGTAAAACTTGCATCGGGAATTGTTACAATCCTATTGCCCGTAAACGTTCCGGTTAATTGCGCGGTATTGTTTGCGGTTGCACCTAAGAATAATTTTGAGTATGGTAAAGGCGCAGTACCGATTGTATAACCACCCGCCGATAAAGGTCTAAGCTGAGCAGTGTTTACCGCCCCTGCCTGCAATGTTATAGCAGTATTACCATCGTCAACTATAATGACCGTACCCGAACCCGCGCCTAGAATATCACCAATTTTAGTTGCACCTGTTGACGAATCTACACTAATTAATTTACCAGTATCATTAACGGTTAAAAGCGTATAATTTGCGCTTCCATTAACATCACCGATTTGAGTTTTACCTGTTCGCGAGTCTAAATTTATAGCTTCAGCGGCCTGTAATGAAATCGACTTGTTTGCCGTTGAGTCCTGAATACTAATGTGAGTAAGGTTATTATTGTTGCCAACATCCCCTAAATCAACTTCTTTACTGGCCCCGTTATCAACATAAATACCCGCCCCTTGATTCTGTGAATCCCCAATATCAATTACCGTACCACTATCTGTGATTCTACTAGCAACTAAATTTGTACCATTACTTTTTGTAACGACATTGTTGCCCGCTGAATTTGTGACGCCACTACTCGCCGGTGTATTAAACGTACCGTCACCACGTAAAAACGTTGTCGTATTGTTCGGTGGTGTAGGAACAGCGCCGCCAACCGTTGCACTCATTACGGGTAAATCAGAATTGGCCGCGATTGACAAAACGCCGGTCGTCGTCGTGTTCTTAACAATTCCGGTTCCAAGAGCGCCTAAAAACTGAGGCCCGGATAAGCCCGTATCGGTCGTACCCTGTACGATGAATTTATTCGCAAAAGCAACATTACCCGATCCGTCTACACTATTGCCCGCCAAGTTTCTAGCGGTAGTCCACGCCGGAGCTTTAACAATAGTGATAACAGGCGTGGTAGTCGTATTAGCAACTGTCGCGTTTCCGTTTGCACTTGTAACACTTGTTACCGTTCCGACTCCCGGCGCCGCTGGCGTTTGCCAAGTTGCCGTTG
>OCZT010003978.1_pt1 | contig 15019 bp, 22 predicted proteins | sample 1539031 | NCBI WGS metagenome assembly OCZT01 (sample SAMEA3539308, study PRJEB22396) | soil metagenome | biome: tundra; feature: field; material: soil | place: USA | collected 2010-05 | depth 0.15 m
GGTGGAGGTGGATTTCATCCACAGCATCAGCATAGGTGAGACGGAAAAAGGGGCTTGCGCCCCTTTTCTCCAAATCTTCATTCAACCCAACTCCTTATCGAAGTACAGAAAATCGGGCACCTTATCAGGTGATAAATATTTCCTTATTAATAGCAGTTTTTGTTTCGAGTGCTCGTTTTCTATTGTAAGCATTTGGATTGCTAGTTTGATTTGATCATCAATAATCCATGTTGCGCGGCGATCCACGCCGCCGCGCCCCGCCTGTCTTTTATTCTCTGACCAAATTCACTTTTCTTTGCTTCGGTTCTTTTGTTCAATTCATCGTTGATTTCTTTAGCAACTTCATTGGCATGATCGACAAGTTTTGATCCGATATTTCCACTAAGGAAAGTTTGAACTTCCAATAGTTCATCAATCAATCTGTCGGTTGAAATTATTGTACACCAGCGACTTAGATTATGTAGTTTTATGGAAGTTGTCATGATTGTGTTCCTTCACGCTTGGTTATTTTTTGACGACTATGACAATCTAAAACCCCAACAACAAATGAATAGCACCACAAAAAATCTTTATCTGTGTTGTTTTCATTGCGTTCATCAAACACGGAATACGGTTTCAAATGATCTGGCCAAAAACCGTTTTTATAACCATTGCCAAATATCGCATCATCCCACATTTGAAGTTTAAGAAATCGTGATGCCGAATCTTGTAGCCATTTTGTCAATTCTTCAATTCTATTCATATTGCTTTCTCCTGTGGTTATTGTAAGAACATAATATAACATAATGTCTCAGAAGACCATTGTGTATATCACATGGCTGATATGCTAACGTCATTTTCTACTTGACTTCTGGCTGCGAATACGCATGAGGATTTATTGTGGCATCATAGTACATCGTTATGCGTATCGCTCGTTCATGGACACGATACCAAATGGCGTTGACTTTGCCATAAAATTTCTTTATATAGATAAAATCAGAGGTATAAAATGACAAAAGAACTAACAGAAGAAAACTATCCACGAATGAATGTTCCAAGAATGTCTTCCGAGGGAATGACTACGGATGAAATTAAACGACTGGTGACGCTTGGACAACGCTTTGCCACTGTTAGTGATGAACATCGCCTCGCCATATTCGAACAGATTGTATCTATGCGTGATGAAGATGGAATCATGAAAGAATATATGGATCGTTTTGAAAAAATGAAAATTGAAGACCCAGAATCTTATGCAATATTTCAAAGCATCGCAGAAGACGAACTTTCAAAATGAGGCTCCATGAAATAACCGAGTTTCAACGAAACTTTCTTCGCTTCATGTCGGTAGACAGAGAAAAGCTTTGGGCCGAATACAGAAATATTTACAAAAATCTTACTCTCGTAGGAAAACCACACAAACAGTTCCCAAACGAAAAGACCATAGATAAAGAAAATATGGCGAGATTAATTCAACAATTTAAGCATGATGTAAGCGTGCTGTATGCTCATTTCGAATTTGAATCTGATCCAGAATTCAAAAGATATTTACAAGAAGCAGCAAAATGGTCAAACAATCTTATACAAAAAGCTAAAGAGGTTGGAATAAATCTTTAAGATGCTTTATGCCCTCCTCAATCGTTTCCCCACGTTCATGAACACGATACCATAGTGCTCGCATATCATCGATTCCGTGTGCTTTGGCGCAAGCTGTCATAGAAGGATAATGCTTTCCAAAAGCCAATATTTTTTTCTCGGCATTTTTTAAAGCAATAATAGCTTCCTCGGTAGTTTCGCTATAAGATTGTATTCTATAAACTATTGATGGCATTTTTAATCCGTTGTCTCTGGCGCAAGCTGATATAGATTTGTATGATTTCCCGAATGCTTGAACTTCTGTTCCATTTTCACGAACTTTTTTTTCTCGTTGTTTTATTTCTAATGCTTCTTCAAGAGTCCATTTTTGATATTTTATTCTTTGATGAACTGTTTGATATCGTATATTATAAGCAGCGGCAGCGTCATATAATGAAGCATATGTAGTTCCATTGATACATATTTTTATATTGCCTTGGTGTCCTTCTGGCGGACTTTCAATATCCAACGCTTGTTGGTAGGTCCATCCTTGTTGAATCCTAAAATGAACGGTTTTATAGTTTATTCCGTTTAATTTAGCTGCTTGCCTCATACTAATCAATTTTCCATCCAGTTCTACTTTATGTCGTTTAAGATTTGGTGGTGGTTCGATATCTACTGCTTCTTCTGGCGTCCATTTGCTTCGTAGCCTCATGGCAAAAACCCCACTATCTATTCCATAATAAGAGGCTGCTTCTGCATGAGTATTATATTCAATATTGGCTATTCTTATAGACTTTCCATTCCCTGGCGAACCGCCGGTTGAAATATTATAACCATTTTGTGGATTTCTTGTATCTTGTAATATTATTTCTTCCGTTTCTTGTATTTGTAATTCATACCCGTTTTTCGCATCATTACGAATTAATTGTATTTCAAAATTTTCAATACCATATTTTCGCATGGCTCTATAAAGAGGATAATTTTGTGTTTTTGAATCAAATATATGTTGATAATATCGTTTTGTTAATGTTTGGACTGTTAATCCAATATATTTTTTTCCATTTATTAAATTTACTATTTCATATAAGTTATACGAACCATATCCAGCAGATTCACCTTTGCTATTTTTTATATCATAGTTAGTCCAATGATTTGTTTTGGTTGGTCTTTCCTCTAATCCCAATGCTTGTAATATTGTATGCCCTCGTGATATGCGATCTTTGAAAGTAGATGGACAAATATTAAAATGTAAACAAGCGGCTTTGTTTGAAGAAAATGTTTTTTCGTTAATTGTAATAGGTATACTAACCATAATAAAAATATCCCGTATGTAAGTATTATTATATATCTTTTCTAATGAAAAAGCAATAAATAACATTATGAAATCTTTTTATGATAAACCAATCAGAATCTTACGTGAAGCCGAAGAAATCGACTTAGAAAAACTTGAAGATTCAAAATACCTTTTAAATGTGCTTATGCAATGTGAAGATTTGCTTGACAAAAATGACTCATATGCGTTCGTCAATTGGGAGTCAGGAATCGTAATAAGAGGCCCAATTATAAAAAGACATTGGATATCATTTTCTCTTCGCTATCCTCATAGCAAGATGCCAGACCCAAAATTTGCTCTTCGACTTCTAAAAATAGGCGTACAATGTCAGTTCGAGCGTATGAAACAAGAGGTTGCTGGCAACGTCACAGCCCCAGACCATGAGCCAGACCATCAAACAGATTGGATGGTAACGATTACCGTTCCACGTAGATTGTTAGACCAAACAGAAGAAGCTGATTTGGAAACATACGATGATGAAATCAACCAAGACGATGTTGTGTCAGCACAAGATATTGGTTTGGATGATGAAAGCTCATATCATGAAGATGAACAAAATCCTGAAGGAATGGATAATCCAGAAGCGGATGCTAATGCAGCTATGAATGATATGGAACAGGAGGCTCCGCAGCAAACCCCACGTAGATGAAGCCGCAACATAATGCGATATAACGAAATTAATGAATACGAAATTATTGACGAAGCATTTAACGCTAACAGTCTTGGAGATTTAACACCAGAACAAATTGAAACGCTGAATAAAAGTTTTGTTGACGCAACATTTGTTGAAAAAATAAAAAACAATTTATCAATATATCAAAAAGAAAATTATTATGGATTGTTTAAAGATGATAAAATTTTACTTGGTTTTGTGAAATTATCACAAAAAAATATTTTAGACAAAACGTATACACATATCGATAGTATCTATATCCTACCAAAATATCGTAAAAACGGCGTAGCGTTAAGATGGTTAATATATGCAACAAAAGAAATAGCTCCTAGTATTATAATAGCAGACGGAGCAATTTTTCCGGGTGGTCAAGAACTTATTTTAGGATTATTAAAGCACAATCTTATGAGAGTAAAAACTCTTGATAAAACGAATGGAGAAATATCTCCATTCAATGATTTAATAGAAAACGATCCTGATAAATGCTATATATTTGAAAAATCAAGGACCGGATTTGGTGTGCAATTTTTCCCTAAAGGATTGCCATATACTTGGTATAATTTATTTGAAGATATAGAAGATAACCAATAATATCAAAAATCTTCAATACTCATTACAAAACCAGATTTTTTTCCAACAAGCTCAAACGAATCCCAATCCAACCAATACATTTTGAGCTTGATATACAATACATCTTTGTTTATGCTTTCGATATAATCCAATACTTTATATTCGACATTTGGATGAATACCATCTGCATCAATCCATCTCATATTGGTTCCTACTGGCAAGTCTTTTTTCAATCTTACTTTATCACCGATTTTCATTCTGATATTATATCATAAATAGAACATGAAAACAAATATCAAACTAAACGAAGGTATGCGGATGTTTGACCTAGTTGACCTCGTATTACCATTGATATCCTGTGATGAATTCGAATCGAAGGTGGATTCTGAAGAATGTATAGTATTCGGTTTTTATGTTCACGATAAAGATGGCGCAAACGATTTGAATAGATTTCTTCAAAAATCTGCTACACCGATTCTAGATACCGATATTTCACCAGCGCCAGATCAACACGGATATTTTATGGTATTCTTGGAGTTGATGAACAATTCTCGTTTACCAGAAAACATCACATCTATTCTTACTGAACTGAAAGGATTGACCGATATCGAAGACGACGGTTGGCAGATGCGTGTAAGAGGCGTTGATGATGTTATTGATTTCAGTGAAGACAACATCAAAGATGCATTGAAACAATCCAAAAAAGCCAGCAAGCACGAAGAAGTAAAAGAATTTTTTAAGACAAGTATTTTGACAAACGTGTTGTTTGAAAAGGATTTGATTATATTAGAACATTTTGGTAATCGTTTTGTTCACGAGTTGGTATCATTTGGCGACACACCAACAATCTTACAAGAACAAAATTTGATGGAAATGCCAGTTCTTTTCAATATAAAAATAGTTGCTAAGATGAACAGATTGCGTGCTTCATTAGGCGAAGGTTGGGAAGTTTTGGCTCTTGGTAAAAAACATATTCTTATCCAGAATGGAAACGATCCTCGGTCTTTGTTGTTGAAAGCGTAGTTCTGAGACCTATTTTCGTTCTTGTCTTTTTTCATATTGTGTGCCATTATAATATGCAATTCTAAAAAATGAGAAACATGCCTCACTTGTATCATGAGTTATACGAATCTCCATTCAATTGGAGATTAATAAACAAAGCAATATCAATGACAACTCTTTTGGGATATAAAGCAAGAAATATCTGGATGTTGAAAAAAAGAAAGAACAACATGCTTCTTTCGATAATTCAACTAAAAGACTTTTTAGAAATAAGAGAATGGCTATACGATACAGAGAATGTTCAAGGCGATTGGACTATGCATGGAATATACCATGTTCATGCAGCAGATGACGCACCAGCTTCTAGTTTGATTTTTGATGGTGTGTCTTTTTGTTTCGAAAATGTAATAAATGCCGTGTTTTTTCGTTTACGTTGGGATGCCAGACGATTAGACTAAAATCTATATACTTTATACGACGCTATGTTGTTGATAAATATATTAACAATCACTAGCCGGGCCGGTTCATCATATAATGGATAACATACTTAGTATCATATTAGACCAAATAATACACGGCGGGCCGCAAATGATTTCGTTGTTGGCCCTTATTGTTGGGTTGTTGTTATTTGATAGAATACGGCTTACTAATGAAATAGCTAAAAAAGACGATAGATTGAATAAAATAGTAGATGAATATTATAAAGGAAATATTTCTTTGGCTGAAGCTCTAAATTCAGTTAAGCTCGTCTTATATGAGATTCGACTCAAGCTATAACGAAAATATGATGATGTAGACTACAAACTTTCAAAAATGTTGATATTTGACATAACACAAAAACGAAATCGTAACCAAATGATAAATACCTTCATAAAACTTTATGAAGGTATTTTATTATGCGTATCAAACGATCGGGTGTTTATCAAATAATAAACGAAATAGATGGAAAATCTTATATTGGTTCATCAAAAGATATAACAAATAGATGGAAAAAATGGAGATACGATTTTAAAAGAAAAATGACGTATAAATGTCGCATACATGCTGCTGTTAACAAATATGGTATTATCAATTTCACATTTTGTGTTTTGGAAGAATGTCAATCAACCAAAGAAATATTAGAAAAAACGGAGCAACATTATATAGATACGTTGGCACCAGAATATAACATAATGAAAAAAGTTAATATTAATTCTGAAGAAATATTAGAAAAAATATCCAAATCTCTTACAAAAACAGCAACTCTTAACATTTTTATCCAAAAAGCAAAAGAAAAACACGGAAACAAATATGATTATTCAGAGTTCGACTTTATAGATACAACAACGAAAGGAAAAATAATATGTCCACAACATGGCGCATTTGAACAAACACCACGTTCTCATATGTATGGATTTGGTTGCTTACAGTGCGGGTTTATAGCTACAGGAAACAATCTTAGATCATCTCTTGACGAATTTATTAAAAAAGCAAGAGAAATACATGAAGATAGATATGATTATTCTGATTTTGAATATATTAATAACAAATCAAAAGGAATAATCATATGTAAAGAGCATGGAAAATTTGAACAATCAGCAGATATCCACATCAATCTTAAATCTGGATGTCCGTTATGTTCAAACGCACAAAAAGGTTTATCGAAAAAGAAGAACGCCAGAGAATCGTTTCAACGTAAGGCCAATATCATTCATAATAATAAATATGATTATTCATTATTTGAATACATTTCTGTTCATGATAAAAGTAAAATCATTTGTAAAACCCATGGAGCATTTTTACAAAAACCAGTCAAACATCTTTCTGGGCAAGGTTGTCCAAAATGCAGATATGATAAATAATCAATCATCAATCTATGGATAATAACATGTGGCTATCTTCAAAAAAGCGCAAGCGAGACAAAGATCAAGAAGATAAGATTTCCAAGAGTCAGAATGTATTGAAGGACGCTGCCCTAACTACTGTAGAAATGGCAGAATTTGTTGTTTCCAAGCTGAAAAATCATTTAGATGATGCTATAAAACAATTTGATTCAACGATTGCTATAATGTCCGATGCGTTATTGATTTGCGATACTGATGGACACGTCAAAGCTATCAATCCTGCGGCTCAGAGCATGTTCCTGTATTCTTTTGACGAAATCACGTCTCTCACTATATTAGATTTATTTCATAGCCATACGGTCAATATATGCGTTCCTTCTGATTTCTGGAATATTTTGAAACCAGACACAACTCAAGAAACTATTGGTCTAATAGGATTGCGCAAAAACAACGAAGAATTTCAATCAGAAGTAACTCTAACGAGATTGGAACGATCCGATAAAACGGTTGTATATCTAATGTTAATCAGAGACGTAACTGATATTTTGCTTCTAAAAAAAGAATCGGAAGAAAATTCTCGCAGATATCGTTCCTTATTTGATTTGACTTTTGATGGTATTATTATTGTTCAAAACGATCAAATCGTAGCAGTAAATAAACAAGCAGAAAGAATGTTTGGTTGTAAATCTGAAAACTTAATAACCAAAAATTTCACCAAGTTGGTTGGTTGTAATAAACAACCAACCGCTGATTGTCCGAATAGTGTAGATTGTGTAGATTGTGTAAAATGTATTACTGATAAAATAGTTCACAAAGGCAATGTTATTCGCAATGACGGGTCTTCTATGCCTTTGTTATTCTCTGGCACAGAGATTTTATGGAATGATTCCAATGCTTATTTGATAACAGTCAGAGATACGTTGAAACAGTTTGATAGACGTTTTGATACTGGTGTCGATATGATTTGTTTCTTTGATAAATATTTCAAAATAACTTTCACAAACGAATCGTTTCGTAATTTTTACAAAACGGAAATTGGAACAGATATAAGAACGACTATGAGTGAAACGAAACGCAATGCGTTTATGTTGAATATTAGCAATCTAAGTGTAGAACGTCCAACAAAACGTATGCAATTTTATGTTGATTTGGAACATGTTCACGATTGGGTCGATCATGCTGTTTATGATGTGTCTAATGAGATTATTGAAGTCCAACACTCTGAGAGAGACATTACAGATTTTATGAAAGAAGTAATGAATTCGTAAAGATATATTGATTATTTTCTCTAAATAATATATATATATTATAGGAGATTGTTTTATGAATACACTATTCCAAACACAATGGTTAATGACAAAAAACCTTTTATTAGAAGGTAAAGATTTGCGTTTTAACCAAGACGGTAGCGAAAATCTAAACAAACTTCACATCATGGAAATGTTATTTGATACTTGTCGTGATCTAACAATGAAAAAAATGCTGATCAGCGAAAACGTTAATTTAGCAACAATGAACAAGTTTATTTTACCTGTTATGAGATATATTTTTCCAACTTTGATTGCCAATGAAATAATCGGAGTGCAAGTTTTAAAAGATGTCAAAGGAGATATCATCAATAACAAAGACGAAACGATTTCGATTGAAGCAAAGTCACGAAAACTTGCTGCACGATGGACTTTTGAAGCAGCGTATGATGGAGACCGTAGCAAACTAAAAGATGAAAACGGAAACAAGCTGCTTGATATTGAAGAAGAAATGATGGCTGCATTGGCGCAAGAAGTTGTTGCCGAAATCGATCAAGAACATATTTATTTTTTAAAAAAGGTTGCGAAAAAAAGAACATTCGAAACTGTTGATATTGTCGAATTGAAATGGGATTATAACAAAGCATCGTCATTGCTGGTATCATTGATGGATATCGAAATGAATCGTATTGAAACGGCTTTGGGCAAACCTCATGAAGGTAAAGGATTTTGGTGCATAGTTAGCCCAACGACTCTGACTATTCTTCAAGCATCTACAACTTCGGCTTTCGCAAGAACAATTGAAGGCGTATTCAAAGCTCCTACAAACATAAAATTCGTTGGTATTCTAAACAAAACAACGAAAGTTTATGTTAACCCATACGCAGCAGATAGTTCACCAGTATTGATTGGATATAAAGAAAGTGAAACAGACGCCGCAGCCATATATTCTCCATACGATATACTACATTTTTCTGACGTGATTATTGATCCTCAAACATTTGAGCCTGTTGTTGGGTTTGACACCAAAGGCAATCTGTATGAACAAGAAAATATTGCTGATTATCTTGGTATGGTTGGTATTGATACCGGCTGTCGTCCATCTTTTTGATATTTCAAATCACAAATAACAGCATCAAACCAAACGGAACGACGAACATTACTCCTATGATATTTGTTGTGATAAGGAAATAATCCAACCACGAACAATTTTTTTTTCCTAATATAAATCCAATAATGGAACCGAAACAAATTGAAAAGATGGACAAACTTGCCAACATCAGATAAGTGTGGTTCATTCTATGATAAATCCAACCGATTTAGATTTAACTGGAATGAGCCATGTTTGATTAAATGGAAATTTATCTATTTCCTCTAACCAAACATAACCACAATTGTCAATACATTTAACTGTATAAATTTTTCCAAGATATTGTTGAAAAAGTAAAATATCAGTTGATATGAATTTAACTTTGTCTCCAGCTTTAAACATATCAAGATTTCCTCGAACATTCTTCTCGTTTGTCGATTTCTTCTCTAATAGCTTTTATTCTCAATTCATCAAAGCCAGAGCATTCAGATTGACCATTTGATAAGTATATTTCTACTTCTTCTTTTAATATATCAAGTTCACATTGATCTATTGATTTTCCCATCACCGTGAATTTGTATTCCATGAAATATCCCAATTGTCTGCATCAAAATCATCATCATCATAGATTTCTTCATCATTCTCGTCTGGAATTTCGGCAGCAAGAAAATTCTGGACCTCAAATTCGCTCAAAAGGAATATGGTATTATCTGGAAAATCCTCTACCGAGATATAAGTTATGCCGCCCCAATCTTGAACCTTTGATACAATGTATTCTTGATCTGCATTCAAGAGATTGTATTTTGTTTTCAAACCAATAAATTTTACAGCGTCTCCAACTTCTACACCAGAATGATGATGAATGTCATCGTTAGTCCATACTGGTTTTTCAGCCAGATGATCTACTGTAACATGTTCATCATCACCATGATTGTATGGGATTTCCCTCAATACAAGGTATTCACAAATACGCATTTTGGCTGCGTCGTCTGTTGGAATGGAAACCACGTCTTTTGGATGAATTTTAATCAATATGACTCTGTTGTTATGAGCGGAAGAATAAGATTGCAAATAATCAAAAGCGCAGCAATGTAAACCTTCCGAACACAATAAACCGAAATCGTCATCAACCATATTGCGTGGAATTTTGACAACAAGTCCAATAAAATTATTGATGGTTCCAGTATGAAGATCAAACCAATTCTCTTGGACTTTTTTATAAGCCAAGATATCGCCATCTTCATCAATAACAAGCTTATAACGTTGAATAAACCCAAACAACTCGTTAACAGCACGCTTGGATGGATTCTCTTGGAGTTTTTCCATAAAACGCATATATGGTTTTACGTTGAATCCTTCCGAGATACCCCAGAGAATGTTTTCTGTGATAGCGTTATGAATCAACTTTCCATCAAAATATACGCCGCCGTTATGGACTTCAACACGACCTTCGCCGTGTTTTTGAATGATTTTTGTTGGCGTCAAAAGACCAATGAGTTTGTCAATCAAAACTGATTGTTCTTCCCATTGTCTATCAAGTGGCCATAACGGATCTGGTTCATTGAGTTTTTGAATATCTCTGATATATCCGCATGCTTTACGAAACACGTCATCGGACATGCTTTGCTGATACGAATATGATACACCATCGGGTGCGACGAACGAGAGACTGTCTGGTGTGATAACCGCAGAGAATTTGATATACATGTTCATTCCTTTATCTCACTTTCTACCATATTTTCATCATTGACCACAAGCTCTTCATCGCACATAGTAATGTATTTTTTCAAATGTTCTGGACTGCTACCGGCATTAGTATGGCGTGGAAATAATGGATATTTTATTATAAGAGATGCCCATTGTTCTGTCAAATCAACCGATTTTGTTTTGATGTGTCCAAGTTTTATACAAAGAGCATGAAATGAATCATGATTGGTTTCGTTTATAGCTTTACAATCTCGAAAAAATACAACCAGCGGATGTTCATGTGGAACATCCTTTAGTGATTCCAAACTTTGATTCATATAAAAAATTGGAGAGAATTCTGAATACGTAGCTCGTAATGTGTGCAAATCATCTTTGGTTCTATCTGATATATCACCACCATAACATTCGATTTTTTGTTTCACTCGTGATTTTATCAGATCATTCAGTTCAATCCAATCTCCAGATAGTTTTTTGAAATCGATTTTGTTAAAACCGTATATGAAGTCATTTTTGCTGATTATATCAGCATTATTGGCCAGTTTGATAAATTCTATGTCGGCGTATGTTCCTCTTATCCACGCTCCTTCAATGTTATTATGCTTGCGCATAACATAGATTCCGTTCTCTGGTAAAGTAGAAGTATCTGACCAATGGCGTCTGTTCCATTTGCCTTGATTTCTGGAAATCAAACATTCGTAATGGTTGAGCGTTACATATTCTCTTGACTGTCTTTTACCATATGGATCACGTGCTATAGCAGCATTGATTCCAATATCATCCACACTTTGAAATGGAACGTTTGGCAAAGCATTGTTGATAACGTCTAATCGTTCGCTTGCTTCAATCCATTTAACATTGGCGGCGTCATAGCCATCAGCAACCCGAAAAATGTAAAGAAAATTAACAGTTCTCCAATTCTTCTTCATATATTCATGGATTTTGACTTTGGATAATCCACTCTTTGTATCATCTATACAATATATTACTTTCTCATCAACGCTTATTTTGTTTGTTGGTTCGATTACTCTACGTTTTCCGTTGTGTGTCCATACCATCGTGGCCGGTGGTAAACCAAGTTCGGTCAGATTATAAAGTGGTTCTATTGCTATTCCTTTGTAAGAGTGTTGAACAGAAGTTCTACCAATCGCTTTGTCTATTTCAACACTGCGATATCTGGCTTTATATTCGTTTTCACATTTATCCAACTCTCTGTTTATTGCTGCTTGCCAATCATCATGAACGTATTGAACACGGTCAGATATCGCTTTACAGGTTTTTTTATCATAAGATAAATCATCTCTTCCTGGCATATAAGTCAGAGAATCGTTTGGAAAATCAATTTCTAATTGTGGTCGTTTTAGATTGTCTTTGACATTATCAGATAGATTTGGAATAGAATGTGCTTCTATTGGATAAGCTACCTTGGCCATGACAGCAACAGGATAGGTTCTGTGTTTTCCTAAAACATATCTCCATCCATCGCCTTGTATCAAAATATTTGTTTCTGGTATATAGAGAGGATCACCAAAGAATTCTGGCTTGGTCGGAAAATATTGAAATACATCTTTCGCTTTCTCAGCAAAAACAGAGCAATCATACATGTTAGCCAACGGGACTTTTACTTCCAATCCCGATTCGGCATTAGATGGTTCGGCTGATAATAGCTTATAGGTTGGAAAATCCTCTTCATCAAAGAATATAGCGTAATGGCATCGTTTACCATTATGATAAGAAGTGACGGTAAACGAGTTTGTATAACATAATGGGGATTTAGAACCCAATCCAAGAGAACCTGTTTCCTCTGGTTTTTCTTCTTTGGTGCTCTCAAAATAGGTCATATAGACAGTTTTCATTTCTTCTGGTGAGATTCCTTTGCCGAAATCTCTGACAGAAAAATATGGATCAAACTTATTTGGTAAATGGACTTCAAATGGTTTTTCCGAGCATCCTGCGTCTATATGAGCGTCCGCAGCATTACAAGATATCTCTCTGATGATTGCCTTGATACGATCCTTATAAAGGATCGTAGATATGGCTCTAAATGCTTTACGGGACGGTTTGATCCTCATATGTTCTTCGGTGTCGGCACCACCAACACGTTCAATAATACGAGCTTCTTCTAACATCATCGGTTTATCCTAAAGCGAATAATCTATGATACCACGGAAAAATATCTTGTAAAGCGATTTATTCTGGTCTTCCAGCAATATCAATTCGAATACGTCTATTGTCTTTTTCCGGCTCTGGTTCGATAAGACAGCCCCAAGACATACCAACAGGAGCAGTAGGAAAGCCGCAATCTTTTAGATTACGAGCAACCCAAGCCATCGCTTCGTCTCTATCTGGTCGCCAATCTGGTCTATCTTGTGTGATTCGATATACCATTCCAAACATGATGTCGATGAGTTTTTGTTGTTCTGGTTTTTCATGGTCAACGAATCTCATTTTCAATCCTCTATCACAAAGCCAGAAAGTAGGTTGTTTTTTTGCTATTTTGAATACACGGCTTTGAAGCCATAAACCATCACCTTCTAATATAATATTAGTATCATCAGGCGTTGGTTTAGCCGCAGCGTTCCAAATATTAGCAACAGTATAAACAACATTTTCTTGTATATATGAGTGTCCTATCCAAGGATCGAGTTTTATCGCATCAACAAGGGGCATTTTTAACATTACATTATCACCAACTTTGAACATTTCAAAACTCCTCTACATTCATCACAAAGCCACTTTTCTTTCCATCCAACATAAACGCTCTAGCATAAAACCACAAAAAGCCATATAGTGGTAAAGTAATCAGCAAAAGTTGGTTCTCATCGTCACCATCTACATTCTTAAGCACAAAAGACATGCCGTCTTCGAGATAGTCTTCAACATCGGTGTCTAATCCCATTTCCATGGTTTTTTCCACGGAATATTTTAGTTTTACCGTATCGCCTTTTTTGAACATCATTTGCGGAAATCCCTTATGATTTTCCCACGAGAACTTGTTTCTATCACTTCCACCCCAACCATGGGGTATTTTTTTCGTAGCTGCTTTATATCAAACAGTTCAATCCAATCATAAAAATCAACGGTTATTTTATTTTCGTCGATAGTTCTGATTTCTCCTTCATCAAAACAATCATCTCCATAATATATACGAATATTATCTGAAGGCGTTAGATTTATTAGATTCATCATAAAATCCAGTATGTCAAAACGATATTAGATTGTCAATGGGAAGACATCATAAAATGTTTTTATCATAAATATAAAAAACAGGATGAAATAATGCCGCCAATTAATAGAATGCGAGTCGTTCCAAACAAACCTAATGGAGAACAAAAATTCTATGGCGGGGAAGCTGTCATTCCCGTAGTTTCTCCTGTGCCTAATGCTCTTACTGCTACTAGCGTCGTTTCTTCAACTAGCGAACAAGTAAGTACGCTAGTGATTTTTCAACCATCCGTGTTTGTGGTTAATATAGTTTTGACTCAGACCATGTTATTGCATTTACATACATTACCTACCATTGTTTGTCCTGCTCCTGGTATTGGCAAAATGAATGTGTTGATTCAGGGAACAATGCGAATCCATCTGACCGCAGGCAACTTTAATTCGCATGGAAATGATGATGGTTTATGGTATGGACAGACCGTCAATCAAGCCTCAACCGCATTATCTGCGGCTATGGGTGATAATGAAGATTGCTTATGTTCAGTGTTGCCTTATCTAAACTCCCAGCCGAGCTTTGATCCTACTACCGTAGATAACATACCAATTTTGTTTTATGCTCCATCTGGAGACTCAACAATGGATGGTGGACTTGGAATGACGCTATTTCTATCTGTCATGTATTATGTAGCCAATATTGCGTAAACCAGATAGCAATCATAAATATAAAAAACAGGTGAACAATATGCCACCAATTAACAGAATACGAATTATTCCTAATAAATCCAATGGAGAACAGAAATTCTATAGATCGGAAGAGCGTCGTGTAGGGAAAGAGTGTAGATCTCGGTGGTCGCCGTA
>OCZT010003979.1_pt1 | contig 15019 bp, 12 predicted proteins | sample 1539031 | NCBI WGS metagenome assembly OCZT01 (sample SAMEA3539308, study PRJEB22396) | soil metagenome | biome: tundra; feature: field; material: soil | place: USA | collected 2010-05 | depth 0.15 m
GCAGGCTGTTCACCAGCAGCCCGCGCTGCCGGACCGCGCCGTGGCCTTCCATGTTCGCCGGACGCGTTTCGAGACGCACCACGTGCGGCTGCTTCAACTGCAATTCGGCCGCGTCTTCGATGGTGACGATGCGCTCTTTCGGATTGATGAAGGCCGACAGGGCGTTGAGCAGCGTGGATTTTCCCGCACCCGTTCCGCCCGCGATGATGATGTTCATCTTCGCCTTCACGCAGGCTTCGAGCAGTTCCATCATGCCCGGCGTCATTGCCTTGCGATCCACCAGGTCCGGCGGCATCAGCTTGTCCTGAGAAAAACGGCGGATGGAGAGGATCGGCCCGTCGACGGCCAGCGGCGGAATAATCGCATTGACGCGCGATCCGTCCATGAGGCGGGCGTCGACCATCGGCGTCGATTCGTCGATGCGGCGGCCCACCTGGCTGACGATTTTGTCGATAATGCGCAGCAGGTGCTGATCGTCGCGGAAGGCGACGTTGGTGAGCTCGAGCAACCCGCGGCGCTCGATATAGACCTGCTTATAAGTGTTCACCAGGATGTCGGAGATCCCCGGATCCTGCAGCAGCGGCTCCAGCGGCCCGAGTCCGAAGACTTCGTCGAGCACTTCGTCGCTGATCTGCTGCTTCTCGAGCGAGCTAAGCAGCGTCGGCTCGGAATCGATCAGCGAAATCACCGCCTGGCGCACTTCAGCGCGTACCCGCTGGTTGTCGATGGTGGCTAGCGCTTCGAGGTTGATCTTGTCGACCAGCTTGCGGTGGAGCGTGAACTTCAGCTCCTGATATTCCGGCTTGAGGGCGCCCTTCGGCTTGCCCGCATTCTTCATCAGTCTCTGTTCCCAGGAGACCTGCTGCGTATTTTTATTACCGTTATCGAGCGATGAAAACATAGCAATCCGTCATAACTTTCATACCTGCGAATACGCCGGTTTCATCTCCCGCGCCGGCTGCGTGGACTTCTTCGGGGGCGCCAGAGCGCCGCACAATCGGGCCGCGACCCGCTCAATCGCCTTGCCCAACTCTCCGTCGGCGCCCAGCGGTTGCCCCAGCGTCACTACGCGGTGCAGCGAAAAATAGTCGTTCGGAAGCTTGGCGTGGATGGGGCACCCGAACAGCTTCTCCATGTCGGCTGTGCCAATGCCGTCCCTCTTATCGACGCGGTTGACCAACACTTGAAAACGGTCCTTCGGAAACCCCAGTTGATCTACCAGCGTCAGCGCTTTCCGTGTCAAATGCAGGCTCGGCAATTCCGAGGTGGAAATCAGATACGCCCGCTCGCATTCGGAAATCGCCATCAGGCTCGTGCGATTGAAAATCGCCGGCAGGTCGAGGATCACCCAGTCGTAAAGATTGCGCGCATGTTCGATGAGCACGCGTAACCGGGCGGCATCGAGCGGCTCCGCGTAGGGCGTGGCCGGCGCCGGCAGAATGTCCACCCCGCCGTAATTCACCGTCAGCGAGTTCCACAGCGCCACATCCATATGGTCGGAGTGCTGCAGCGCGTCGACCAGCGAATAATTGTGGCTCAGCTTCAGATAAAAACCGATGGTGCCGCCGGTTAGATCGAAATCGGCCAGCAGGATGCGCTTCCCGGTCAGCCTTTGCAGCGAAAATGCCGCCTGCGTGGCAAGCGTGGACGCTCCGGAGCCGGGTTTCGCGCTGGCCATCGCGACCACATGCCCTGCTTCGGTCTGACCCGGCGTTTCGGGCTGAACAAGGCGGCGCAAACGGGCGATCGCTTCCCGCTGCGTCGCCAGTTCGAAGGGCGCGTACAGAAACTCGCTCGCTCCGGCGCGCAGCGATTGCAGAATGTCGGTCGAATCGTTCTTCGTGCTCAGGCCGACCACATGTACCGGCGGCGTCATCGCGACAATGAACTTGATCACTTCGACAGCGGCGTTCAGGTCGCTGGCCAGATCCAGCAGCACAATATTCGGCTTCAACTGCTTGATCCGGATCTCCAGCGTCTGCTGCGGCGGGTAGCTCTTCAGATCGGCGAGGATCTGAAACGTGCGCGTTTGAGGCAGCGTCGCCAGAAACTGCTGAGCCAGCGCGCGGTCGGGCGCGATCAGCAGGGCGGCGATCTCCTCGTTTTGGACACGTGCACTCATGGGACGGTTGTTCCTCTTATTTCCAGCCGCGAACTACTGCTTCTTCTTCCTGTTCGTCGGCGGAGGGAGATCCTTCGGATCCAGGCGAACCAGGAAGTCCTTCGGCATATACACCGAAGGCCTCGGATCGTTCGGTCCCAGCGGCTCGGTGACTTCGGGCGTTACCAGAACCACCAGGTCGGTGCGCCTCTTAAGCTCGTCCTTGGTCTTGAACAGATACCCGATGATGGGCAGGCTCCCCAGAATCGGGATCTTGTTGAAGGTATCGGCCTCGGCGTTGCTCACCAGTCCGGCCACCACGAAACTCTGGCCTTCCCCTAGCTCGACGTCCGTCTCGGCGCGACGAGTCGACATGGCCGGAATCACGAACCCGTTGAGGGTCACGCCGTCGGCCGGGTCGAGCGTCGAAACCTCCTGGGCCAAGTGCATCTTAATGGTCTTGTGATCGGTCAGCACCGGCAGGAACTTCAAGCGAATGCCGAACTCCTTGAATTGCACCGTCACCGAACCCGCGCCGCTGCCGCCCTGCACCACCGGTACCGGAAATTCACCGCCCACCAGGAACGAGGCTTCCTTGCCGCTGGTGGTCACCAGGTTCGGCTCGGCCAGCGTCTGCAGAATCGATTGGCTTTCGAGCGCCTGCAGAAATGCACCGAGGTTCAGCTTCGGATCGAAGGCGAACAGGCTGAGCGCCTTGGTAATGGTGGCAATCGCCTGGCTTCCCCCGCTGGTCGCCGGAACCTGCGCCTGGCCAGATAATGATGTACTGGTAAACTGCCCAGTCGTCGATCCGATCAGCGTCCCGCCGGGCGCGCCCAGAAGATTGACGCCGTACTGAACTTCTTTCACCCGGTCGAGCTCGGCGAACTTCACTCGCAACAGAATCTGTTTCTCGGCGACCCCGCCGTTGATAATCAGATTCGGAATCACGGTTTTGGCGAACGATCCCGCCACCGCCACCATACGGTCGATCTCGTCCTTGCTTCGCACGGAGCCGTTCAACGAAAGCGTGTCTCGCGAACTGCGGACCGTAACGTCGTCGTTCGGGAACGTTTCCTTCAGCATCCGTCGCAGCGGTTCCAGATTCAGCTCCACCGTGCAGTTATAAAAGGTGCGCTGGCCGGACTTGCTCCAGACCACCATGGTCGCGGACCCCAGCCCCTTGGCATGCAACAGGATCTCGCGCGTCGTCGCCGGACTGGCGTCGACGATGTCGGGATTGCTGGTGTAAACCTGGCGGATGTCCGACGGATAGTCGATCACCACGCTCTTGCCTATGGTCAGGCGCAGATCCTCCGCGCCCTGCCCGAAGCTCAGGCCGGCGGCCAGCGCAAGTGTTGCGCTCGATATAACAATGCGATTGAAAAAGCTAGTCATGATCGTCTGTCCCCTGTCATAAATCCACGTTGTAAAACATTAGTTATTCGCGCGTGCCGGAAGCACTTCCACGGTCCGCGTCGTCCCGCGGATCACCACGATCTGATCCGGCGGCGGAGGAGGTGGAGGAATCACCACCGCGGGCGGAGCCGGCGCCTGCGCCACTTCCACCGGCCTCGGCCTCGGCCGCGGAGCCGCTTCCTGTTTCACCGGCGCCGGCTTCTTCTGCGCGCCGTATAGTTCGGTCACATACCGGCCGCTGGTCTTCTCAATCGACTGGTCGCTCGAATTGCGCAGCACCAGTTGAATGCGGCCTTCGCTGTTGGCGAGCGTGAGCGTCTCAGCCTGCTCCGGATCGACCAGCAACGTCACCGTCGGAGCCTGGATGGTCTGGCCCCGCGAATCCGGAGTCATCGTCTGTCCGGCCGACAGCACCAGCATGTTCTGCAGACAGGTCGACGTCATCGTGCCGTCGGAATTCGGCGGATGGCCGGTTACCAGCACGTCCACTTTCATCCCCGGCAGCACGAAGCCCGCGACGCCGGCAACGTCGTTGACGCGCACCGTCACCGCGCGCATCCCCACCGGAATCGTCGGCGCCAAGCCCAGGCCCGAGCCCTTCGCCGCCAGGCGCCCTTCGAGAATCGGCTCGTCCAGAAGTACGTTCGAGATCACAGGGCGGTCGAGCACGTCCTCGACCTTGCTGAATGCTCCCTTCGGAAACGCATCGCCCGGCACCTTGTCGATTTTTATGTCGGCGGGCTTGATCATCCAGCCGACACCCAGGGCCCGCGTGGCCACCACGACGTCCTTCTGATCCGTCGCCTCCACCTTCTTGGCGCTGCTCGAGCGAGCCGTCATCTGGTAGAACACGCTCGAAACCACCAGCGCGAAAACCAGGCTGACGCCCAATACTGTTAGAAACCTGCGATCCATAAAATTAATCTCCTAGCTCTTCGGCATCAGTGAAAGCCAAACGCCGAGCGTTATCGCCGGCGCATAAGGGATCGAATCCCCTCGTTCTTTTTCCGCGGCCGTCAGGATGCTCTTGGACCCGAACTGCCGGCGCAAACTTTGATAAGCCACTACACCGAGCGCCAACAATCCGCCAACGCCCGCCGTCCACAGCGCGGCTTCGATCAGCCGTCCCGTTCCCAGCAGCGCCCCGAAACCCGCCATCAGCTTCACGTCGCCGCCGCCCATTCCACCCAACAGATAAAAAACCAGAAAAACCGCAAATCCAGCCGCCGCGCCACCCAGCGCGTGCAGCGCGCCCATCCAGCCGTCCCGACCGATCTGCCATCCAAAACCGCCCGCCAGCGCCGCCGCCGGAATCCAGTTCGCAATCTGGCGTCGCACCAGATCATCCACCGTTGCCGCCAGACCCACCAGAACCGCGATCCACACTTGCGTCGTCATGCTTTCCTTTAAAATCGTCTTTCTCGAAACGAGCCGCCTCGAAAGGTGCCGGAAAGTTCCGGCGCCTCCTTCACGCGCTTTTCCATAACCACCGGATTCCCGGCCGGCGCTGCCGTCTTTTTCTTCTTCAATCGCGGCCCCCCCATCATCAGGGGCGCCAAAAATCCCGCTTGCAAAGCGAATTCCGCTAATGCCTTCCCCGACGGCAACCGCCAGCTCATCGGGTCCATCCACTCCATCGGAATCTGGGGAATCCTTACCGGAACCCGCCCACGCGGCCTCGAACCAGAAAGGCCAGAACCGGTTTTCCCAGAACCCGCGTTATCCGACTTCATCCGTTTGCTCCCATTACTAGTTCGGCGGCGTCGGTGGTTTTCATTAGCCTCCCAACGCCTAATGCCCGTACTCCCTAGGACCTTGGTTCCTGGAGGTTTTTACCTGTAAGGAGTACGAGGTCCTATCGGTGGACTAGGAGAATCGCCTTACCACTGTCCTCTTCCACCCTCCACCCCGGGTCCCTCTTCAGGAGCTGGCAAAGGGGCAGCTCCGATGGCAGCAACACGCTCGTAAATCCGTTCTTTGTCATGATTTGCTCCCAATCCCACTGGCCGCCGGTCATCCGCAGATACTGATTGCCGATCTCCGGTCCATAAAAATCGCTTCGCCCGTCCACGTAAACCTTCTGCTGAGGATTCAGGTAAATGAGGTAATCTCCCCACTGGTCGGTAGTAAGTAAACGAGCCTTGAGAATTTCCTCGTGATGGTCGTGAATCATTTTCACCGGAAAAATCACGGCCGGAAAATCCTTCGGCCACTTGATCGGAGCGCCCATCGCTACTAAGGTCCCCACCAGCAAAAATGGCCACGCGCTGACCCGCAGGAAAGAGGACGCCAGTTCGCCCGACATCTGGTTGACGATTCCGGCGAGCGACCCCTTCTTCGCGCCCGCCGTCCACTTCCGCCACCAGTCCGAAACTTCCATCGCGATCGCCGGCGCGCACACCGTCACGAAAATCGGCACGTGGCGCACGCTTCCCAGCGACATGTGCGCGAAGTACACGATCCACAATCCTTCGACGATGCGCCGCCGCCGGAATAGCAGCCCCGCGGCGATCAGCCCGATCAGCATCAACGCCTCGAATTGCAAAATATTCTCGTTGCGGAACACCGGCGATTGAAATTCCTGAATGGTGTTGCGAATCCAGTCCGACCGCAGATACTCGGCGACGTGGGTGTGCAGGCGATATCCATAAGGATTGATCAGCGACACCGCCGAGCAAGCCGCCGCCAGCGCCAGATAACGCGCCGCATGACGGAAATCTCCGCGCCCCATCCATACAACCTCGACCGCGATTCCCACCGCCGTCAGTCCCAGCACCGCGATCAACGCCAGGAATCCGCCGTGCAGATTCGTCCAGACCAACGTCAGCGGAACCAGCAACCATAGCCGCCGTGCCGACCTCGGACTCGATTGCTTGCGATCGATGTCGATCATCCACACCGCAATCGACAGGAACAGCAGCGTGAACATATGGGGGCGCGCTAGAAAATGGATCGACGCCGCGCCGACGCCCGCCAGTGAGATCACCATCGCCCACAGCAAATGGACTCCCTGCCCCACCATCCGCCGAAGCAGCGTCCAGGCGAATAACGAAATCAGCACTCCGGCCAGCAGCACCACGCCCTTCAGCCCGGCCACACGGTGTAGCGACCCGAAAATCACGTCGCTGCCCCACTCCCAGGCATACCAGGCCGCCTCGGGCTTCGAAAACGAATACAGGTCGCGATGCGGAACTGCGTGGTGGTCGATGATCCACTCGCCGGTCCGGATATGCCAGCCGACATCGGCGTCGGCCAGCAGCCCTTCCCATCCGGCCGCGCCTCCGCTCATGCAGACCCACACAAAAACCGCGACAAAGAAAAGATCGGAAAGAGATGGAATCGACAACCGCCCCCAAGGATTCAGGAGTAGATTTTCGATCCGGATGCCGCCTTTATGCGCAAGCGGCCTGGCGATAGTTTGAGGCGAAGTCACCTACCTAGTTATTCGCCTGATGTGCCCTGGTACTTTAGTGCAGGATGGTAGAGGCTGCTGAAAAAGACTTATTGGCGGCTAATATTGGTTTTGCTTTTTTTAGCGTCCGTCTCATGGAGAAATTCGGTCAGAGTGAGAAAATCGCCCTTCGCGAACGCGGCCTCACCCTCTCGCATCGCAGCGAGTTCAGCTTTCGTGGGTTTGTAGGTGCGCTCCTTCGGAGCTGCCTGAGATTCCTTGGGCTTCTTAGTGACGATTGCCATGCAACTTCGACCGACAGAATAACACGGATTCAACTCCCCGACTGGCTCACCACTCGGCTCTCCGCCCGGGCCACTTCTCCCGCATGCTCGACCCCGAGCATCCTTCGTCCATGCACCGCCAGTTCGAAACGATCCCTCACTCCGGTCTTTTCGAAAATGTGCATCAGGTGGACTTTTACCGTCCCCGCCGTGATATGCAGGGCCTCGGCGATCTCTTTATTCTTCAGCCCCCCGCACACATGATGGACGATCTCTTTTTCCCGGGGCGTCAGCCGCGGCGCGGATCGCCGGTCCAGCGCACCCACCACTTGATCCGACAGCGAGCCTTCAATCCATACATCCCCGCGCCCCACCGACCGCAGGCACTCCACCAGCGATTCCACCGGCAGCGTCTTTTTCAAAATGCCCCGCGCCCCCAGTTGCAACGCGCGAAAGCAGTCGATCTCCGCCAGGTCGTTCACCCACAGAACCGGTTGACACGTCGAGGAAGTATTCCTTACGTCCGAGATGAATTGGAGAATGACCTTTAGTCCAGCCGCCTGCCCGATCAATATGATATTCGGCTGCTGCCGCCGCAGCGCATCGAGCGCGTCCGGCAAGCCTGCCGCGCCTCCCACGTAGTCAAGATCGTCGCAGGCGGCGAGCACCTTCGCCAAACCTTCTAGTACGATCGGCTGCGATTCGCAGGCAAATACCGTGAGGCGATTCAATACATTCCCCTTAAAGTGATTAAGATCGACCGGGAAAGTAAGTGGGTGTAGGTACTAGGTGTCGATTTATGTAGGGTCGTATGTCCGGTCGTACTTTTCGCTGCCCCCCTGGTACTCGCCGACCTTTATGGCTAAATGATGCAGCTAAAGGCTTTCCGCGAAACTGCCGATGTAAAACCTGGAATCCGCATCCCCAGTTGGACCATGCCCAACCAGCCCTTCGACGAGATCAGAGCAAGACTCGATGAACACTCGAGCCTTCCGCACCCCGACCGTCAGAAGTTCCTGGACGATACCTGTGGCCCCGACGAGAGTCTTCGCAGCCTCGCCTCTCGTCTCTACGATGAAAAATTTGGGACGCAGCAGGAGTCCTCCGTTCCACACTTAAAGGACTGGCAGATCGGACCCTATCGGGTGGAACGCGAGCTCGGCCGCGGCGGAATGGGCGTCGTCCTCCTCGCCTCGCGCGCCGATCAGCAATACCGCAAGCAGGTCGCCATCAAACTGCTCCGCCCCGGCCACGACGGCGACCAGATCTTCCGCCGCTTCCAGAATGAGCGCCAGATTCTGGCCAATCTCGAACATCCCAACATCTGCCGTCTTCTCGATGGCGGAGTCACCGACGAGGGCGAGCCCTATTTCGTCATGGAGCACGTCCGCAACGCGCGGCCCATCGACGAATACTGCTCCTCTCGCGAGCTTGGATTGAATGAGCGTCTGGAACTGTTCCGCCAGGCCTGCGCCGCCGTGCAATACGCGCACCGGTTTCTGATCGTGCATCGCGATCTGAAGCCGTCCAACATTCTGGTCACCGACGAAGGCGTCGTCAAGCTGATGGATTTCGGCATCGCCAAGAACCTGCTGGCCGGATTCGACGACCCGTCGCCGCAGACGCTCGGAATCCAGCCGATGACCCCCGCCTACGCCAGTCCGGAGCAGTTGCGCGGCGAGCCCATCAGCACCTCGAGCGACGTCTATTCGCTCGGCGTCGTGCTGTACGAGTTGCTCACCGGCCATCGCCCCTTCGAACTGGCCGATAAACCGCTGCCGGGCATGCTCAAATCCATTTGCGAAAACGAGCCGGAGCGTCCCAGCATCACCGTTCTCCGTCCTCCTTCGGAGACCGGCAATCGAAACGGAAAACTCAGCGAGAGCTTCGTGGAGCGCCTGCGCGGCGATCTCGACTGGATCATCCTGATGGCGCTGCGCAAAGATCCCATGCGCCGCTACACGTCGGTGGAGCAGTTCAGCGAAGACATCCACAAATTCCTGGAAGGGCTGCCGGTCGTTGCGCGCAGCGATACGTTCTCCTATCGCGCCGGGAAATTTCTCCACCGCAACAAGCTGGGCGCCGCCGCCGTTATCCTCATCGTCGCCACGCTGGCCGGAGGCGTCATCTCTACCCGTCGAGAACAGGCCCGGACCAGGTCGAGCTTCAACGACGTGCGCGCACTGGCCAACAGCATCCTGTTCGAAATCAGCGACGCCATTCGCGACCTGCCCGGCTCCACTCCCGCCCGCCTGTTGCTGGTCGAACGCGCGCAAACGTATCTCGATAAGCTGGCCCGCGAATCCGGAGACGACCTCTCGCTCAAGCGCGAACTGGCGGAGGCGTACAAAAAAATCGGCGAAGTGCAGTATCGCGTCGGATATCCCAACCTCGGCGACATCGACGGCGCGCTCATGAACGCGCGTAAGGAACTGGCCCTGCGCGAGGGGATCGGCGCCCGCGACCATAGCGTCGGCGCGAAACTCGCGGTCGCGGAAGCGCACCTGCGGCTCGGCGAATTGCTCGATGGCACCGCCGATCCGCAATCGGCCGGCGCGCACATCGGCCAGGCGCTGCAAATCCGCGAAGCGCTCTTCGCCGAAAATTCCAAGAACGTCGACGTCCGCTCCGACCTCGCTCGCAGCTATCGCGTCGCCGGCGATCGCGAAAAAATGGAAGGCCACGCCCAACTCTTCTACGACTTCAATCAAAAGGCCCTCAAAATTCGCGAAGGCCTTCTCGCCGAGCATCCCGCCGACGAATCCATCGAGCGGCAATATTCCATGGATCTGGTCCGCATCGGCGATTCGCTCGGCAGCCCGAACGAAACCAATCTCGGCCGTTATGAAGAAGCGCGCCAGACCTATGAGCGCGCGCTCGAAATATGCCAGGCCCTGGCCATGGCGAATCCGTCGAACGCCGTCGGCGTGCGCGATGTCAGCAACGTGTATCAACGCCTGGGCTCTCTGCTGGAGCACACCGGCGACTACCGGGAATCTTTGGAGATGAGCCGCAAAGGCCTCGCCATCTCCGAACGCCTGTTCGAAGCCGATCCCGCCAACTTCGAAGTCCGCCGCGACATCATGGTGTTTCACGATCAGATCGGCCGCGCATATTTGAAGCTGGAGGATTACGCAGCGTCGGAAAAATCGCTGCGGACTTCGCTCGATGTGGCCAGCGAGCTGATCGCCAAGAATCCCAGCAGCGAGCGCAGCCGCGACGACCAGGCCCAGAGCGCCTATCTTCTCGGACTGTGCCTCGCCGCATCCGAGCGCGACGCCGAGGCTCTCGAAGATCTGAAATGGTCCACCGCAACCTGGGAAAACCTGCTCGGCAAACACCAGGATTCAGGCCGCTACAAAGTCGAGATGATGCGCGCCATGGCCGCCATCGCCGGAATTCATGCCCGCCAGAACGATATTAAGAGCGCTCGCGACGAGTATCGGCGCGCCTACGAACTATCCCTCGAACTGCGCATGCAGGACCGTTTAGGCCAGGAAGACCGTGACATGCCGGAGCGCCTGGCCGAGCAATTGTCCAGCTTGTCGAAATAATCTTCCCCCGATCGCCCCTTCACGCTGCTGTCCAGCCCCATGCGTCAGCTTGGGGCTAGCTCCATGCCCGCACTAACCCCAAGCTGACGCATGGGGCTCGATGCCGCAAAATTTTGAGGTGGCGTGGGTATCGACGACAGATAATAGAGAGTTGCTGCCTCTCGACACCTACGCCCGCCGCTACCGCGCCGAGCTGCTCGACCGTGAAAACGGAGGCTATTTCACCTGCCTCACCCGCGAAGGCGCCGTTTACGATTCCCGAAAATACGTCTGGCTCCAGGGCCGAGCCGTCTGGTTGTTTTCGAAACTCTATAACGAGCTCGAACCGCGCCAGGAATATCTGGACGCCGCGCGGCCGATTCTCGATTTTATGCGCAAACATGCCCGCGACCCGCAGGGCCGCTACTATTTCAGCCTCACCCGCGAAGGCCTCCCGTCGTTTTATCAACGCAAGCCCTACGCCGCCGTCTTCGCGATGCTCGGCATGCTGGAATTCTCGAAAGCCACCAGCGACGCGTCTCTTCGCGAAGAAGCGATTGCGTTGTTCTGGCAGATCCGCGACTGGATCAAAGACCCGACTCTGTTAGGCCGCCCGTCCGCGCCGCTTCCCTCCCTAGCCGACGTCATGGTGACCCCTCCATGGCCTCCGAAATCGCCCGCATCGACCCCGACCCGCGCTATCGCGACATCCTCCGCGAATGCCTCAACCGTTCTCTAGCTTTTTACGATCCAGCACGCCGAATTTTCCTCGAATACCAACCGGCCGACACTCCAGAAGGGCGCCAGAACCTCCGCTCCCTGTGGTCGCGGCTCGGTAAGTTGTTGGTTTTGTGCAACGCCCATTCCGAGCCGCGACCGCAGGAAGCGGTGTTTACGACTTTTTCAGCAGTCTGCTAGGATGCTGCTTCTGAGCTACCAACTATTGACTGGCTCGCGAGAATAAGCCCCACTCCCGCCACTCCCGCCGCCGCCAGCCCCCACGCCGTCAGAGCCCCATGTTGAATCAGTATCCCCGCGAACGGCGGACCCGCGATCTGCGCCACCGACGTCAGCGATTGCTGCAACCCCAGCACGCTCCCGACCTCGGTTTTCGGAGCCGCCTTCGTAATCAGGCTCGTCAGCGCCGGCCGGATCAATTGCCCGAACGCCGCCACCGTCGCCGCCACCACCAGCATGGGAATGGAATGCGCGAACCCCAGCACCGTGTAGCCCACCACGTACGACGCGAATCCCACCCGGTTCAACGTCGCCTCGCCGAACTTCTTCACCATCAATCCCAGCGCCGGACCCTGCGTGAGGATCCCTAGAAATCCCGCCCACGCGTAAACAAATCCCACCTGCTCCGGCCCGAACGACAGCCTTCGTTCCGCGAATAATGGAAACCCCGAAGTGAACATCGCAAAGGAGAACGCAAAGCACAGGAACTGCCACAACCGCGTCGCGAGGCGCGGATCGCGAAAATACTTCGCGTATTCGCCCCACGCGACTAACGATAACCGCCTGCCATCGTCGTTCTTCGTGGGCGTGGCCTTCGGCAACAGCACCGTTGTCGCCAGAATGCTCAGCGCCGATAATCCCGCCGCCGCGAACACCGGATACCGGTAATCGGACTTCGCCAGAATCCCCGACACCGCCGGCCCGATTAAAAATCCAATCCCAAACGCAATTCCGATCACCCCAAACGATTTCGCCCGTTCCTCGGGCTTCGTGATGTCGGAAATGTAAGCCTGCGCCAGCGACAGGTTCCCCGCCGTCGCCCCGTCCAGCATCCGCGCAAGAAATAAAACCGCCAAATTCGGCGCGAATGCCGTAATGATGAATCCGATGAATGTCCCAGCCTGGCTCACCAGCAGCAAAGGCTTCCGCCCGGTCGTATCCGACAATCTCCCCAGCAGCGGACCGGACACCAGTTGGCACGCCGCATAAGCACCGATCAGCCAGCCCACTTGAAACGGAGTCGCGCCCAGTTTCTCGGCATAGAACGGCAGCAACGGAATCATGATCGTCAGCCCCAGCACATCGACGGCGACGATCAGAAATATGGCAAGCAGCGGCGAGTGACGCAATGTTTATCATCCCACGCCCACAAAGTGCTCTGGCGTTAAAATAAATCGACATACCCGACCTGCGTGTGCATGCGGCCGTCAGATGGGAGGCTCGTTGAAATCCTTATCGGGTTGATTTCCAGGGAGTTGCACATCACACTTTCGCGGGACACACCGTTGCCGCGATAGCTCTCCGCAACTGCGTTGATACCGGTCGAGCCCCATGCGTCAGCTTGGGGCTACTTCGGTGCCCGCACTAACCCCAAGCTGACGCATGGGGCTGATAACGGACGTTCCGACGACGGTCTGATGGAGCGCGGCGACCAGCAGTGCGAGCAGCAATCCGCCGAGAGTTCCGACGAGCTGGGGCCGCGTGAGCCGGATGAATCCGGAGGTGTGATAGGCGGGGTCGGCGGTGGCGGCCATCTTTTGATTGTACGCAACGCTATTAGTGGTTTGAGCTCACGTCGTCCTCACCCGCTAAAATAAACAGATGCAGCCAGATCACGAGTTCTACCGCATCCAGAAGCTCCCTCCCTACGTCTTCGCCGTCATCAACGAGATGAAGGCCAAGGCGCGGGCGGCGCAGCTCGATGTGGTCGATCTGGGCATGGGCAACCCCGACGGCGCCACCCCCCGTCCCATTGTCAACAAGCTGGTCGAAGCCGCCCGCAACCCGCGCAATCATCGCTACTCCGCCTCGCGAGGCATTCCCAATCTGCGCGAAGCCATCGTCAAGCGCTACAAGACCAATTACGACGTCACGCTCGACGCCGACAAGGAAGCCATCGTGACGATCGGCGCCAAGGACGCCCTGGCGCATCTGCTATTCGCCGTCATCGGCCCCGGCGACGCCGTCGTCTCACCGAACCCCTGCTATCCCATCCACCAATACGGCGTCATCATGGCCGAAGGGCACGCCTGCATGCTCCCCATGCCGGACCCGGCGACGTTCCTAACGGCCCTCGAAGATCTCTACCGCCGGTCGACAAAACCGCCGCGCATGATTCTCATTTCCTTCCCGCACAACCCCACCACACAGTGCGTCGACCTCGATTTTTTCAAGGAAATCATCCGCCTCGCCCGCCACCACGGCACCATGGTCGTTCACGATTTCGCCTATGCCGACCTGGGCTTCGACGGCTACCGCCCGCCCAGCATTCTCCAAGTCGAAGGCGCCAAGGACGTCGCCGTCGAAATTTTCTCGCTCTCGAAGAGTTACAACATGGCCGGCTGGCGTGTCGGCTTCTGCCTGGGCAATGCGAAGATGATCGGCGCCCTGGCCCGCATCAAAAGCTATCTCGATTACGGAGTCTTCCAGCCCATCCAGATCGCCTCCATCATTGCCTTGCGCGAATGCGAGGAGGACACCAAAAAAATCTGCGCCGTCTATCAGAAGCGCCGCGACATTTTAATCGACGGCCTCCGCCGCGCCGGCTGGCCGGTCGAGCCTCCCAAGGGAGCCATGTTCGTCTGGGCCCCTCTGCCCGAACAATACAAACACCTCACCTCACTCGAATTTTCAAAAAAACTGCTCGAAGAAGCGCTGGTCGCCGTCTCGCCCGGCATCGGCTTCGGCCCCATGGGCGAAGGATTCGTGCGCTTCGCGCTGATCGAAAACGGGCAACGCACACGCCAGGCAACCTCCGCCATCAAGAAAATGATGCAATCGAAGCGGTAGCATCGGGTATGGCTGCTCTTGCAGACCGGCCGTCGTCCGAAACAGTGGACCTGCGCAGCATCGGCGCCGACGCGCTCGCGCCCGTGCTCGCCGAACAAATCGAGTCCTGGAAGACCGAGCTCGATTGGGACTTCAACCCCTCCGCGAGCCTGGTCCGCCGCTTTGTCCAGATTCACGCGCTCGCGGGCTCCGCCCTCGTCTCCCGCAATCAGGTCATCGGCTATTCCTATTACGTCTGCGAAGACGGCAAAGGCCTCATCGGCGACCTGTATATTCTCAAGCAGCACCGCTCGCCGGAACATGAGTACGCTCTGTTCCAGTCCTCGCTCGACGCCATGTGGCAAACCCCCGGCGTGCACCGCGTCGAATCGCAACTCCTCATGCTGATGGATGCCGGCCAACGCCAGGTTCCTCATAAGAGCTGGTTCCACTCTTTCCCGCGATTCTTTCTGGAAGCTCCCCTCGCCGTGCGCCTTCCTCCGCGCAAGCTCTCCTCCTCCATCGCCCTGGTGCCCTGGACCGAGTCCTGGCAGGAAGCCACCGG
>OCZT010003980.1_pt1 | contig 15017 bp, 25 predicted proteins | sample 1539031 | NCBI WGS metagenome assembly OCZT01 (sample SAMEA3539308, study PRJEB22396) | soil metagenome | biome: tundra; feature: field; material: soil | place: USA | collected 2010-05 | depth 0.15 m
CAGTTCCCCACTTCAAAACATTTTCAGCAATTGTATTTTCTGATATAGGTTTACGTGCCATACAGATTAATTCCTGGGCGGGCTTAAGACTTGTCCCTTGACCTTCTTGGGGTGAGGTGCCTTTAGAATGTATTATAGGTTCTCTATCTTTGGGTGTAACACCACTAGATGATATCATTAAATGATCACCATTTCCTCTTTTGTCTTGATAATTTTCCAATTTTCCAATAATTTCTCTTTTATTTCCATTAATTTTATCCACCGCTTTCCCAATATTTAATGATTTGGGAAATCCACTAGCATATAACCAACTAATACAATCTCTAATTTCAAATCCAGCATCTTCTAGGTTAACAACCATTCTGTGGTAGCATCTAGTTCCACCAAATGATAACACGTGACCACCAGGTTTTAATACACGATATACTTCTGTCCAGAATTCTATACTAGGAACGTTATAGTCCCATTTTTTCCCCATAAATTTTAACCCATAAGGCCCGTCTGTAACACAACTATCTACACTATTATCCTTTAGTGTTTTAAGTGATTCTATATTATCTTGATTAAATAATTTCATATTAAATATTTATTTTTAGGTATATATTAAAGGTAAAATATCATTTTTTGGTGGTTTTAATAAAGTATCATCTAATAGTGGAGGGAAGGTCTCATTTCTAATATATAAAGTATCTTTTGATATAAAATTATGAGTATCGTTAGGTGTAGGTTAAATGGATTATAGGGCTGGCTTAATTACCCAGCCCACCTACAATTTAAAAAATCCATAGAAAAAATATAATCCAAAAATGTTTAGTAAAGGTAATAGTATAAAAAATAATAAATTAGATTTAAAAATGGATATTCAAGAATTATTTAAGTTAATTAAAGATAATCCAAATAAAGAACAAATATCCAAGTTACATAAAATGGAATATGGATCTGAAGAATATAAAGAATTTAAAGAAAAATATAGTTATATAACACCACATGGTATATTTACTGAAAGAAATAATAAATCATTAGTTAATTTATCAGGTTATTTATATTTTGATTTAGATAATACGAAATTAACAAAAGAATATTTAATTAATAAGTATAAAGATTATATATCTTTAATTTCTAATTCTATAGGGGGGCGTGGGTTGTTCTTTCTAGTTAAAATTATTGATTTAAATATGGATAATTTTGATAAGTATTGGTCATATTTAAGAAATATCTTCTCTGATTTAAATATCGACCAGTATGCCAAAGGTTTATGCAGAGCTGTATTTATTCCTTATGATATTAATGTTTATTATAATCCTCAAGTTAATATATCACTATCTAAAAATTTTGGCCCTCTAGACCATCTAGACAGTTTAAATAGTTTAAACCAATCCGAAACAATAGAGGTGGGAGATAGTATGCCAAACGATACCTTTTCTATAATTCCTATGAATGTCTTGAAAAGAAAGGTGATTACAAGGACTAAAATATCAAATATTGATTTATTTAAAGTTGAGGAAATAAATAATTATGTGTATATTTTTATACCAGAATTTATTACTGATGGAAAAAAACACTTTTATTATAAATTATTTACTTATAAACTGATGTATCTCAACCCTGATATTACTCAACAAGAAGTTTTTAGTTTTATTTATCATATTAATAAAACCAAGTGTGGTCAAACACCTATGAAAAGAAATGAGTTGTATCGATGGGTAAATTTTAACTATAAAACTATTAGGAATACAAATGATTTTACTTTCCTAAATAAATATATGAAGAAAAAAATAATACATTTTAATATGAAAGATTTAACTAAAGAAGAAAAGATAAAACTATCTAATATGATTATGGGTAGAGTTAAGACAAATAAAACTAGGGAACATATAGCTGAAGTTATATCTTATATAGAAAGAAAAACGATAGAAAAACCAACACAAAAGAATGTGGTTAAATATTTTCCTGAATTTTATGATGGACCACCAGCAAAAACAATAAGCATTGCTACAGTTAAAAGAAATTGGAATAAAGAACCCAATTATGATTTTAGTGATATTAAAGATATGTTTTATAAAGATGAGATCAAAATAGAAGAAATTAAAATAGACAATAAATTTGATTCGATTGATGAAGAAGATTTTTTTGTAAATAAAAATTAATAATTATATGGATAAAGAATTAAAAAATGAAATTTATGGTAAGAATAAATATAGATTTCACGAACTACAAATAAGATTTGGATTAGTATTTATTTCAGAGAAGAATAATATGTTGCAATTCTCAATTGGTAATAAGGAATATTATTTAGGTTTAATTAAATTTAAAATAAGAGAGAAAGGAAAATCCGAATGGTCTGGGGAAGTTATAAAAATATTAAAACAAGATTATGAGAATATGTTGTCAAATATCATTGAATAACAACACCACCAAACCTTCCATCACTAAAAAATAATAGCAGGAATACGCTTTTTAGATTCAATATATATAATTATGAAATCGAAAAAGAAGAATATTCTATATATTTCCCCAGAAGATATTAAAAGATCTGAAATAGGCAACACCCTATTAAAAGAAATATTTAAACAGATTATTCCATCTAATATAGAAAAACAAATATACTTTTCTCCTGAGGATTCATATACTATTTATGACGCATTAATTAACTATTTAAAAGAAGGAAGTATGATAAGTACCGATTTATATGAAGTTAAAGTTAGAGATGAGGACTATCCAACACTACTCCTTGAAAAAAAGAAATATACCGATTTATTAAAACATTCTAGAAGGATGTATAATATCCGACATATCTATTATGTTGTCATAACTCCGGGGGGTAGCTGGAGTTATGACTTATTAAAACTTCCAAAACTAAAATGGATTACTGAACAACATAATATAAAATCTACTGACACACATTACGGTAAAACTACCAAAGAAGTAACTTATTTGGATAAAAATATCGGTACTTTTATAGATATTAAGACTGGAGATTACGAAAAATTAATCGAGTCTAAAATCGAAAGTAAAGTGGTAAAAAAACAAATTGGATTCGAAATTATATGAAATATTCAATAATTAATTTTAAATATAGTCACAAAAGTGACTCTTTTTCTGAAAGAAAAAGTATGGCACCAATATGTATTCCACATACAGAAGTATATAGAATCCTATTAATTTTTGCTAATAAAATGTCAGCTAGAGAAGATTTTAACAATTTAGATAGTGCTTATGAATCTTTTAAAGTTGTTGTAGAGAAATATAATCAATTAGGAATATGAACTATGAACTATATAATTATCATACAAATGAAATTAAATCGGTGTATCGACTTAATGGATATAACGATTTAAGTATTAGAAAATTAATAATAGTAGACTCAGAAGTTTATACTATTATTGGTATTATAGAAGTTGATGATGATAATATTCGAATAATATATGGTGATATACAATTAATAAGAAACCAAAAATTAAAAGAATTAGGAATATAAATGTCAAGACCAAAATTAAATAGAACCAGTTGTATCGATTGTGGTTGTGGTGAATTAAAAACTGTAGCTAGGTGCCACGACTGCGAGAAATTTCGGCTTAAAAAGATATATCGACAAACCCAGGCTAAAAGACCCAAATCTTTTAGTGTGTGCTCACATTGTCACCAACCAAAACCACCAACCAGTTGTATGTGGTGTAATTTTTGTAATAAAGAAAAATTAGAAAGGAAAAGATTAGAACGAGAAGACCAGAAGAGCAATAATAGTTTAGTTGGCTTAGAAGCCTTTATTAATAAAATCATTAGTCAAGGTGGTGGGATGGATTTTCCTGATATTAATCAGATTATAACCTATTATCAGGGAATTGGTAGTCCAAAACAAATAGATCATCTTGATGCTAATAAACAAATTAATTTAATGTTTGGAGTTTTAACAGATTACGTTCATAATAATATGTTTAAAACTTGTATTAAATGTAAAATATCTAAACCAGTTAGTCATAATTTTTTCTATAAAAGGAAACAAACATCTGATGGCTTGTATTCATATTGTAGAAAATGTAGGTGCGAGTTAAGTAGTGCCCCAAAAAAGAATAAAAAATAAAGACAGATGACAAACATACAACCAAAATTATTAAGCCAGCTAAGGACTAGTATATTATATGATATCCAAATAAAGCCAACCTTTATCGATAATACAATCGCAGAGGACAATGAGTGCTTCGAAGTTAGTATTTATATCACAAAGGAAATCTCAAGAACCTTTATCAATAGGATTATATCTGCAAATCATCAGCGAGAAATAATGATTCAAATTACGAGACTCTTTGAAGACATGCAATCTATCTCACCAGTAATCGCCCAACTTTATTTTGAATATATTGATAAACTACTTAAACACTATCAGGGAATGGCAGTTGATAACCAACTTTTCGAAGTGGCCGAAAATGTAAAGACCTTAAGAAAAAATTATAATAATTAATATGACACCAGAAAAAGAACTGCAAGACCTGCTCTTGACCATAAGTATGTACAGCAATCAAAAAATGTGGCCACAAGTTGATATACTTTTAGTAAGTTTAAAAGAATGTATCGAAAAACTAAAGAATAGTTAATATGATAGCAGATCCAATTATTTATTTACGGGAAAAGATATTATTTGATTCTAATAATGGATTAAAGTTAAGTCCATCAGATAAAGCCTATCATCTATATAATATGATCCTACAATCTCTATTACACTTAATCGAGAATCAAGTACTATTTACAAGAGAACTAGATGATATTAATGCAATGGTTGGAATTTTAACCGATGAATTAAGAATTAAACATAAAGATATATCAAGTTATGTTTTAAGCATCATTAAAGTAAAGTTAGAGGAATATGAAGCAATTACAAATCAATTTGGAATGTTTAAAGTCAAAAAAAATATAATCAATTTTAAAAAATATGACGTATTCAATACAATTTATACAATTCATAAGTATTCGGGAGTTAGAAATAATAGATGAGATTAGATTATCAAAGATGATTAATAATAGAATCAATAGAACATTCCATTATCAACATAAAGATGATTTTAAGTCACACCTTTCAATTATTATTCTAGAAAAGAAGTTTAACCTTAAACAATTTAGAAAGATGAATCTTGCCTATCTAAAACAACAATTAGACCCGTTTATAATTCAAATCATTAAGAATCAAAACTCACCTTCAGGTCCGTATTATAAATTAAATCATAATCCCCACATAGAATATCAAGAATTCCTACACAACTATGAGGATGAGATACAAGAAATAACTAATAAAGATATTTTAAACTTAGATGATATAGATGAACTATTAAACCATATGACTAAATCAGTTGGAAAGAATCGTTTAAGACCATATCACAATCTATTGCCAATTTTATATGTAAAAGCATTTAGATTATATTATTTCGAGGGTTTAAACTATCGAGAGATTGGATCCAGAATGAATATAAGCTCAATGACTATACATAACTATGTTAAACTAGCATTAGATTATGTAAAAAAAACATTAAAAGACCGTGGAAAACTTTAATTATATATTAATCTTAAAGATATTAGGACTGGCTTGGTTTTTAACCAAGTGTGATCCACTAGTTGATGCTCTAGAATTAATATCTTTTATAATAAATTTAATAATACCAAAATGGAAAATAAAACCACTTATTTTCCAAGTATTTGATACTATATTTTTAATACTCCAATGCTGGGCATGCACTAGTTTTTGGACAGGATGGTTGATGGGTGGTATATGGTATGGAATAGGATGCTACATACTCGTTTATATATATCTAATCACTGGATTAAATAAATGGGATACAATTAAACTACAATAGAAATGGAAATAACAATTAAACTACCAACTTTTAAATGGATTAATAATTTATTTAGAGAGAAAAACATTTATGATTGTAAAGATTTATTAGACTTACAAACCTTTGTGTATAAAAAGTGTCCAACTATACATATCAGGAGAAGTGAGGAGAAATTTACTTATCTCATTGTTGATTTAAAACTTAAATACCAATATGAAACGTGTTTAGATTTCCAAGCCTTAAAAGAATTTATCGATATTAATTTCATAAACAATAAAATAACCTATTAGAATGAAAAATCAGACACCAAATAAAATAGACTATACTCGAATCAAGAAAGAAATAATAACTCAACCAATCGACCCAGAACCGCCAACAGAGGCTATTCAACCTCCAACTGATTGGCTTAAATCCGAGTGTGAGGAGATGCGGGCAATGTGGAGTTGGGTGAGTCCAACACAACAACAGATTGATAGGATTGGATTCTATTATAAAAAATATATCAATCCAAATTTTAGTGGCAAGTTTGGTAACTGCAATGGGTGTCCAGGAAGTGTGGCAGGATCGTGGGGTTTATTAAGAGCTTGGTGGTCACATAATAATAGTAAGTTTATAAATTAAGAAATCCATATAATAACATTAGGAATCATTGGTAAATATGAAACGACAAGTAACAAAGATAGTAAGGATTCAACGTGTGAGTAAGACAATGTCATTAATGATGATGGGTACGTCAAGATTTGAAATAATCCAGACACTCAGAGATGAATGGAAATGCTCAGAAAAACTAGTTGATTATTATATGTCACTAGCAAGGAAAGAATTCGAAAAGAATACCACATCCGAGACTAAATATGATATGAGAGCTAGATATGACCATCAATATTATATGTCTCTTAATAGAGGTGATGTGGCTCATATGACAAAGATAACAGATTCAATAATGAAATTCTTTGGATATGCCGCAGCAGAAAAGCAAGAGATTACTCATACTTTAACACCAGAAACTATAAAACTTATTGAGATAAAGAAGGATGATGACAATGATAAATCAAAAGAGTGATAGGACACTTGAGATTAGACATACAAAGATATTTACTTCTAATCTAGATGCCTTTAATTATGGCTATAGATATATTATAAACACAGGTGGTAGCAGATCATCTAAAACCATATCTATATTACAACTCCTTATATATTTATGTTTAACTAAAAAACTATCTGTATCTGTTGTTAGAGGATCTTTGCGTGATTTGCGTAAATCTAGTATGAGAGATTTCTTTAATTTATTAAAAGAAATGAATTTATATTCTGAAAATAGCCACCAGAAAACAGAAAACTATTATGAATTTCCAAATGGATCTATTGTGGAATTCTTTGGTGTTATAGATGGTCAAAAGACACGTGGGTCTAAACGTGATATATTATTTTGTAATGAAGCTAATGAATTATCTATAGAGGAGTTTATTCAACTTAGAATGAGAACCACCACCACCATTTTCATTGATCGAAATCCATCCGAATTAGACACATGGGTAGATGAATTAGAAAAAGATCCAAAATCATTTTTAATTAGATCCACTTATAAAGATAATCTATTCCTTCCACAAGCTCAGATGGATGAGATAGAATCTCTAATCAATGTGGATCAAAATTATTATCGAATATATGCCCTAGGATTGGCACCAACTGAGAATACCAAGATATATACACACTTTAAAAGATATACTGACACACCAGAAATGGATGATTTTTGTTATGGATTAGATTTTGGCCACTCACATCATCAAGCATTAGTTAAAACTATGTTTAAAGGCAACCAGATCTATGTGGAAGAACTATTATATAAAAGTGGGATGACAACACGTGATTTAATAAATGATATGAGGGAATTAATCACAGATAGGAAACCAATCTATTGTGATTCATCTAGACCTGATGTGATTAAAGAATTAAGAGATAATGGATTCAACACACATTCATCAGATAAGTCAGTTAAAGCCGGTATAGATTCTATCAGAAGTAAGAATATAAATATCCACGTAGATTCAGATAACCTATGGAAAGAATATAAAACATACTCGTGGAAAACTAATCCCAATGGGCAGATAAATTATGGTGAGCCAATCAAGCTGAATGATGATGGGCTTGATGCTTTACGTTATAGCATACACACACATAAGAAAGCTGACCTATCAAAAATAAAGTTTTATTAAATGACTGAATTAGAATATATGATAAATATGGAATATCATCAATCAGGATTGGAAGCTTTATTATTTGAAAAACATCTATATGATAACAAGGGATATCATAACAAGGTGTTAGATGAAGTATATATTCAATTGTTAAATGATATATCTAATAAAAAGGTTGTAATAAGAGAATTAAAATTAGAACATATAGGTATATGAATAACCTGCGTCTTAGACCACAATATCAAGGTATAATGATCCAATCTCCATTAACCAGAGAGATGATTAATACAAATTTTATACCTGAAAAACATTATCACTTTTATTGGATCAACGGATTTGCTTGGTTATTTGATGACTTGGGAGATTTTGAACCTCCATATTGACTAAAATACATATTTCAGGGTCAATATATACAATTATGATTTAATAAAAATAAAAATAATATAATAATTATATGATTAAAGTAAAGAAAATAAAAATAGCAGATAAAGAGTTTAATTTTCCAAAAACCTATAATGATTTAACACTCGGACAATATATTGAAGTGGCTAAACTAGATCGTGATAGAGCAAATTATATGGTTAAAGGTAATGAAACCTTTGGAGAATACTTATTTGCCCTTAAAATGATTGAGGTGTTATGTAATATAAAACCAAATGACTTAGATGATGTTGAAATAAAAGAATTTTCTAAATTCACAGAAGCCATACACGAATTATTATCGAACACAAAGTTAAAATCAATCACAACATTTAAATATCTAGACCACGATTACTATTTTAAATCATTTGATAACTTAACTAATAATGAATACATCTCTTATGAGACAAAGCGAGTTGAATCAGAATCTAATTTAGATATACTCCCTGAATTATTGGCAATTATATGTCGTCCAGGTAAAATAACCTTAAATAAACTAAATAAAAAAGTAACTGAACTAGATAGATTTGATGCAACCGAACTAGTGGATAGAGCAGAAGCTTTTAAAACGCTTCCAGCTTATTACTTTATAGATGCAGCCAATTTTTTTTTGAACAGGAAGAATACAACGGTAAAAAATTCGAACAACTATACATCACAAAAAAAGGAAAAAATAAATACTCAATAGATCCATATTGGAGATGGATATCAATGTTAGATAATCTATCCGGTGGAGATATATTAAAATATGAAGCAGTAATGAATTACAATTATGTTGATACCTTAACCACTTTGATGTTTAGACACATCCGAGATGAAGTAATATCAGCAGAAAATGCAGATAGAGAGTTAGAACAACAGACAAAAAGAAAACATAACTTAAGATAATGGCAGGAGCAACAACACCGAATATAAATAGAATTATTACAGAGCTATCAACAATTGCTCATAACCATTTATCTAATCCATTCTTTGGATTTGGTCCAATTAGTGATTTGAATGCTTCTAATAATTCAATGATGCCAATTATATGGTTAGAGCCAGATAATTCAACTCTTAAGAATACAGTTTCAGGATTTAGATCAGCTAATATATCTTTTAAACTATATTGTTTAGATAAAATTAATAAAGGTGACTCCAATTTTCAATACTTGATGAGTGATATGTTTCAACTCGGAGCAGAAGTAGCAGCTCAAGTCAGAGAGTCAGCCTCTCTTAGAACACTTTTTATTGGATTTGATTTATCTGAACATCAAGTTGAACCAATGATGAGAGGAACAGATGAGGATTTAAATGGATATATTTTTCATTTAAAATTCCAAGTCCCGATCATATATACACCGTGTAATAATCCAATTTCTCCTTTATCACCATTTATAATCAGACCAACACCTGGTCCAACTGGCAACCAAGGCAATCAAGGTAATATAGGAATAGGATCACAAGGACCACAAGGCAACCAAGGATTAATTGGTGTGACTGGATCACAAGGTCCATCAAGTGGTGGAACTGGATCAGGTAGTCAAGGTCCACAAGGATTTCAAGGCAATCAAGGATTAATTGGATCAAATGGAACACAGGGATTTAAAGGTAATCAAGGATTTCAAGGACCAACAGGACCAGGTAATAACTTTACGACCATTAGTTTCACCTTAGACCAATCCATCTTAGCTACGATGAGCTCATATCCATATGCTATCCCATCACTTCCAGCACCTGGAATAGGATATGCGTGGCAAGTAATCAGTTGTGCAGTGGCTTATGTTTTTAATACATTTGATTATTCCTGGTCACAAATACAAATAATGCCTGTCGGTGGATTTATTGGTAATAGTTATCAATATTTCTTTACTATGGGAGAAGTCGGAGCAAGTTATATCGTCACTGGTATTCCATCTTTCTCTACGACGAGTGCATACCCTAATATAATAGAAAATGAAGGATTACAAGTCCAAACTGATAGTGATGATGGATCTGGTGGTGATGCAACGGTAACATTTTATATAACCCTAATAAAAATAACTTTATAACAATGATAATTTCAATCAATACTACAGGACAAACAATAAATTTCGTAGGATTAGAAGGACACCAATATAGTTTAAATACCGGATCAATGTCTTTATATCCAAGTTTTATTCAACAAATCGATAATCACTCGATGATGTCTCCTGGGGCAATTGCCGCAAGACAAGCTAAGGTACAATCACAAATAGACTTTTGTAATAATAGGATTACTTATTTAAACACAATCATAAACGCAACCCAATCAATCGTATAACTATGAACTTAAAACTTAAACCAATGATGTTTCAAGCCGACCAACGAGTCTTAATAATAGACAACGTGGGTGGTAACTATGTCCCAATTGCTATATCACTATCTAAATATTTTAGAAGTGTGTCATATCACGCTATTAATCAATCACCATATCCATTATTAACTAATGATGTAATTGGAGTGGGTTATAAAGAGATCCAAGTTTTGGATGAACTTTGGAATCGTTTAGATGAGTTTGATTTATTCATTTTATGTGATTCCTATTTGAATGATTATGGGGATAGATTACGTAAATTAGGTAAATTAGTGTTTGGTGGTACAGAGGCTGAACAATTAGAGTCAGATAGGTTTTTATTTAATGATGAACTACAATCAGTAGGACTTCCAACCATCCCTTCTAAAAAGATCCAAGGTATAACTAATCTGATTAACTATTTAAAGGGTGTGGAGGACAAATGGATTAAGATTAGTTTCTATCGCGGAATTGGAGAAACGTGGCACCACATTAATTATAACTTATCTAAGATTATATTAGATGAATATGTAGCGGATTTAGGTCCAACTGGAGAAATGGTGGAGTTTTTAGTCCAAGACAACTTAGAAAGTATAGGTGAGATTGGATCAGATGGTTGGACTGTTAATGGTAAGTTTCCAAGTAAAGCAATCTGGGGATTAGAAGTTAAAGACTGTGGATATGTATGTAAAACTGATTCATATGGTTTAATGCCATCACCAATTCGGATTACTAATGATAAATTTGGACCAATCCTACAAAAATATAATCATACTGGATTCTTTTCTACAGAGATTAGATACACCGAGGATGGCAAATCATATTTCACTGATGCATGTGTTAGAGCAGGCAGTCCTTCCAGCAATTGTATGATGGAATTAATTAGTAACTGGGATAAAATACTTCCAGCCGCAGCTAATGGACAGGTAGTTGATCCGATATTTAAAGCTAAATATGCTGTGGAGATTATTTTAAAGTCGTCACAATGTACCCACGGATATTTACCAATTAGTTTCCCCGCAGAATATAAAGATAACATTAAATTAAAGGGAAGTTTCATTATTGATGGTAATTATTATGTAATTCCATTTAATAAATCCGGTTATGATATGACCGAGTTTGGATCAGTGGTTGTAATAGGAGATAATTTACAAAAGATAATGAATGAGGCATTAGAAATAGCTTCAAGTATTAATGGTATAGACATTTGCTATAACGCAGATGCTTTAAATCAAGCAATGAAATCCATACATCAAGTAGAACAAAATCTAAATATACAATTCTAAATGGAAATAGTTAAATTAACACCTAAAAGATTACTGATAAAGTTTCCCACCAGAAAGGAAATGACTATATCTATGTTTAGAATATCTGAATATAAAGAAGGCAAGCCAGGAATTAAAGGTAAGCATTTTGATATAGATGAATTTTTAGATATTTATTCAGATGAAAATGGTGGCATTGATTACTGGTCTTATTGGGAGGGTTTTAACTTTTCCAGTAAAGACTTATTAAACTTTAGAAATCATTTCCAACCGAATTTAACTAAAAGAGAAAATGAAATCATCCATCTATTATCACAAGTGGATGAGGATGGTTATATAATAGCAATGGTGGAAGGTGATGATATGACCTATCGCCACGAATTAGCACATGGTATATTCTTTGAGGATGTCCATTATAGATCCAGAGCCACTGAAATAGTTTATTCACTTAACCAAGATGTTTTAGATAAATATTTTAAAGAATTGAGAACAATGGATTATCCTGAGGAAGTTTTAGTGGATGAGGCACACGCATATTTAGTGGCGTATGACCAAGATGAATGGGATGAATGCTTTCCCACTATTAAATTAGATGAAATAATAATACAAAGAGACCAATTAAATGAACTCTTTGATAAAACAGTAATGGTTGAGATTTTAAATGGCAACAGAGATAAGTAATCAATTTTTAAAAATAGGTATTGATAATTTTGGTAAAAAGTTTATAGAAAATCTTAAACTTAATTTACAAAATACTCCTCACTATCGGACTGGTAATCTTTATAACTTAATGAGTTATAATATAAATGATACAGGGGTTGGTTTTGATTTAGAAATCTTTGCCTTACATTATTTACAATACTTAAATGTGGGTAAGGGTAAATTCCCACCCGCACCATCTATCATTGATGGTGTAACACAACAAACAATGAATGAAAATACAGATTTAATTTTAGAAGCTTATTCAAAAGATGTCTTAGCTTCCATCGATTATATCTTTAGTGATTTTAAATAAAAATAAATATATGAAAACAATAATTAACTTTTTTAAATCTATTTTTAATAGATTATTTACTAAAAAAAAACTTCAATCTCAATGGCCAATGCAACCTTAATTAGCTATCCCTGTACCTACAGCGTCGTTAATACATTGGAAGGAACAGGAATGTTTTTCCAACTTGGATCAACTGCTTCTAATCTGGTTAATTTTAAATACTATTTTAATGTTAATCAACTTAACTATGCCAATTCAGGTGTTTTAACCAATCTGGGCAACTATCCAGTACCGCCAGCCCCAACTACAGGGAATGGATTATACTCAGTGGCACGTACTTTAAAATCAGTAATTGGATATAATTTACAACCTGCTATCTTAACTTGTACAGTTGATTTAAAATCATATGCTAAATATCAAGTCCATTATGGATTCTCATATAATCCAAATGTACAAATATTTGATGTGGCTTATGTACCAGTAGGCGGTGGTGGTGTGTTAGGTTTATATGTAATTAATAATTCATCCACATTTCCATATGATTTACAAATTGGTGATGTGATTAATTATTCTAAAAACTTTGCTGGTATCAATGATGTTTATAGTGGAACACAATCCATCATATCTATCACAGGTACTTATTCTATGTATATAGATGTTAATGCAAATCCAAATTATACTCCATCTCCAATTGTTGGATCCACAGTGAGTGTGTGGAGAATAACAACTAATAAAACAAATTATTCAGGACACGATACAATAACTGGTTATGATGGTGGAGTAATTAACTACGTACAAAGATTTACTGGGACTTCATCAGTTCTTTATGGATTTAATGGCACAAGACAATATGACCAGAACAATTTAGATTTTGGTTATGAATATCTATATCAACCCAACTATACTTTCTTAACTACTTATGGAATGGCATCTAGTAATGGCGGAAATACCAAACCAATTAACTTAGGTGATTGGGAAACTGCAGAGTTTTTCTGGGATTCAGCTCCTGGAGTTTATCAAGAAAACATAACCACTTATGACGCTGATATGAATGGACTTAATAGTTATAATTTCACGATGTCAGCAATTACATCTACCTATTCAATGTGGATGGTTCCAACTGGAACGTCTAATTTAACTTTATTAGGAGTTAATTTTACTGGGGTGTCTTTTTATGATATTAATATAAATGGTTTATTAGCTCTAGAAAGAAGAATTAATTTAAATTGCTCTATCTATACTCCAACTCGAATCGCTTGGCTCAATCCACTCGGAGCATTTGAATATTGGACCTTTACACTAGATTCTAAACAAATTTTAAACACAGCTAAGACCGAGTTTAAACAAGTCCTCCCTTTTAATTATACTGTGGGAGCTCGTGGCCGCACCGTCTTAGCATCAGATTCACATTACTCTTATGTGGTTAATTCTGATTGGATTTCAGAATATGATTATAAGTTTTTAGAGGAAATTACTATCTCACCAGAGGTTTATACTATTAATAATGATGGAACATATTCACCAATTATTATTACGGATACCACTGTCGAGACTAAAACAACCAATAGAGATATTCTGTTTAACTATGTTATTAGCTTTGATTCTGCTGTCCCTATCGTTTCTCAATCACATTAAGAACCGATATGGCAAATTCAACGACTAGATTTGAGATTATAATCGAACCATTTTCAGGGACCGCATCAACCAACACGTCGAGATATTATTTAGACACTTATGATACCGTGCCAGTTAGTTTAAACTATAACGTGGCAGATATAAAAGATATATCACAACGTGGATCCGGTTATTCATTAACCATAACTATTCCTGATACAGATAATAATAGATCCACATTAGGATTTATATCTGATTTATCTAGTGATGGATTACTTTATAATGTTAATAAGAAATCGACTTGCTATTTATTGGTGGATACAGTTTTAGTAATGCAAGGATATTTACAATTACAAAAAGTTAATTCCTTTTTAGATGCAGATAATCAAAACTTTACAGAATATGAAGTTT
>OCZT010003981.1_pt1 | contig 15015 bp, 12 predicted proteins | sample 1539031 | NCBI WGS metagenome assembly OCZT01 (sample SAMEA3539308, study PRJEB22396) | soil metagenome | biome: tundra; feature: field; material: soil | place: USA | collected 2010-05 | depth 0.15 m
GTTTCGGGTGTTTCTTGGCCTGCTGGCCTGCGACGGCGTGGCCGTGGCGCTGGACGCCGGCGAGCCGCTGGCGGCCCAGCGCACGACCGCACAAAGTATCGGCGCGAGTTTTCTTTGGCAGGGTGGCCGGCTCGAAAAACTACCGGGGAGACGGCGCTCACGGGGCCGCGGTCCTCGCTTGCTCAAACTCACGTCGGGCACGACGGGCGCGCCGCGGGCGCTGCCGTTCACGGATGCCCGGCTTTTGGCCGATGGCCGCCAGGTGTGCGCCGCGATGGACGTCCGGCCGCGCGATGTGAATCTGGCCTGCATTCCCCTGGGTCATTCCTATGGCCTGGGCAATCTCGTGCTCCCGCTGCTGGCGCAGGGCACGGCGATCGTCACCGGCGTGCCGCTTCTGCCCCAAGCGTTGGCGGCCGCGATTGCGCGATGGCGGCCGACGGTGTTTCCGGCCGTTCCGGCGTTGCTGCGGGCCTTGGCCGCGGCGGACGTGTCCCCCGGGCAATTGCGCAGCCTCCGCACGGTCATTTCCGCGGGTTCGCCCCTGGCGCCGGAGGTGGCGCAGGCGTTTCACGCGAAATTCGACCTGAAGATCCACAGCTTCTACGGTTCCAGCGAGACGGGTGGGATTACCTATGACCGCGTGGGTGATGCCACCCTGACGGGCGCGAGTGTCGGCCGGCCGATTAACGGCGTGCGCCTGCGCTTCGGTGCGGGCGGGCGTTTTTGGGTGGAAAGCAAGGCCGTGGGCGGGTCGGGACGATTTCGGCCGGCAGACCGCGCGAAGCTGAACCGCCGGGGCGAACTCGTGCTGCTGGGCCGCGCAGGGAGGATGGTCAAAATTGGAGGCCGCCGGCTTGATCCCGCCGAGGTGGAGCGGGCGCTGCGGCAAATGCCGGCCGTCCGGGATGCGTTCGTGGAGCCGCACCGGGAGCGGGCCGACTCGCTGGTGGCGGCGGTGGCCACGCGGCACACGTCGGCGGAATTGCGTGCCTGGCTGCAGGAGCGGATCGCGGGTTGGAAGATCCCGCGGAAATTTGTGACGCTGCCGGAGTTTCCCCTGACCGCGCGCGGCAAGACCGACCCGCGCCGGCTGCGCACGTTGCTTCACGGCACTTAACCACCTAAGTTCACCGCAAAGCGCGCGAAGGGCGGAACAAGGCAATTACCGCGGATTGCACGGGGGCCGCGGATTGATTTTCAGATCCAAATCCCACTTCTGGTGGTTTTCATCCAGATCGAATCAGTGACATCCGTGGTGAAGATCCGAAAGCTTCGCGACTTTCGCGATCTTCGCGGTAAAAATCGGATCGTAGCCGGCCTAGCTCACCAGCGTGGCCTCGATTTCCACGATGAGCTCGGCCCGGCAGATATCGGCGCGAAGGTAAATCACGTGGTCGGTTGGTTTCAGCAGGGAACGCTCAAGCCGGGCCCGGACGGCCTTCAGGTCGCCGGCATCGCGCACGTAAACTTTGAAGTGGCGGCGAAGTTTTTTCTGCGCGCCAAGGTCCTCGTCCATGCCCGCCGCGAGCGAAATGAGCCGGAGATTGTCGAGTGTGCAGTCGAGCTGGGCTTCCAGCGCGCCCGGCCCGACGGAATAGTGACCCTTGATTGCGGCGGTGCCGGAAATAAATGCGAGGGTGCGCCCCGGAAGGCCGGCGACGGTAGCGCGGGAAAAACTGGGTGGCCGCGGGCCATGCTCAAGGGGATAGCAGTAAGCCGGAACCTGCTCGGGATTCTCGATGTGGCGGGGCAGGGCATGCCCGGCGACGAAAACCAGGGAGAGGCAGCCGTCCGTCGTGCCCACCCCCGACGCCGAGGGCAGGACCCGCGGAAAACCGGCGCCCGCCTCGGCCTCGAAGGCGAGCGAGCGACCCTGGCAGAAGGCGCGGTAGTTTTCGAACCCGCCCGTCAGCGCGTTGATGCGCGGGACATAGTTCCAGATCCGATACAGGTGATGGCCGCGCACCGCGGTGAGCACCCGGCCGTAAAGCGCCTGGGCTTGGCGGGCGAGTTCGCGTTCGTCCGTGACCGGTTCGGTCACGCAGCCCAACAGCAGGTCGCCGCTCGTGAACAGCGGCAGGCCGGCGTTGGCCTGGGGACGCGCGGTTTCGGGAAAGAGCGCTTCCTGGGCCCCGCCGCCGAGCACGGGAATGTGGAGCTCGAGACCGTATCCCCGCGACTGCGGTGTCGCCCTCGTCGTCGGGCAGCCGAATTCAACGGCAAACGGCAGGGTGGCGGGGGCGTCAACGGCAGCGGACATGCAGGGAAGGGTGGAGTTCGGCGGAGCGTGGCAAGTCTGATGAAAATTGATCCCGGAAGCCCGGCTCGGTGCGCCGGAAACTCCGCGCCGAAGATGGGGCGAAGAAAACCATGACTGAGGAAAAACTCATGGTGGAGGGCGGCAAGCCCATTTTGCCGGACGATTCGCCTTGTCCGGGCCGAACCGACTCGGCGAGACTGCCCCACCTCATGACGACCTTTGAGCTTTCGGTGCGGTTTTTCCTGCAGTTGGCGGCGGTCCTCGTGGTTTGCCGGGTGGTATCTTGGGCCGCGGTCCGCTTCGGCCAGCCTCCGGTGGTCGGCGAGATGATTGCCGGGGTGGTGCTCGGGCCGTCGCTCTTCGGTTATTTCTGGCCACACGCGCAACAGGCGTTCTTTCCGGCGGCGTCGCGGCCGATTCTTTTTTCGGGCGCCCAGCTGGGACTGACCCTCTACATGTTCACGGTTGGCCTGGAGTTCCGGCGGGACCTGCTGCAATCGCGCCTGCGCAGCGCGCTGGTGATCTCGGCCTCCGGGATCCTCGTGCCGTTCCTGCTCGGGTGTGCGCTGGCGTGGTTCTTGTTGGGCCGGGGCGGTTTCTTTTCCCCGGGAGTGACGGGCATCCAGGCCATTCCCTTCATGGGTGCCGCGATGGCCATCACGGCTTTCCCGATGCTGGCGCGGATCATTTTTGAACGCGGTTTGACGGGAACGACGGTGGGGGCGCTGGCGCTGGCGGCGGGCGCGATTGACGATGCCGCGGCGTGGGGCGTCCTCGCGCTGGTGCTGGCGAGTTTCGGTCGCGATCCGTGGATTGCGGTGCTCGCCGTTGGCGGCAGCGCGGTGTTTATCGCGTTTCTGTTCACTTTTGGGCAGAGGCTGCTGGGCGGGATCGCCCGCTATGCCGCGCAGAACGACGCGGCGGAGCGGGTGGCGATCGGCTGGGTGATGGTGCTGCTGATGCTCGCGGCCTGGTACACCGACACGATTCGCCTCTACGCCGTCTTTGGCGCCTTCTTTCTCGGGGCGGCCATGCCCCGCGGACCGTTTGTCACGCGCCTGCAGACGCTCATCGAACCGCTCACCACCTCGCTGCTGCTGCCGCTGTTCTTCATCTATTCGGGTCTCAACACCCGCTTTGACCTGGTGAACGACCCGGTGTTGTGGCTGGTGGCGCTGGCGGTGCTGGCGGCGGCGGTCCTGGGCAAGGCCGGGGCGTGTTACGCGGCCGCGCGGTTCTGTGGTGAAACGCACCGCGAGGCCATGGGCATCGGCTCGCTCATGAATGCGCGCGGCTTGATGGAGTTGATCATCCTCAACATCGGACTGGAGCGCGGGATCATCACGCCGACGCTTTTTTCCGTGTTGGTGTTCATGGCCATCGTGACGACGCTGATGGCCACGCCGATGTTCAACCGGTTTTACCGGCAGAGCGACGGGACCCGCTTTGAAGGCGCGGGACGGGCCTAGCGCAGCTGTTCCGCACGAGGCAGAATGCAGCGGTAGCCTTGCGCGCCGAGCGCCTCGAGGAGGAGTGCAATGGCTTTCACCCGCACGGTCGGGGGCACGCTGCGGCCTTCATGGAGCAGCAGAATCACCCCCGGCCGCAACCGGCGCATCACCCTGGCCACCACGGTTTCCGGCCGACGGCTGTAGCAATCTCCGCTCCGAATGCTCCAGCCGACGCATTGCAGGCCGCGTGAGGCGAGTGCCGCCGGCAGCAGGAGATGCTTGATCCCAACGGGCGAGCGAAACCAACGCAGCCGAACGTCCGGCGGAAGCACCGGGGCGAGCGTGTCAGCCAGTTCCGCGCGCAGCCGCGAGGGGGACGCGCACCAGAACGTGGCCACGGGGTGCGTCTGGGTATGATGGCCGATTTCGTGCCCGCGGCGGATGATTTCCTGCACGAGCTCCGGCGCGCGGGCGGCCCGTTCGCCGATGACAAAAAAAGTCGCGCGGGCGCCGTGGCGGTCGAGCAAGTCGAGGATTTGCGGCGTGTCCGTCTCATCCGGCCCGTCGTCGATGGTCAGCCAGACTTCCGCGCGGTCGGTGGCGAAATGGGTGAACACCCGGCCAAGTCCCTGGGCGGACGGTACGAACAGATGATAAAGCACCCACAAATCCGGCCCAAAGTAAACCACCGCCGCGGCCGCCCAGAAGCCCAGCAGGGCCAGCGTGATGGCGGCGGCCTTGAGGGCCAGCAGGATGATGAGAGTGGAGCGCGCCATCGGTGGATTTACGATTTACGAGTGACGATTTACGATTGCTGAGGACCCCATTCGCCGGACTGCCGCTGGGGTCCGCGCAGTTGAGAATCGGTCAAATCGTAAATCGCCTACACATCGGCCTCGATGCGCTCGGCGCTCAGGTTGCGCCAGCGGGCGAGTACGCGACGGTAAATGTCATTGGGCGCGAGGCCGTGGGCGGCGCGGATGATTTCCACATTGCTGCCATGCTCGATGAATTTGTCCGGCCAGCCGATGCGCTCGAGCGCCACCGGGCAATCGGCCTCCTGCAACACCTCGAGCACGGCGCTGCCAAAGCCGCCGGCGACCACGTGGTCCTCCAAGGTGACCAGCAGCGGAATGCAGGCGGCATGGCTGAGCAGCAGGGCGCGATCGAGCGGTTTCACAAAGCGGGCGTTCACGACGCCGACCGAGAGATTCTCCTCCGCCTCCAGCCGGGCCGCGAGCTTGAGGGCATCCTGCACCATCGGGCCGAGCGCCCAGAGCATGATATTGGAGCCCTCCCGCAGCACCTCGGCGTGGCCGATGGGCAGGAGCGCGGGCTGCTCCTTGATCTTTACCCCCGTGCCGGACCCGCGCGGATAACGGATGAAGGCCGGGCTGCCGAGCTGGAGGCTCGTGTGCAGCATGTCGACCAACTCGTCCTCGTTTCTCGGTTGCATCACGGTGGCATTGGGCACGCAGCGCAGGTAGGCCAGGTCGAAGAGGCCGTGGTGGGTCGGGCCGTCGTTGGGGGAGAGACCGGCGCGGTCCATGCAGAACGTGACGGGCAGGTTCTGCAGGGCGATGTCATGGATGATGGGGTCGTAGGCGCGCTGCAGGAACGTCGAATAGATGGCGCACACCGGCTTGATGCCCTTCGTGGCGAGGCCGCCGGCGAAAAGCACCGCGTGCTCCTCCGCGATGCCCACGTCGAAAAACTGTCGCGGCACCTCGGCGGCGAGGTGGGAGAGACCCGTGCCGCTCGGCATGGCGGCGGTGATACCGACGATAGTGGGGTCGGCCTTGGCGAAGCGCACAAGCGCCTGGCCGAAGACTTCCCCGTAATTGGGCGGCGCGCCCGGCGCGGCCTGCTTGCTTTCGCCCGAGTCCGGGTCGAAGGGGCTCGCGCCGTGGAATTTCTCGGGCGAGTTGATCGCAGGCTCGAGGCCCTTGCCCTTTTTGGTCAGCACATGGAGAAGCACGGGCACGTCGCAGTGCTTGGCGAATTCCAGGTTCTTCACCAGCGCGTCAAGGTTGTGGCCGTCGACCGGGCCGAGGTAGCGCAGGCCGAATTTCTCAAAGAGCGACGACTCGACGAAGAAGTCCTTCGTCTCGCGTTTCCACTTGTGATAAACGCGGTTCATCTCGACCCCGGCCGGGAAGCTCTTGAAGAACGTCTCCATGTCGTGGTGCAGCCGGTTGTACGTCGGGTTGGTGCTGAGGCGGTTCAGGTAGCGCGAGATGGCGCCGACGTTCTTGGCGATGGACCATTCGTTGTCGTTGAGGATGACGATCAGCCGCTTGGTGGAGCTGACGACGTTGTTGAGGGCCTCGAGGGTGATGCCGCAGGTAAAGGCGGCATCTCCGCAGAGGGCGACGACGTGCTCGGAGGAGCCGCGCAAGTCGCGGGCCGTGGCCATGCCGAGCGCGGCGGACAGGGCCGTGCCCGCATGGCCGGCGCCCCAAGAATCGTGCGGGCTCTCCGCGCGATAGAGAAAGCCACCGGCGCCGTCCGTCTGGCGCAGTTTCCGGAAGAAATCGCCACCGCGCCCCGTGAGGAGCTTGTGAATGTAACCCTGGTGGGCGACGTCGAAAACGAACTGGTCCTCCGGCGTGGTGAAGACGCGATGCAGGGCCAGGGTGAGTTCGACGACCCCGAGATTCGGGCCGATGTGGCCGCCATTCCGGGAGGTGACGGCAATGAGTTCCTCCCGGATCTCCTGCGCGAGCTGGGGCAGCTGGGTGGAGGCCAGCGCCTTCACGTCGGCGGGGCTGCGAATGGTCTCGAGGATGCGCGGGGAGGGCGCCGGGGCAGAAGGGTTCATCGGCAGAGGCGAAGATGATTCAGCTGTCGCGCCCGACCTCAAACTTGGCGAAGGCGACGCCCTCCTTGGACTTCTTGAGCTGCTCGATTTTCAGCTCGGCCTCCTTCAGGCGGGCTTCGCAGAGCTTGAGGAGCTTGTTGCCCTCCTCAAATTTGGCCAGCAGCTCAGCCAGAGGAACTTCGCCCGATTCCATCGATTCCACGATGGACTCGAGTTTGGTCAGGGCGTTCTCGAAGGAGAGTTTGGCGTCTTTGGCATCCACGCCCGAAAAGATGTGGGGGATGCAGGCTATTTCAAACAATCTTTGGGCTCGCGACGGCGGCGGTTTTGCATGGATTGGACGCATGAGTCTCGTGCTTTGGATCGTGGCGGCTCTGATGGCGTTGCGACTGGCCGGAGAGCTGGTCCTCTCGGCCCTGAACCGGGCGGAAGTGCGCCGGCACGCGGCCAACCCACCACCGGCGGTGGCGGCCGTGATGGACCCGGCCACCTATGCCAAGTCCGTCGCTTACACGCTGGCGAAGTCGGATTTCGGCGTGGTGAGCGGAATTTTCGATACGCTCGTCCTGGCGATGGCGATTTTTGGCGGCGTGCTGCCGTGGATGTTTGCCCAGATCGCAGGTTGGGGCGCGCCCCATGCCGTTTGGAGCCATGTCTTGTTCATTCTGGTGGCGGGCGGGCTGCTGACGGTGCCGTCGCTGCCCTTCGATTGGTGGCACCAGTTCCGGCTCGAGCAAAAATTCGGCTTCAACCAGAGCACGCCCGCGCTGTGGGTGTCCGACAAGCTCAAGGGCGTCGCACTCGTCCTCGTCATTGGCTATCCGCTGCTCTGGATGCTGCTTTCGCTCGTGAAATGGGCGGGTACGGCGTGGTGGATCTGGGGCTTCGCGATTATGTTTGGGGTGCAGCTGCTGATGATGGTGCTCTATCCGAAGCTGATCATGCCGCTGTTCAACAAGCTCACGCCGCTGCCCGAGGGCGACTTGCGGACGCGGCTGCTGAAACTCGGCGACCGCACCGGCTTCCGGGCCCGGACCATCCAGGTGATGGATGGCAGCAAGCGCTCGGGGCACTCGAACGCGTTCTTCACGGGCTTCGGCCGGTTCCGACGGATTGTGCTATTCGACACGCTGGTGAACCAGCTCGCGCCCGACGAGCTGGAAGCCGTGCTGGCGCACGAGATCGGACATTATCGCCGCGGGCACATTCCCAAGATGGTCGCCGTGTCCGGCCTGATGACGCTGGCGGGTTTCGCCGTCATCGCTTGGCTCGCGCGCAGCCCGTGGTTCAACGAGGCGTTTGGTTTTCCCGCGGGCGAGCTGGCCCCGACCTTCCTGCTGTTCGGGTTGCTGAGCGGCTTCGTCACCTTCTGGTTTTCGCCGCTGATGTATTTCTTCACGCGCAAATACGAATACGAGGCGGACGCCTTCGCGCGCGACGCGATGGGCCGGACGGAGCCCGTCGTGGGCGCGCTGCGCAAGCTCACGCAGAAAAACCTCAGCAACCTGACGCCGCACCCGTGGTTCAGCACGTTTTTCTATTCGCACCCGACGCTGGTCGAGCGGGAGCGGGCGCTGGCGAAGTAATTTTCACAGGAGAAAACGGAGAGAACGGAGATGAAGGCCAGAGGGTTATTCCACCGTTCCATCGGATGCCTACTGTTAAGCCTGCTCCTGGTTCTTGGTCTTCGTGGCGAGATACTCACCATCGCCACCTACAACGTGGAGAATTACGGCCCGGCCAATCGCATGACCGACGCGGGGTACCGCCAGGACTATCCCAAGCCGGAGGCGGAAAAGCGCGCGTTGCGCACGGTGATCCGGGAATTGAATGCCGATGTACTGGTGCTGCAGGAAATGGGCGGGAAGCCCTACCTCGATGAGCTGCGACGCGACCTGAAGGCGGAGGGAGTCGACTATCCGTTTGCGGTCTTGCTGGAAGCCTCGGATGCCGACCGGCATGTGGCATTGTTGTCAAAGCGGCCGCTCAAGTCGGTCGTGCCCCATGTGAATCTCGACTTTGCCTATTTCGTCGGTCGGGAACACGTGAAGCGCGGCCTGCTGGAAGTGACCATCGCCACCGCGGGCGGCGACTTGACCCTGTTTGGCGTGCATTTGAAGAGCCGTTTCACGGACCGCGCGGACGACCCGATGTCAGCTCTGCGCCGCATCGGGGAAGCGACCGCAGTGCGCGATTGTGTGCTGCAACGGGTGGCTGATCCGGCGAAAGTGCGCTTTTTCATTCTCGGCGACTGCAATGACACCAAGGCCAGCAAGGCGGTGCAGCGACTCCTGCGGCGGGGCGCGGTTGAAATCGCCGGGCTGTTGCCGGCCGCGGACACGCGCGGCGAAACATGGACCCATAGCTACCGCAAGGAGGATTCCTACTCGCGGGTGGACCACATCATGGTGTCGCCGGCGCTGCGGCCGGCGGTGCAGGGCGGCGTGGCCCACATTTATGACGGCCCGGGTGTGCGCGAAGCGAGCGACCACCGGCCGGTCGTGGTGACGCTCGAGCTGGTGGGAAAAGAGTGAAATGTAGAGCGGGGTCGCTGACCCCGCCGAGATTGTCATTCTGAACGAAGTTAAGAATCCACTTGGATGCTATCGAAGCTGGCGGCGAAGTCTCACTGGATTCTTCGCTGCGCTCAGAATGACAAAAACAATGAGGCGGGGGCAGCGACCCCGCCCTACCAGATCGCCGCCACCAGCAGGACAAAGGTGACTATCAGTCCGGCGAAGAGCGACTGGCGCAGGACGTAGGTGCGAACGCCATTGGTCGGAAGCTTGGAGTAGGCGAGGGTGGGCTTGAACAGATAGCGCTGGAAATTGACCCATGTGTACGTGGGGCTCTTCAACAACATCGAATACATGCCACGGGTGTCTTCCACGTTGGGCGGGCGCCGGTATTTGATGATCGACTGCCGGTTGAGATGCGTGCGGGGGAGGATGTTCACTAGGCCGTAAGGGACGTTCACGGCGGTGCCGGGTGCGGCGGTGGCAGCGGCGGGGAGATCCTTCCAGTGCCAGTCCTTCATGATGCGGGCGGTGACGCCGTCGAAGTTTTCATGCTCGTTGAGATACATGAGATCGGCAGTGTTGAGCACGGCGCCCTTCTTGTCCTGAATGGCGATGAGCGTGTGGGACGGATCCACATGGGCCCAGCGATTCTGCTCCTTGACCCAGGATTCGGCCCAGGAGTGGCCATTGTAGACGATGGCGTTGTCCTGCGTATTGGCGCCGAAGACGAACCGCGACGGGACGCCGGCGCGATTGGCAAAGAACGTGTAGATCTGGGCGTTCTGGGTGCACCAGCCCTTGCCCGTGCCCGCGACCATTTCCTGAAACATCCGCCACGGATCCGTCCAGCGGAAGGCATCCTTCGGCACGCCGCCCGCGTTGACCAGCTTGGTGCGGATATAACGCATGATCTTGTCCATGCGGGCGAGGGTGTCGTCGGAATCGCGCACTCCCATCTCCTCGCGCACCACCCGGTCGGCGGCGGCCAGTTCGTCGGCGCCGATGTAACGATAGTCATCGACCCAGTAGCTGACGAGATGGCGCGTGAGATTTCCCACCGGGATGTCCGTGTAGACGAGATAAGGATCCTTGGGGAAATGCATGCCCCGCTGCCGGTAAAAATCGGCGGTGATGGCCACGATGGTGAAGTCGAGGTCCGGCCCGGTCCCCTCAGGCAGCGGCCGGAGCCGGTACCGGTGCTCGAATTGTTCGAGCAGCGCATCGTTGGCGCCGTCGAACGGCGGTCCGGACAACGGAATGCTGAGATTGGTGCCCGGCAGGATTTGCGTGGGCTTGCCATCCACATAAAGCTGCCAGCTGGCCGGGGTTTTGATCCAGTCGAGTTCCAGGCGCAGCAGATTGCTCCGCTTGATCTGCCAGCGCCGGATCGTGGGCACATCGAGGGGATAATTCAGCCGGGCGTAATCCACCGGATAAAGGGACTCCTCCCAGTTGCGTGTCAGCAGAACGTAGAGGTTTGCCACGAGGATGACGACGAAGGCCACGGCAAACCAGCAGGCGGGGGATTGGAATAGGTGATTCATGCGGGAGCGAGGGGTGTGTCACCATCTCTTCCAGCGCAGCGCAAAAGGCAATCCCGCCCTGTCCGTCCGTCGAGGGACGCAGATCGGCAAAAAAAAGAGCGGGGCACGAGGCCCCGCCCTGGAAAGTCTAATCCAGGTCTGGATTATTTCGCCGTGACCGTGACCGGGATGGTGACCTCGCCGGCGCCATAGCCCTTCAAGAAGAGGCTGCCACTGCCCGGCTTGCCGCTCTCGACCGTGACGGTGATCGTGTTCTGGCCCTGGGGCACGATGACCTCGGGCATGATGATGCTTTCGGGCACGTCGGTCGTGACGTCGAGCAAGAGGCCGCCCGGGGGCGCCGCATTTGGCACGGTGAAAGTAAGCGTCTGCTGCTCGCCCGTGCGCAAGGTCAGGGCGGACGGCGTGACCGTCAGGGTGCTGCTGTCGATGCGGAAGGTTCCCACCGGCGAGTTGCCGGCGACGCTGCCCAGCATGACGCGGTAGTTGCGGCTCGCTTCGAGCGCCGGGACAAAGAAGCTCAGCGCGTTGGGCGATTCAAAGACGGTGCGCGTCGGCGTGTTTTCAAAATAAATGATGTCCTGCGGAGTGAAGCCCCGTCCCAGGACGCTCACGCGGGCGCCGACGGGTCCGCGATTGACCTCGAGGGCCAGCACATAGCGGTGGACGATATGCGCATGGGTGAGCTCGGTGTAGGCGTCGTGCGGGCTGTGGACGCCGTTGGTCTCGGTCTCGAAGTTGACGAGAAAGTAGTAGGCCAGCTCGTCGCGGCCGGCGGGCAGCTGGTAGTCGAATTCATAGAGGCCGTCTGCCAGGGAGCTCTTGTTCATCGCATAGTTCTGACCGTCGATCACGATCTGCGGCTTGATGCTGCCTGGCACGATGGTGTCGATCTTGGGCGTCACGCGCAGGGTGATGGTGTAGATCTGGGACGGATTCTCCGGGAGCGAGACCGGTGTGAGGTTGGTCAGCACGACGCTTTCGCAGCCGCTGAGGAGTGCGAGGGCGAGGCTGGCGCCGAGTCCGAAGAGGATTTTTCTCGCGAGGGAAATTCGGTTGGTATGCATTGTCTTTTTAGAGTGAAAACCGGGCGGATTAAAACGTGTTAGTAATGAGCCACCTTGCACTAGAGCAAGACAAAGCTGCGGCGGTTCCCCCGCTGGGGATGTATGTGCATGTGCCGTTCTGTGCCTCCACTTGCGATTTTTGCGCCTTTTATCAGGCTAAGCCGACTGCTGGGGCCATTGAAGGCTTTCTCACGGGGATCGCCGACGAGGCCAGGCAAGTGGCTTGGCCGGGGCCGGTGACCACCGTTTTTTGGGGTGGAGGCACGCCCGGCCTGCTCGCGCCGCGCGATCTGGCGCGGCTGGCGGAAACCGTCCGGGCCCACTGCGGCGGGACGCCCGCGGAGTGGACCGTGGAACTCGCGCCGGCGTCGGTCACGCCGCAGCGGCTGGCCGTACTGCGCGATGCGGGCGTTACGCGGGTGTCGCTCGGGGTGCAAAGTTTCCAGCCGGCGCTGCTCGAGGGACTCGGTCGACAGCACACGGTGGCGCAGATCTACCGGGCCTACGAACATGTGCGCGCGGCGGGATTCGCCAGCGTGAACCTTGACCTGATGTTTGCCCTGCCCGGCCAGACAGCGGAGGAATGGACGGCGGATGTGCGCGAGGCGGTGCGGCTGGCACCCGACCATCTCTCGACCTACTGTCTCACGTTTGAGGAAGACACTGCGCTATGGGTGAAGCTGGCCCAGGGCCGCGTGAAGCTCGACCCGGAGAATGAAGCGCGGCTTTACGAGGCGACCTGGGCGCAGTTGGCCGACGCGGGTTTTGCCCAGTATGAAGTGTCCAACTTTGCCCGCCCGGGCCACGCTTGCCGGCACAATCTCAACACGTGGCACATGCACGAATGGGTCGGGCTCGGGCCATCGGCCGCATCGCAGCACGGCGGTTGGCGGGGCGCGAACGTCGCCGACCTGGAAAAATGGCTTGGGCACCTGGCCCGGCAAGAGCGTGTGACCGAGGATCGGGTGGCGGTGACGCCGGCGCTGCTGGCCGAGGACGCGCTGATCTTCGGGCTGCGGATGAATGCGGGCGTGGATGTCGCCGCTTGGCGCGTGCGTTGTCCGGACGCGCCGTGGGGCGCGGTGGAAGTCCTGCTGGCACGGTGCGTGGCCGAGGGGCTCGCGCTGCGCGAGGGCCCGCGCGTGCGGTTGACCGATCGGGGCCGCCTGCTGGCGGACTCGGTTGGGGCGGAGGTGATGGAAGCGTTTCAGTCACCGATACCGGCATGAAACGCCTATTCTTATTGCTCGTGGGATCCGTTGGTTTTGCCTGGGCGGCAGCGGGGGAGCATCCGCTCGTGATCCAGACCGATTTTGGCACGAAGGATGGAGCGGTAGCTGCGATGAAAGGGGTGGCGGTGGGCGTCAGCCCCCGAATCGCAATCTACGATCTCAGCCACGAGAACACGCCCTACGACATCTGGGAAGGCGCGTATCGGCTGAAGCAGACGGCGCCCTTCTGGCCCGCGGGCACGGTGTTTGTTTCGGTGATCGACCCGGGCGTGGGCACGGAGCGCAAGGGCGTGGTCCTGAAAACCAAGAGCGGGCATTTTTTTGTCGGCCCCGACAACGGGATGTGGACGCTGATCGCGGAGGATCTCGGTATCGAGGAAGTGCGGCAGATCGACGAGACGAAGCACCGCCGTCCCGGCTCCGAACGGTCCTTCACGTTTCACGGTCGCGATGTGTTCGCCTATGTCGGCGCGAAGCTGGCGGCGGGCGTGATCACGTTTGAGGACGTCGGGCTGCGGTTGGAACCCAAGGTCGTGATGCTGCCGCATACACAGCCGCACGCGGAGGGCGGGGCGCTGGTCGGCACCATCCCCGCGCTCGATGTGCAATACGGCAATGTCTGGACCAATCTCGATGAGGCGCTGTTCGCCCGGCTCGCCCCGAGCTACGGCGAGCATTTTCGCGTGACGATTACGCGGACGGGCGAGGTGGTTTATACGGGCGAGATGCCGTATGAGCGCACGTTTGGCGATGTGCCTGAGGGTGCGCCGCTGCTCTACCTCAACAGTCTCATGAATGTGTCGTTCGCCCTGAATTTTAGCGACTTCGCCAAGCGGTATCACATCGCGAGCGGCGCGGAGTGGACTGTGCGCGTGGAACGAATGAAACCATGAGAACCGTCGCTTTGCTACTGCTCGGGCTCGCGTTTGCCGGCTGCCAATCCGCGGTGCGTCAGGAGAGCGCGCCGGTGCGGGCGCGGTTTTACCTGGAGTCGGCAGATGCCGCGACGGGCCAGGTGACCCTGCCGCAGAGTAGCGTGCATATCCCGGTACAGCCAAAACCTGTCTTTACCGAATTCGACCTCGTCCACGTCGAGATCGTACGGGCCGAGCTGGGCCTGTGTCTGGAGTTTCACTTCACGCCTGCGGCGGCACGCGATCTTTACCGGCTGGCCGCGGCCAATCAAGGCCGGCGGCTGGTGCTGGTCGTGGATGGCGCGCCCTTGGGCGTCCAGCGCATGGATCAGCCGCTCGACCATGGTGTCGTGCGAGTCTTCGCCGAAATGCCGGATGTGGCGCTGCCGGCCTTGGTGGCCAGCCTGAACAAAACCTCCGCAGCGCTGCAGTCGCCTGTGTCCAAACGATGATTACCCGGCGCACGCTCTTTACCCTGTTCCTGCTGACGGCGGCCAGCGCACCGGCCGCGGAACGCCTCGAACTGACCTGGCCCACACCCAATCAGGCCTGGGCGGAAAACCGGCCGCTGGGCGATTACCTTCAGCATGCCGGTTCCGGCGATCCGGAGTCCGGCGGTTTCGGCGGCGTGCGGAACGGCGGCGCGCAGTTTCACGAGGGCATCGACCTCAAGTGCATCGCGCGCGACCGGCGGGGCGAGCCGACCGACAATGTCCTCGCGGTGATGGCGGGCGTCGTGCGGCACATCAGCGCGAGCGCCGGGGACAGCAATTACGGCCGCTACATCGTGCTGGAACATCCCGAAATCACGCCGGCGATCTACACGCTCTACGCGCATCTCTCCCGCATCGTCCCGGGCCTCCGGGCCGGCGACCGCGTCGCGCGCGGGCAGATCATCGCCACGCTGGGGCACAGCTCGGGCGGCTATGTGATCCCGCGTGACCGCGCGCACCTGCACTTTGAAATGGGCGTGATGGTCACGCGGGAGTTTCAGTCTTGGTATGCCCAGCGGAAGTTTGGCAGTCCGAACGACCACGGTCTGTGGAATGGCATGAACCTGATGGGCTTCGATCCGCTCGATTTCTTCAACCAGTGGCGCGCGCGCCAGGTGGACAATTTCCAGGGTTATTTCGCACGGATGGAGCCGGCGGTGCGGTTGCGCATCGCCACGCGGCAGGTGCCGGATTTCGTGCTGCGTTATCCT
>OCZT010003982.1_pt1 | contig 15014 bp, 14 predicted proteins | sample 1539031 | NCBI WGS metagenome assembly OCZT01 (sample SAMEA3539308, study PRJEB22396) | soil metagenome | biome: tundra; feature: field; material: soil | place: USA | collected 2010-05 | depth 0.15 m
TCGATCAGCCGGCCAGGTGCTGCCTTGTGATGGAACTGCAGCGCGATCAGAAGCGATTTCATCGCCCGCAGCGGCCACAGCGTGGTCGCGAGAATCAAGGGCAGCCAGAGCACCGCGTGCAGCCAGAACGGCGGCTGGTATTTCACCTCCACGATCAGGGCGCAGACGACGACGATGGCGCCGGCGATCATGATGATGAAAATCGCAGGCCCGTCGCCGGCGTCGATGAAGGCATAGTCGAGCCCGCAGGCTTCACAGTTCGGCCGCAGGTTAAGGAATCCCGAATACAGCTTGCCCTTGCCGCAGCGCGGACATTTGCAGGCGAGGCCGCGCAACGCGCTCTGGGTGACGGTGGGCAATGTCTGGTCCTGCATGAGATGGTCTTTCGCGCTTCGTCCAGCAAAAAGGGCGGCCCTGCGGCCGCCCCCTTGTAGCACAGTCGATCGGGATCAATGCGCGCCGTGCGCCATGGTTTCGGCGCCGTGGCCCCAGACATAGATGCAGATGAACAGGAACAACCACACCACGTCGACGAAATGCCAGTACCAGGCGGCGAATTCGAAGCCGAGGTGCTGGGTCGGGCTGAAATGCCCGGCATAGGCGCGGATCAGGCAGACGGTCAGGAAGATGGTGCCGACCAGCACGTGGAAGCCGTGAAAGCCGGTCGCCATGAAGAAGGTGGCGCCGTAGATATTGCCGGCGAAGCTGAACGCCGCATGGCTGTATTCATAGGCCTGCACGCAGGTGAAGGACACGCCGAGCGCAATCGTCAGCATCAAACCGTATTTCAGACCCTGGCGATCGTTCCCCAGCAGCGCGTGATGGGCCCAGGTCACCGTGGTGCCCGAGGTCAGCAGCAACAGCGTGTTCAACAGCGGCAGATGCCAGGGATCGAAGGTCTCGATGCCCTTGGGCGGCCACACGCCGCCGAACAGCGCCTCGCGGGTGGCGTGAACCGGATCGCCGGGAAACAGTGACGAATTGAAGAACGCCCAGAACCAGGCGACGAAGAACATCACTTCGGAGGCGATGAACAGGATCATGCCGTAACGATGGCTGATCTGCACCACGCGGGTGTGGTCGCCCTTGTACTGCGCCTCGCGGATCACATCCGCCCACCAGCTCGCCATGGTGTAGAGCACGCCGATGGTGCCGATGCCGAAAATGATCGGTGCCGCCGCGAGCATATGGTGCATCCACATGATCGCGCCGACGGCCATGATGAAGGCCGAGACGGCGCCGACGATCGGCCACGGGCTCGGATCGACGAGGTGGTAGTCGTGGTGCTTGACTTGCGCCGTAGCCATTGCGGTCTCTCCGTTAGCGGTGCCGTGCTGTTCGGCACGTCTTCGTCTCAAAAATCAAATCCCGGGATCTCGATCATCCCGGCGATCAGAGGTTTCCCTTGGGCTTGTCCGGCTCGCTCGCCGCCAGCGGCTTCGGTGCCGGCTCGCGCACGGGGTAGAAGGTGTAGGACAGGGTGATGGTGTTGAGGCCGTCATTATCGCTGTCAGCGACGAGCGCGGGATCGACGTAGAACACCACCGGCATCTCGCGTTTTTCGCCTGCTGCCATGGTCTGTTCGGTGAAGCAGAAGCAGTTGATCTTCTGGAAATACGCACCGACCGTCAGCGGCGCCACATTATAGGCCGCCTGCCCGGTCGTGGTCCGCGCCGATTGATTGGTCACGGTATAGAACACGGTGACGACTTGCCCGATCTTGACCTCGATTTCGGTCTGCTCCGGCTCGAACTTCCACGGCAGCCCGCCCGCGACGTTGGAATCGAAACGCACCGCGATCTTCCGCGCCAGCGGCGCCGAGGTCGGAGCCGAGGTCGCGACCTGGGTCGTGCCATTGAAGCCGGTGGCGCGGCAGAACCAGTTGTAAAACGGCACGGCCGCATAGGATGCCCCGACCATCAGCACCACGACCAGGCCGCAGATCGCAGCCACCACCGCATCGCGACCAAGGCCGCGGCGCGTGACCACTCTGTCGCTTCTGGCCGGCTGTTGCGGCATCGTCGGCTTGCTCTCCATCTCGATCATATTGGCCGCACTAGCACGGCCGGCCCCTTGACGATGGTGACCGCGAAAAACAGCACGACCAGGATGCCGAGCGCCAGCGCGATGGCGACCGAACGCTGGCGGCGGCTTTTCTTCTGCGCCTCGGTGAGGACGATCCCATTTGGTTCCTGCTTGTCGGCCATTGCCTCGCCATGCGCCCCCTACCAGATCGATGGCGCGACGGCATGGGCGACAACCTCGATCAGCAAGGTTGCGAACAGCGCAAACAGATAGAAGATCGAGAACGCAAACAGCTTCCGCGTCGCGCGCAACGCTTCGCCGCCCTCGCGACGCCGGTAGACGTTGACCGCGAGCGCCAGCATGCCGGCGCCGAGAACAAGCGACGTCAAGCCATAGACCGCGTCGAAATAGCCGAGCGGCCACGGCGCCAGGGCGACCGCGACCAGCACCACCGTATAAAGCAGGATCTGCAGCCGCGTCGCGTCGGGGCCGGCGACGACGGGCAGCATCGGCACCCCGGCGCGCGCGTAGTCGTCGCTGCGAAACAGCGCCAGCGCCCAGAAATGCGGCGGGGTCCAGAAGAAGATGATCAGGAACAGCAGCAGCGGCTCCATCGACAGCGAACCGGTCGCCGCCGCCCACGCCACCACCGGCGGCAGCGCGCCGGCGGCGCCGCCGATCACGATGTTCTGCGCGGTCCAGCGCTTCAGCGTCATCGTGTAGATCACGACGTAGAAAAAGATCGTGAAGGCGAGCAGCGCGCCGGCGAACCAGTTGACCAGGATGCCGAGCGTCATCACCGAGAAGAACGCCAGCGTCATGCCGAACGCCAGCGCTTCCGGCCGGGTGACGCGCCCACGCGGAATCGGCCGGTTGGCGGTGCGCGACATCAGCGCGTCGATATCGCTCTCGTACCACATGTTCAGCGCGCCCGAGGCGCCGGCGCCGACCGCGATGCAAAGGATCGAGGTGAATGCCAGCACCGGATGGACATGGCCCGGCGCGATCACGAGGCCGACCAACGCGGTAAAGATCACCAGCGACATTACCCGCGGTTTCAACAGCGCGATGTAATCGGCAACATCGGCCTCCGAAATCCGGGGCGACAGCTCGATGGCGTTTTGATCGACAACCGACAAGACAGGTCTCGCTTCCTCAAGGAAGCGCGGCGCAGTCAGCGCGCCGCGCATTCGCATTACTGCACGCGCGGCAGCACTTCGAACTGATGGAACGGCGGCGGCGACGGCAGCGTCCATTCCAGCGTGGTGGCGCCCACACCCCACGGATTGTCGGCGGCCTGCTCCTTGCGCACGAACGCGTGGATCACGCCGTAGATGAAGATCAGGACGCCGAACCCTGAAATGTAGGAGCCGATCGAGGACACCAGATTCCAGCCGGCGAACGCGTCGGGATAATCGACGTAACGGCGCGGCATGCCGGAGAGACCGAGGAAGTGCTGCGGGAAGAACGCCATATTGACGCCGACAAACGTGACCCAGAAGTGCAGCTTGCCGATGGTTTCCGAATACATGTAGCCGGACATTTTCGGGAACCAGTAATACCAGCCGGCGAAAATCGCGAACACCGCGCCGAGCGACAGCACGTAGTGGAAGTGCGCGACGACGTAGTAGGTGTCCTGCAGCACGCGATCAACGCCGGCATTGGCGAGCACGACGCCGGTGACGCCGCCGACCGTAAACAGGAAGATGAACCCGATCGCCCACAGCATCGGCGTCCTGAACTCGATCGAACCGCCCCACATCGTGGCGATCCACGAGAAGATCTTCACGCCGGTCGGCACCGCGATCACCATGGTTGCGGCGACGAAGTAGGCCTGCGTCGCGCTCGACATGCCGACCGTATACATGTGGTGCGCCCACACCACGAAGCCGATGCCGCCGATCGCCACCATCGCATAGGCCATGCCGAGATAACCGAACACCGGCTTCTTCGAGAAGGTCGAGACGATCTGGCTGATCATGCCGAAGCCCGGAATGATCAGGATATAGACTTCGGGGTGGCCGAAGAACCAGAACAGATGCTGGAACAGCACCGGGTCGCCGCCGCCTTCAGCCGAGAAGAAGGTGGTGCCGAAATTGCGGTCCGTCAGCAGCATGGTGATCGCGCCGGCGAGCACCGGCAGCGACAGCAGCAGCAGGAACACCGTCACCAGGATCGACCACACGAACAGCGGCATCTTGTGCAGGGTCATGCCCGGCGCGCGCATGTTGAAGATCGTGGTGATGAAATTGATGGCGCCCAGAATCGACGAGGCGCCGGCCAGGTGGATCGACAGAATGGCGAAATCGACCGCCGGTCCCGGATGGCCCGAGGTCGACAGCGGCGCGTACAGGGTCCAGCCCGCGCCGACGCCGTTGGCGCCAGGTTCGCCCTCGACGAAGGTGGAGATCAGCAGCAGCGCGAATGAAGCCGGCAGCAGCCAGAACGAGATGTTGTTCATGCGCGGGAACGCCATGTCAGGCGCGCCGATCATCAGCGGCACGAACCAGTTGCCGAAGCCGCCGATCATCGCCGGCATCACCATGAAGAAGATCATGATCAGGCCGTGCGAGGTCACGAACACGTTGTAGGTATGGGTCTCGTGGAAAATCTGCACGCCGGGATACATCAATTCCGCGCGGATCGCGATCGACATCGCCGCGCCGATGACGCCGGCGATGACGGCGAACACCAGGTACATCGTGCCGATGTCCTTGTGGTTGGTCGAATAGACGAAACGCCGCCAGCCGGTCGGATGGTCGTGCGCGTGATCGTCATGCGCGTGTTCTTGGCCGTGATCGGTATGAGCCGGTGTCGCTGCGGTCGTTGCCATTTTCAAATCCTGCCTTGCAGTCCTCTGGACCTTGCGGTCCCGTCGCCCTTGTCCCGTCGATCTGCGCGTGAGCTTTTGGCTTACTGCGCCGCCGCGCCCGCCGAGGCGAACGAGTTCCCCGGCGCGGCCGCGAATTTCTTCTTCGCGCTCTCAACCCAGGCCGCGAATTCCTGATCGTTCACCACCCGCACCGCGATCGGCATGAAGGCGTGATCCTTGCCGCACAGCTCGGAGCACTGGCCGTAGAACATGCCGAGCTTGGTGGCCTTGAACCAGGTTTCGTTGAGGCGGCCGGGTATCGAATCGATCTTGATGCCGAAGGCCGGGATCGCGAAGGAATGGATGACGTCGGCGCCGGTGGTCTGAATCCGGACCACCTTGTTGACCGGCACGACCATTTCGTTATCGACGCCGAGCAGCCGGGGCTGCTTGTCCTGGGCCAAGAGCGAATCGAATTCGAACTTGCCGTTGTCGGGATAGGCGTAGCTCCAGTACCACTGCTTGCCGGTCGCCTTGATCGTCAGATCGGCTTTGGGAATGTCGAGCTCCTGAAACAGCAGGCGGAACGACGGCACAGCGATACCGACCAGGATCAGAACCGGAATGAGGGTCCAGGCCACCTCGATCAGGGTATTGTGCGTGGTCCTGGAGGGGACCGGGTTGGATTTGGCGTTGAACTTAACAACGACGGTGACCAGCAGGACCAGAACGAACAGCGTGATGACGGTGATCAGCACCGACAGGAAACTGTGAAACGAGGTGATGTTGTCCATCACCGGCGAGGCCGATTCCTGCAGCTTGTATTCCCACGGCGCGGGCTGCCCCAGTTCGGCGAATGCCGCCCCGCCGGCCACCAGCGCAGCGCCGGCAACCGCTAATCCCAGCAACCGCCGGCCCGTTTGGCCCTTCGACATCTTCATGCCGTTCGCGCTCCCTTGATAAAGCCCCAAAGCATTCCGCCGGACGGCGAGAAATGCTGCACGATCCGCCCCCTGACAAGCGGCCTTCGGATGTACCTTGGAGGTACCAGGGCCGGATCGTTAGAACGCGTCGAAATCCAGCCTCTCAAACCATAATTCTTGATCTATCGCAATGCAGTCGTAGGGCACATCGCGCAGCGCTACCGGCCAATCCGCCGATGTCACATTTTCCCGTGAAATCAGGCAATAGCGCCACTTTCGCACCCCTGCGGCGCTTGACAGGCGAATTACCCGATGTAGGCACAGACGGGGTGCTCCACAGGAACCTGATTCGCGACTTACGGAGCCACCCATCCCGGCGCCAGATCGCCTTCAAGGCGCCGTCATTGCCGTATCAGTCCGATGTTCGGACCGACACAGCCCAAGGGAATATCAAGGGATCGAACCCGGATGGGGCCTTCGAAACATCAGGCGAGAAGCGCCGCAAGTCGCGGCCATCGATTTGCCGTCAGTTTGAGCCGCTTTTGGGCCGGCAGCCTCGCCGCGGCGTTCTTTGTCGGCCTGACCGTGGCTGCGAGCGCGCAAGGCGCGGTGCGGTCGGTCCATGGCGACTGGCAGATCCGCTGCGACACGCCGCCGGGCGCGCAGGCCGAGCAATGCGCCCTGATCCAGAGCGTGGTAGCAGAAGACCGCTCCAATGCCGGCCTCACCGTCATCGTGCTCAAGACCGCCGACCAGAAGAGCAAGCTGATGCGGGTGGTGGCGCCCTTGGGCGTGCTGCTGCCGTCGGGCCTCGGGCTCAAACTCGATAATGTCGACGTCGGCCGCGCCGGTTTTGTCAGATGCCTGCCCAATGGCTGCGTGGCGGAGGTTGTGATGGACGACAAGCTGCTGGGCCAGCTGCGCACCGCCAAGACCGCGACTTTTATCATCTTCGAGACCCCCGAAGAGGGCATCGGCTTTCCGCTCAGCCTCAATGGCCTCGGCGAGGGGTATGACAAATTGCCGTGAGGGGTTGCCGCTTCGCTACGATGAACCCTGGGCAGACCCTCCCCTTTTCTCGCGATCATGACTATCTTCAAAGCATCGTCGTCCCGGCCAGGCGCTGTTCGCGCGCAAGCCGGGACCGATAATCACAGGTTACCGTGTTGTAAGACGACCTTTCCGCGGTCTTTGCTTAAGACACTTAAGCCTGTGGCTATGGGTGCCCGCGTTCGCGGGGACGGCAAGAAGATCTGCACTACACTGGAGCCTTCATGACCAATCCCCCCATAACCTCCCTGCTCGACCGCGCCAACCTCGACCGCGATTCGGTGCGCCACGAGGTCGCGCGCGGGCTCGAGGGCGCCGACGACGGCGAGTTGTTCCTGGAATACGCCCAGACCGAAGCGCTGATGTTCGACAATGGCCGGCTCAAGCAGGCCACCTACGACACCTCGCAGGGTTTTGGGCTGCGCGCGGTGAAGGACGATGCGGTCGGCTACGCGCATTCGTCCGATGTGTCGCTGCCGGCGCTGATCCGCGCCGCCGACGCGGTGCATGCGGTGCGCGGCGGCTACAGCGGGAATTTCGCGGCAGCACCCGCGCATAGCAATGTGCGGCTCTATGGCGACGACAATCCGCTGGATGCACCGGGCTTCGAGAGCAAGGTCAAGCTGCTCGCCGAAATCGACGCTTACGTTCGGGATAAGGATCCGCGGGTGCGTCAGGTGACGGTCAGCCTGGGTGCGACCTGGCAGGTGGTGGAAATCCTGCGCCCGGACGGCGAGAGCTATCGCGACATCCGCCCTTTGGTGCGCGTCAATATTTCAGTGGTGGCCGGCCAGGGCGATCGTCAGGAAAGCGGCAGCAAGGGTTACGGCGGCCGCGAAGGCTATGCGCGCTTCATCGAGACCAAGGCGTGGCGCGAGGCCGCCGACGGCGCGATCCGCGAGGCCATGGTCAATCTCGAATCGGTGCCGGCGCCCGCCGGCGAAATGGATGTGGTGTTGGGGGCCGGCTGGCCCGGCGTGATGCTGCACGAAGCCGTCGGCCACGGGCTGGAAGGCGATTTCAACCGCAAGCAGACCTCCGCTTTCGCCGGCCTGATGGGCCAGCAGGTCGCCGCCAAGGGCGTCACCGTGGTCGATGACGGCACCATGGCGTCGCGGCGCGGCTCGCTGTCGATCGACGACGAGGGCACCCCGACCAACCGCACCGTGCTGATCGAGGACGGCATCCTGGTCGGCTACATGCAGGACCGCCAGAACGCCCGGCTGATGAACATGAAGCCGACCGGCAACGGCCGCCGCCAGGGCTATGCCCACGTGCCGATGCCGCGCATGACCAACACTTACATGCTCGCCGGCCAGCGCGACCCCGCGGAAATTCTGGCCTCGGTCAAGAACGGCATCTACGCCGCGAATTTCGGCGGCGGCCAGGTCGACATCACCTCGGGCAAATACGTGTTCCAGTGCACCGAGGCCTACAAGATCGAAAACGGCAAGATCGGCGCGCCGCTGAAGGGCGCGATGCTGATCGGCAACGGGCCGACCGACCTGCACCGCATCACCATGGTCGGCAACGATCTCGCGCTGGATACCGGCATCGGCACCTGCGGCAAGCACGGTCAGGGCGTGCCGGTGGGCGTCGGCCAGCCGACGCTGCGGATGGAGCGCATAACTGTCGGAGGGACCGGCTGATGAGCATCGACAACGAAGCGATAGTCTCGAAGGCGCATGGCTGGCGCGCCCAATTGGTCCAGCTCGCGGCGATCGTACTGGCCGTTTTCCTCGCCAAGGGCGCACTCGCCGAGCCGTTCTATGTGCCGTCGGGCTCCATGGAGCCGACGCTCCTTATCGGCGATGCGCTATTGGCATCGAAATATCCTTACGGCTACGGCGCCGCCTCGCTGCCGATACAAATCACCTTGCCGGAGACCGGGCGTGTGTTCGGCGGGACGCCGAAGCGCGGCGATGTCGTGGTGTTCCGCTGGCCGGGCGACCGGTCGCAGGCCTGGGTCAAGCGCGTGGTCGGCCTGCCCGGCGATCGCATCCAGATGCGGCAGGGCCAGCTCTTCATCAACGACCAGCCTGCGTCGCTGAAGCCCGATGGCATCGGCGAAGCCGAAGACGACAGCGGCGGGGTCGAACCGGCCTATCGCTACATCGAGACTTTGCCGGGCGGCGTTGCGCATGCGATTTTCAAGATTCACGACAATGGCCGGCTCGACAACACGCCGGAAGTAACCGTGCCGCCGGGCGACCTGTTCGTGATGGGCGACAACCGCGACAACTCCGCCGACAGCCGCGTCCCGGTCCGCCAAGGCGGCGTCGGAATGTTGCCGATGGACAACCTGGTCGGCCGCGCCGACGCCGTCGTCGGATCGTGGGATCTCGGAATCCGCGGCCAGCCGGTATGGACCTGGCTATCCGGTTTCCGCGTCGCGCGGTTCTTCACCGCGGTGCATTGAACGAAGCAATGACCGCATTGAACGTCCATGGATGCAGACGAGTTTCTCGCCACAGCGCTTCGCAATCCGGTCAATGAAATCATTGCCGACGAATTATTCCACCTTGCGCTGCCGGATGCGTGGATCGTGTCCGGATGCTTGGTGCAGACCGCATGGAATGTGCTGACAGGGCGCGCGGTCGATTACGGCATCAACGACTACGATATCTTCTATTTCGATCCCGACACCTCGTGGCAGGCCGAGGACGCCGTGATCCGAAAATTGCAGGGCCTGTTCGCAAAGTTCGGCGTCAAGGTCGAGGTGCGCAATCAGGCGCGCGTCCATCTCTGGTATCCGGAAAAGTATGGGCTGCCTTACCCGGCGCTGCGATCCTCGACTGAAGGCATCGACCGCTTCCTGACCAAAAATACCCAGGTCGGACTCCACCGCACGCAGAGCGGACATGAAGTCTATGCGCCTGATGGATTCGACGATATCGCCAACTTGATCGTCCGGCCCAATCCCGGCCCAAATTTCTCTGCCGCAAACTACGAGGCGAAGGCAAGGCGCTGGAAGATGCTATGGCCGGAACTCACGGTGCTGACTGCCGACGTATGACGCCTGCCTCGTCATTGATGACGGCGGATGGCGAAGCGCCTTCGTTTCCTACCGCACCACGCCCGAGATAAACCCGGCCTTGCGCCGCGGCGGCTTGATTTCTTTTTTCAAATAGCAATGCGCGTCTTTTCCGACATATCCCGGCCGCGCATAGGTCCAGGCGCGGCATTTGTTGTCGTCGGTGCAGGCCGCCTTGCAGGCTTCGTCGCCCTCGCCGCTCTTGAGTCCGAAATTGCGGTAGTCGCCGCCGAACCGATCGATCGAGGTTTCGATCGCGCCGTTGCGCGGCTCCACCACGCCGGCGCCGCGCACGCCCGAGACGCAGCAATTGTCCTGGATGCGCGCGGGCACGTTGCTCTTCAGCCAGCAGACCGCGCCGCCGGCGATATCGGTCGGATAGTTGAAGCTCCACGCGCGGCAGCGCCGGTCGCGTTCGCACACCAATGCACAATCCGCCGGGTCACCCGACGGCACCGGCGAACTCTGATAATCGCCACCCGGACGATCGAAATTGGCCTGAGCTTGCGCCGGTCGCGTGGCTGTGACGGCCGCCAAAAAAGCGAGCGTCACCAAACACGCCCTGAGCAGGCGGCCTCCCCACATACGCTGTCGCTTTCGACTTATTGGACGGGCCCCCGCAGTCCGCAGGATGCCATTTGATCGCCATCAACCTGTACGGCGGATGAACGGCGCAAAAGCCCGTCAAAGCGCTGATCTAGAACGCGTATTCCTCATAGGCCGGTTCCACCGAGCCGTGCCAGGGGCCATGGAATTTCTCCAGCATCTCCTCGGCGGGGCTGCGCCCGGAGTCGATAATCCGCTCCAGCGGCTCGAGATGCCGGCTCTCGTCACGGCCGAGGTGATCGACGCGGCCGCGCCGCCGCAGCCCCGAATGCGACAGCGTCAGGCATTCCCTGGCGATTTCGAACAGATAGCGATCCCTGATCCGGGCCTTGAAGCCGAAGCGCGGCACGTCGTCGCGCAATGCCTGACGCTCCCCGGCATTCCAGTGCTTCACCAGATCCCATGCGGCATTCAGGCTGGTGTCGTCGTAGAGCAATCCGACCCAGAACGCCGGCAGTGCCGGCAGCCGGCCCCACGGCACGCCGTCGGCGCCGCGCATTTCCAGGTAGTGTTTCAGCCGCACCTCGGGGAAAATCGTCGAAAGATGGTTGGCCCAATCCGACAGCGTCGGACGCTCGCCGGGAAATGCGGAATTCCGGCCGTCGAAGAAATCGCGGAACGACGATCCCGCGACGTCGATATAGGTATCGCCGCGCTTGACGAAATACATCGGCACATCCAGCGCATAATCGACCCAGCGCTCGAACCCCATGCCGTCCTCGAACGCCCATGGAATCATTCCGGCGCGCGCATTGTCGGTATCGCGCCAGATCTCGGAGCGGAACGACAGGAAGCCGTTGGGCTTGCCTTCGGTGAACGGCGAATTGGCGAACAGCGCGGTCGCCACCGGCTGCAGCGCCACCGATACCCTGAGCTTCTTGACCATGTCGGCTTCGGATGAGAAGTCGAGATTGGTCTGCACGGTGCAGGTCCGGTACATCATGTCGAGGCCGTATTGGCCGACCTTCGGCATGTACTTGGTCATGATCTTGTAGCGGCCCTTGGGCATCATCGGAATCTGCGCCCGCGACCATGACGGCGTCATGCCGAGCCCGAGAAAGCCGATGCCGAGCGGGGCCGCGATCTCGCGCACCTGCGCCAGATGCGCCATCAGTTCGGATTGGGTTTGATGCACGGTCTCGACCGGCGCGCCCGACAGTTCGAATTGTCCGCCGGGCTCGAGCGAAATCGCGCCGCCGCCGGTGACGTCATACAACCCGATGATGTTGCCGCGTTCCATGATCGGCTCCCAGCCGAGCAAGAGCTTCATGCCTTCCAGCAGCGCGCCGATGCCGCGCGCACCTTCGTAGGCGACGGGATGATGGCCCTGAAGCGTGAACGGCGTTTTTTCGTGTTCGGTGCCGATCCGGAATTCGGAAGCCGGCTTCACGCCCGCCGCCAGCCACCCGACCAACTCGTCGCGCGATTGCAGCGGCGTCATATCGATCTGGTCACGCGCCATACAAATTCCGGATAAAAGGCGCTTCGATCGAACGCGCGCGGTGTCGGGACCGTCCGCGGACCGACCGGTCCGGGGATGCTGGAGGCGGAAACAATATCATCGTGCGGGCGCGCCGTCTCTTGCGGCGGGCACTTGCGCCTCATCGCACGAGCAGCCCAGCCGGTCGAGCAGACTGCAGAGCCTCACGGCATCCGCATCGGATAATTTCGAGCCGACATGCTTTTCGATCGCGGCGGAATACGCGCTCCACATCTTCTTCTGCAGCTCGCGCCCGGCCTCGGTGATCTCGACGAACTGGCCGCGCTTGTCGATCTTGCACTCGCGGCGCGCCGCCAGTCCCTCGTCGACCAGCCGGTCGATCAGCCGCGAGGTCGAGTATTGCGGGATCAGCATCTGCTTTTCCAGCTCCACCGGGCGCATTTTGCCTGATGGCGCCCGCGACAGCTCGAGCAACGCATCATACCAGGCCAGCGGCGGGAAACCGGCCTTCTTCAAATCCTGCTCGACGGCGTCGAGCACCCGGCTCTGGATCCGCATCAGGCGGATCCAGGCGGCGGTCGCCTCGGTCGATGGTTTACGTTTCATGGACTAGTGCCCTGTTTCCGAAGTTCGTAATATGTTGTGGCGCCCTCTGAACGAACTTCGGAAACAAAAGGGCACTAGTAACTTTTATGTTTCTAGTGCCGCTTTTCGATTTGAAGTTCCTAACCGGTCTCCCGGCAATTGGTGTAGGAACTTCAAATCGGCGGCACTAGCCCACAGTTTCATCCGCAACTCTAGCCTAATAAATGCAGCTGCATCAATCTTGACTATTTCATGCAGATGCATTTAGTCATCCAATAGCGTTTTCAAGTGAAGCATGCCCTCGGACTTGATCCGGGGGGTGGCTACCGGTTCGCATGAAGAAAACGCGTCAAAATAGAGATTCAGAGCCTGGTCGGTTCTGATCCGATCGGCACCGACCAGGCTCCGCCGCACATAGCCAATAATCCGAGGGAAGGAAAATTCCGATGAAACTGTATTATTCGCCCGGGGCCTGTTCGCTGTCTCCCCACATCGCACTGCTGGAAGCAGGTCTGCCCTACGATTTGGTCAAGGTCGACCTCAAAGCCAAGAAGCTCGAGAACGGCGACGACTACCTGAAGGTCAATCCAAAGGGTCAGGTGCCGGCGCTCGCCCTCGATAGCGGCGAACTGGTGACCGAAGGCCCGGTGATCGTGCAAATGATCGCCGACAAGGCTTCGGCCAAGAACCTCGCGCCGGCCCGCGACAGCGCCGAGCGCTACAAATTGCTGGAGTGGCTCAACTTCATCGGCACCGAATTGCACAAGAACTTCGGCCCGATGTTCAGCCCGGTGCTGGCAGACGACGCCAAGGCCTTCTTCAAGGATCGGGTGATGGGCAAGTTCAGATATGTCGATGGCACGCTGGCCGGCCGCGACTACCTGATGGGCAAGCAGTTCACGGTCGCCGACGGCTATTTGTTCACGATGCTGTGCTGGGCCGACCGGATGAAGTTCGATCTAAACGCGATGCCGAACCTGCTGGCCTACAAGGCCCGCGTCGCCGCGCGCCCCAAGGTCCAGGAAGCCTTGACCAAGGAAGGCCTGACGAAGGCGGCGTGAGCTTTTGCGGGAACAGCGATAAAGCAAAGGGCCGGATCGATGATCCGGCCCTTTTTTGTTGCGGCGTATGAACTCTTCGCCTCTCCCGCTTGCGGGGGAGGCCGACGCGCTCGATAGAGCGCGGCGGGTGGGGGCTCTCACCACGCACATCGGCATTCTCGTTGGGCACCCCCACCCCAACCCTCCCCGCAAGAGCGGGAGAGGGAGAAGAGCAGCTTACGCCGCGGCCAGCTTCTTCGGCGGGAAGCGGCCGTAGAACGTCTCGCCCTTGGCCGCCATTTCGACCAGGAGTTTCGGCGGGGTGAAGCGCGAGCCGTATTTGGCTTCCAGCTTGCGGCACAGCTCGACAAACTTCTTGGTGCCCATGAAGTCGATATAGGACAGCGTGCCGCCGGTGAACGGCGCAAAGCCGAAGCCGAGGATCGAGCCGACGTCGGCTTCGCGCATATCGGTGATGACGTGATCCTCCACGGTGCGCGCGGCTTCCACCGCCTGCACCACCAAAAAGCGCTGCTTCAACTCCTCGACGTCGAGCGTGTCCGGATCGAGATGCTTCGGCTGCAACCCGCTCAGTTCCGACCACAGGCTCTTCTGGCCCTTGCCCTTCTCGGGATAATCGTAGAACCCCTTGCCGTTCTTGCGGCCGAAGCGGCCCTGCTTCTCGACCATCTCGACCAAAAGCTTCTTCTGGCTCTGGTCGATGGCATTGGCGCCGAGATCGGCCTCAGTCGCCTTCATGATCTTGAGCACCAGATCGAGTGCCACCTCGTCGGACAGCGACAGCGGCCCGACCGGCATGCCCGCCATCTTCGCGGTGTTCTCGATCATCGCCGGCGGCACGCCTTCCATCAGCATTTCCAGGCCTTCGGCGGTGAAGCGCAGCACACAGCGGTTGGCGAAGAAGCCGCGGGAATCGTTGACCACGATCGGCGTCTTGCCGATCACGCGGACATAATCCAGCGCGGTGGCGAGTGCTATGTCGCCGGTGTTCTTGCCGACGATGATTTCCACCAGCATCATCTTCTCGACCGGCGAGAAGAAATGAATGCCGATGAACTTGCTCTGGTCCTTGAACTCTTCCGCCAGCGAATTGATCGGCAGTGTCGAGGTGTTGGAGGCAAAGATCGCGTCGGACTTCAGCAGCGGCTGTGCCTTGGCGTAGGTTTCCGCCTTGACCTTGCGGTCCTCGAACACCGCTTCAATGATCAGATCGCAATCCTTCAGCACATTGTAGTCGGAGGTCGCGCTGATGCGCGACAGGATGGCGTCGCGATCGGCTTCCTTGGCGCGGCCCTTGGCGATCAGGTCGTCGATCACAGCCTTGGCGTGGCCCTTGCCCTTGTCGGCGCTCTCCTGATCGCGGTCGATCAGCACCACGTCGATGCCGGCGCGCGCCGAGACATAGCCGACGCTGGCGCCCATGAAGCCGGCGCCGATGATGGCCAGCTTCTTGACCTTGGTCGGCGGCACATTCTGC